>Ga0265331_10000014_pt1 | contig 294002 bp, 218 predicted proteins | sample 41923metaG_FD_202088 | JGI IMG/M metagenome (GOLD analysis project Ga0265331, IMG submission 202088) | Rhizosphere microbial communities from Carex aquatilis grown in University of Washington, Seatle, WA, United States - 4-19-23 metaG | ecosystem: Host-associated > Plants > Roots >... | reverse complement strand
AAACCTCCGCCACAGCCCAAATCGACCACCGTCTCACCCGGCCTCAGGCTGGCCAGCGCGGTCGGGTTGCCGCACGACAACCCCAGGTTCGCCTCGTCGGGCACGGCCGCCATATCGCTTGCCGAATAACCGAAGGCCTCAGCCACCTGCCGCACACCCTGTTGTTGGCTCGAAAGGCCGCTCGTCGCCGCGCGCCCATATTGCAGCCGCACCGCTGCTTCGAGATCCGTCATGTCGCACCTCGTGTCTACCGCGAGCCGCTTAATTAAGGGAAAGGATTCCCAGGCCATCATTGCCGCGAACATATCAATAAGCGGCAAGGCGGACAAGCGCTCTGGCGTCACGACGCAGCACTAGTCTTTAGCAACGGGCGCGGTATCTTCCGTCGGTTTCGTGTCCGAAGCCGGCGCGTCGGCCGACTCGGAAGGGCCATCCGCCTGGCGAATGGCAGGACCAGTGGACGAAGGTTGTCCAAAACGGCGCTCGCGATACAGAATCAACCCGTGCGCTCCGTGGTAGAGCCCGCCGCATTCCAGGTCGTCACCTTCGGTCGCCTCGAAAGCATCGAGCAAGAACTCCAGCGCCCTCGTCATCCAAGGCTCGCGGAGCTGCTCGTCGGTCATGGCGACCGTTAGGAACTCGAACATGTGTCCGGACGAGTTGATTCGCAACGCGAGGTCGGGTGAGCTGGCAGGCCGCTTGAAGAACTCAGTCGAGAATCCGCCGTCGGGTTGCTGGCAAGCCTTGGCGTCCTCGATCGCCTTCTTGATCTTGTCGTCGGCCGCTTGCCAACCGCCAGTGAGTTTGTTGCCCTCGGCCAGGTAACGGTTCAGGGTTACCGTGATGCCGTACATGCGGTGCGTGCCGCCACACGCGCTGACATTCAGATCCTGGGCCGATTCCATGGCGACCAGTTTTTCAATGGTCCATTCCTTGCCGTCACTCGCCGACCAGCGGGTGTCGAGAGGCAAGTAGGTACTGAAACCCATCAAGGTCCAGGTCGCTTCCATTCCTTCATGGACGTCCCATTGAGCCTGGGTCAACAGATCGGCGATGGTGAAATCCTGGCCGCGCACGGTGATCGGCGTCTTGATCGGCATACCGCATTGCGAGAGATAGCCGAGCCACTGGTCGTCGTGCCCCTCGCCTGTCTTGCTGCCCGGATCGACGATGTCTTTCAATCCCTTTTCGCCCGGTACCAGTTCCCAGCCCTTCAATTCGTGGCCGGACAATATCCATTCGAGCGCCGGCACCAGCTTTCCATCGTCGTTGATCAGCAAATCGGGCCCGTAGGCCAACACGCCGTGTACGATTTGCCAGGCGCTGTTCGTCTGTGGGCTCATGTGGCGATCGCGGTTCATCTCGATCACTCGGTCGAGCTTTTCGCGCAAAGCATCTTCATCGTTCGTCGCCAGCGGAGCTTCAGCGCCAAACGTGCTCGTGGCCGCAACCGATGACGTGGCAGGATTATCGCCTGGCTTGTTGCAACCGGCGGCGAGCAACCACACGAGAGGCCATGTCCATCGACAACGCGGAGCCAAGGCGAGAGCATGAATGCGCATGGGATAGAGCTCGCAGGGGGGGCGATCCGTGACGCGACCGAGCATCCGTTCGGGCGGCATCGCGATTTTTGGAAGGCGGGAGCCCAAGTCGGGGGGGACGACCTGGCCACGAGTCATTGTAACTACCCGTCAGCACCGTGCTCACCGCAATGAACATACCACGCAAATGCCACATAATCCAGCCGACGGCGAAATTTGCGGCGTTTGGGTAATTCGCCGCGAGATTGCCGGACGATGACCCATTTGGACAACGGAACGTTGGTTTCGGCAGTTTCATCCACCTTAATTTCCGCACTTCAAAATGAACGATCGCCGCCGCTTATTGATCTTGTCGGTGCTGGTATTGTCAGGTGTATCGTTTGCGGCGGTCGCCGTCACCGCGTACCACTTGGCGCCCGCCGAGGCGAAACTTGTGCAACGCCCGTTGGCCGAGTCGTTGCGATTCGCGGTCGGAAGCACGGCGGTTGTCGTATTCGCGGGCGCGACCCTGCTTTTGCGGGCCAGCCAACCTTTCATCCGCCGACTTCAAGAGAGCGAAGCGCAAACGCGGGCAATCGTCGAAGCGGCCGTCGACGGCCTGATCACGACCGATGATCGCGGGATCGTATGCTCATTCAATCCGGCGGCCGAACGGCTCTTCGGATACTCGGCAGCCGAAATCGTCGGCCAAGATGTCGTCGTGGTCATCCAACGGCAAGAACCCGTCGGCGGTGACGACGCCTCCTCCACGCGACGTTCGTCGGCCGGTGGGCGCCGGGTCACGAGCGGCGTGGAAGCGACCGGGCGCCGCCGCGACGGCTCGACCTTTCCCGTCGAGCTGTCGATCGGAGAGCACCATCAGGGTGAGCGGCCCATGCAAACGACAGTGGTTCGCGACATCACCGACCGCAAGCAAGCCGATGACCGGACGCGGGCCCACATGGAGCGATTGCAGTCGGTGACCGAAAGCCTCGAAGCCAAGGCCGCCGAGTTGGCGCGGGCCAACCAGGAGCTCGACGATTTCACTTATGTCGCTTCACACGACTTGAAGGAACCGCTCCGCGGCATCAGTTCCTACTGTGGCATTCTGCTCGAAGAGTACCAGACTAAACTGGATGACAATGGCCGCCGCATGATGAGCACGCTGGTGGCCCTTTGCCGACGACTCGACGACCTGATCGACGATCTGTTGACCTACTCACGCGCCGGACGCGCGCCGGAGTGTGCCGACACCGATCTCGATGAAGTGCTCGACGGCGTTCTCGAAACGCTGGGACCGGCGATCGACGCGCGTGGCGGTGTGGTGCGGCGGTTGGACATCCTTCCTCGCGTCGAGGCCGACCCCACGCTCCTGGGCATGGTGCTCTCGAACTTGATCTCCAATGGGTTGAAATTCAACGACCATGATCCGCCAGTGGTCGAAATTGGCTGCCTGGAAGGCGAACCGCTGACGATCTTCGTCCGCGACAATGGCATCGGCATCGCCGAAAAGCACCACGAGGCGGTCTTCGCGATGTTCCGCCGCTTGCACGGCCGGCAAAAATACGAAGGCACCGGGGCGGGGTTGTCGATCGTCCGCCGGATCGTCGAACGGCATGGCGGCCGGGTTTGGCTTGAGTCGTCATTGGCAAGCGGCTCGACCTTCTTCTTCACATTGCCGCCGGCACGCCGCACCGTAGCGGAGCCGCCGCGGCGCGGCGAATTGGTCCTGGGCGCGGCCGGGCAAGGCAGATGATGAACACCATCATTGATACGATCGAGACCCAGCGTCCTGCGGCAAGCCGCACATGGCGCGTGCTGCTGGTTGACGACAACGAGGCCGACCGGGTCCACCTGGCATGGCTCATGCGCCGCGGATTCGGCCGCGGCGTCGAGATCGTCGAAGTGGAAGACGGCGCCACGGCATTGGCGCGGCTGGCCGGCGAGTCGTTCGACCTGGTGCTGGTCGATTACCTGCTGCCCGACATGAATGGTCTCGACGTGCTCGATGGTTTGCGCGAGCTGGCCCCGGATGCGGCCACGATTTTCATGACCGGACAGGGCAACGAGCGGATCGCCGCCGAAGCCATCAAGCGCGGCGCCCACGATTATTGCGTCAAACGCGATTTGGCCTGGGAAGGGCTCGAGCGGACAATCACACAGGCGATGCGCACGGCGAAACAGAGGCGGCAGCAAGCATCGACTGTCCGGCAGTTGCACCGCACTCACGACGAGCTCGACCATTTCGTCCGCGCCTTGTCGCACGACATGAGCGCCAACTTCATGCTCTTGGACAGTTCCTTTCGGCAGCTCAAGCGGTCGTGCGACGAGAAGCCGATGGCGGGCCTGACCAAGGGGCTGACCCACGTCGAGGCTTGCTTGAAGGAATCGAAGCGATTCGTCGACGACCTGGTGACCTTGGCGCGCACCGGGAGCGTGCAGATGGAGCCGGCCCGCGTCGAGCTTGCGAAACTGGTGTCCGATGTGCTCTACGAGCAAGAGGAGCTGCTCGCCGAACGCGGAGTCGAACTTGAAGTGAGTCACGACTTGCCGGCGGTCTGGTGCAACGAGGGCCGGATCAAACAGGTGTTTACCAACCTGGTTCGCAACGCCGTGCGGCACGGTTGCGATCCGAAGCAACCGCGAATAACGATCGCCCGCGTCAAACCACCCCGTTCCGATGGCTCGCCGGGTTTCGCCTGGCTGCAAGTCCATGACAATGGCCCCGGCATCCCCGCCGAGTCGCGCGAGGAGATCTTCCTACCCGGCAAGCGGCTGCCCGGCGCGCACGAGTCGGGGTCGGGCATGGGGTTGGCGATCGTTCGCAAGATCATCGAGCACTACGGCGGCACGATCTTCGTCGATGCGGACTGCCTACAGGGCACTGCGATGGTGTTCTCGCTGCCGGCGGTGTGACGCACGCTGCCGGGACCTCCAGGCGACCTGGGAGAAGGCGGCACCGATGCACCACATCTGCTATGATGAACAGAGAGTTGGTTTTGCATCCGCGTTCGAGGCGCCACGTGCCGGGATGGACCATTCTTCGCTTTGTTCTGTTGGTTCGGGCTGGTACAATGATCGTACTGCTTCGCCCACCTTCCTGCCTCCGGTCGCGTCGCCATGCTCGCCTTCCACGATCGCCCCTGTCGTCTGTGTGACGGCATCAGCCGCCGCGAATGGCTGCGGATGGGTGGACTGGGGGCCTTCGGCCTTTCGTTGCCGGCGCTTTGGCAAACCCGCCAATCGGTCGCCGCGCCGGTGGCCATCGAGGGAAATCCACACAAGGCGAAATCGTGTATCGTGCTGTTCCTGCTGGGCGGGCCTCCACAGCACGAGACCTGGGACCCAAAGCCCGACGCGCCGGTGGAAATCCGCGGTGAATTCAAACCGATTGCCACGCGCACGCCAGGGCTGACGGTTGGCGAGCTCATGCCACGGACGGCCGAACTGACCGACAAAATCGCAGTGATCCGCTCGTTGTCAACCAACGATAACGCCCACTCGTCGAGCGGCTATTGGATGCTCACAGGCACGCCGCATCAGCCGATGAACTCCGAGAATGGCACGCTGGGGGCGCCCAACGATTGGCCGTGCGTTGGCGCCGTGGTCAAGCACCTGCGGTCGCGCGATGCCGGCCTGCCCGCCACGGTGGTCCTGCCGGAACATATCTGGAATACCGGCGGCATTCCTTGGCCTGGGCAAAATGCGGGGTGGCTGGGGCGCAAGGCCGATCCTTGGCTCTTGAATTGCGACCCGTCAGCGGCCGATTTCCAGGTGCCGGGGCTGAGCCTGCCGGTTGAAGTGTCGCCGGAGCGATTCGCCTCGCGGCAGTCGCTCTTGGACACACTGTCGCGCCACCTCGACGCCGCGCAAGCCAGCGGCGGCGGGCGATTCAACCTGCAGCGCCGGCAAGCGATCGAGCTCTTGGCATCGCCACCGGCCCGGCAGGCGTTTGAGCTGAATCGCGAACCGGCCGCGCTGCGCGAGCGGTACGGCATGAACCGTTTCGGCCAGAGCGTGCTGTTGGCGCGGCGAATGGTCGAGGCGGGCGTATCGCTCGTGCAGGTGAACTGGACGCGGTTCAAGGAAGACACCGCCGTCAACCCTGCCTGGGACACACACGCGGCCAACGCCGCGCGGCTCAAATCGCCCCTGATGCCGGTGATGGACCTGGCCTATACGGCGCTCTTGGAAGACCTTGCCCAGCGCGGGCTGCTCGATGAAACCCTGGTCGTGTGGATGGGCGAATTCGGCCGCTCGCCAAAGATCAACCCGTCGGGAGGGCGCGACCACTGGGGCTACGTTTTTTCGGCCGCGCTGGCCGGCGGCGGCATCCGTGGCGGGCAGGTCTACGGCGCGTCGGACGCGATCGGCGCGTATCCCAAGGACAATCGTGTGGGCGCCCATGACTTCGTGGCCACAATCTTCCATTGTTTGGGCATTTCTGCCGGCACTGAGCTGGCCGACCCGCTCGGCCGGCCAATGGTCGTAAGCCGGGGCGAGGTACTGAGGGCATTGCTGTAATTCGCGTCAAATCGGCGATTCCGTTCGCTTCGGACTGCCGCACCCCAAAGAGCCGCTAAAACAACGTCGCCTGTGAGCTCGTCTCGCCAGGTTCGAGGCCGAGGTGTTCATAGGCGGCGGGGGTGACCTTGCGACCACGGGGCGTGCGAACGACAAGCCCGGTGCGCAGCAGGTACGGCTCGACTTCGTCCTCCAAGGTATCGGGGGCGGTGTTCATCGTATGGGCCACGGCTTCGACACCGGCCGGGCCGCCGTGGAACACGCGGATGATCGTCTCAAGATACTTGCGGTCCTGAGAGTCAAGCCCGTGCGGATCGATTCCCTGCATCTCCAAGGCGGCCTTGGCGATGGCCAATGTGATCCGGCCGTCGGCCTTACTGGTGGCGTAGTCGCGCACCCAGCGCAGCCGGTTGTTGGCCAGCCGGGGCGTGCCGCGGCTGCGCGTGGCGATCTCGACGGTCGCCTCGGGCACGATCGGCGAACCGAGCTTGGCGGCGTTGCGCAGGACGATCTCGGCCAATTCCTCGACCGTGTAGAAATCGAGGTGTTCGCGCATTACGAACCGATCGCGCAAGGGGGCGGAGAGCAACCCGGTACGAGTCGTGGCGCCAATCAACGTGAAAGGGCGCAGAGTCATGTTGATTGTGCGGGCGTTGACCCCCTCGCCAAGGGCGATGTCGATGCGAAAGTCCTCCATCGCCGGGTAAAGGAACTCTTCGACCGCCTTCGGCAAGCGATGGATTTCGTCAATGAACAGGACCGAGTGCTGCTCGGCGTTGGTCAGGTATGGGATCAGGTCCTTGGGGGCGTCCAGCGCGGCGCCGCTGGCAATCTGCAGCGTCACACCCAACTCGCGGGGAATGACCGTGGCGAACGTCGTCTTGCCCAAGCCCGGCGGGCCGTCGAAAAGGATGTGTCCCAACACGTCGCCCCGCTTCCGCGCCGCGTCGAGCGCGATTTCGAGCCGGGCGAAGACCTCCCGCTGGCCGACCATGTCGCGCATCCTCTGCGGCCGCAGGTTGCCGTCTTCCTCGGCGTTCTCTTTGCTTCGGAACTCGCGGTCGAGCGTTTCTTCGTCGTCGTTGGATTCCAGTATCGGTTCGCGGGCCAAGTTTCCTCCGTGAAATGCGAGTAATTGGCGTGGGGATCAACTTCACGTGGCCGAAAATGAAACGTTCACGGTGGCTGGGGCAGAGCGTCAGCGATGCCCCGGTCGTTCATTGGCCGGCGCATCGCTGACGCTCTGCCACAAGCCATCACTTTATTTCTCGCGGCAAAAGGTCTCTTTTTCGGCCGCATCAAATTACACATGGTACAGAATAACAAAACCCGGGCTTCTTGAGCAGCGCCGTGTACTCGAAGGCACTTGCATTGGGTATTCCCTTCGAAGCCAATCTGGGGCACAATGGCCGAAAAGTCGCAAAACCAAAGGGAGTTCAAGACATGGGAGCACACAAGTCGACCGTCAACCTTCGGAAGAAGATCAAGCGCCGATTGAAAAACGAGCGGACGAAAGCGCGCGCTTCCGAAAAGCGAAATGCGGCCGCGGGAACCTGAGCCTGGCCGCTGTCGATCGGTCCTTATTCCGCCGCGGTGCGGCGTGGGCCTTTGGTCCTCGCTTCGACGGTACACCAAAGCACGCGAATCTCTTGCCATCGCTCATGGTGAGGCCGCAAGCCGGCGGCGTTCATGATCCGCTCGACATGGAACCACGCCAACGGCACGTCGCGGTCGATGCGACCCAGGTCGCGCACCAGCACCGAATAGTTGAACGGCAGCTTATGGCTGAACGCCCGCGAGGTCATTGCCACCTCGGCGATGAGCGTTCGGACTTCAATCCCCAAGGGCGAGATGGCGCGCTTCTGTAAACGGGCGCGATAACGGGTCGCCCAGTCGCGTCGCACGTCGACCAGGTCGTCGACCTGACAAGCCGCGCCAATTTCTTCAAGCAATCGCCAGGCGGGCACGTCGTTGCCGCGCACGACGGCCCGTAATCGGGGGACCGAAACGCCCTTCAGGCCTTCCTGGCGCAGCCGTCTGGCCAAGGGGGCCAGGCCGCCTGCAGACTGGGCCAAAAGCGCGAGCATCTGCCGCACGGTGGGGGGCGACTGCCACGCCGAACGTTGCCGCTGGCGTTCGGCAAGCCGTTCATGAACCAACTCCACGCGCTGCCGGCCGGCGTGGTGCAACGCTTCAAGAATTCGCGAGCGGGCTGTGTCCAACAGACGCTCGACACCGCGTTCGATTCGCTGGTATTCGAGGCTGGAATAACCCAGGATCGTCGGCACGTCGCGGAATTGAAAACCGTACAACTCTCGAGTCAAACGCAGGTCGCTGCGCGTCTCGGGACGCCGGCGGCGAGTGAATTGTTCGCGCCGGCGGCGCCACAATGCGAGCCATTGCTCCTGTTCCTCCGGGTTCTCCGCCAGCGCCGCGGCCAGGCCGGCGGGATAGGCTCGGATCGAGTAATAGCCGTCTTCCTCGATGTACTTGATAATTCGCGCCGGTTTCTTGCCGCCGATTCCGAACAGGTCGGCCAGCTCGCGGCGCGCGATACCGCGCGCCAGGCGCCGCTGCTTCAAACGTGCGCCGAATTCGTCGCGAGGCCGCCGGCGTTGTTGCTCTTCGTCACTTCGCCAGAGTTTTTGCAGCGATCGCCACTCGGCGTCGTCGCGGGCCAGCGCCTTGGCCGCCTTGGCCACCGCCGGCCAGGGCGGCAACTCAAGGTAGTGCAAGCGGCGGAACGCCGCCGACGTGAGGCCCAGCTTCAGCAGCTTGCTCGTGGGATGGTTCGCCCGCGCGCACCAGACGCACAGCTCGGCCCAGGCTTCGGGATAACCACGATCGATAAATCGGCGGCGCTCGGCGGCGTGCCACAGCGAAGCGGCGACTCGTGTTTCCTCCTGTACGGCGCGGCAAAGTTTTTCGACCAGCGGCCAGGGAAGCGGAAAATTGCCGCGGCGGTACTCCCACAGCGTGCTGGGGCTAATGCCGACTCGTTTGGCCAGTTCGCGTGCAGAGCCTGCTCGCAATTCGAGCCGGGCAATGAATTGCTCCAAAGTCTTGCACGGTCCTGTGTAAATATCGAGTAATCGTTCGATCTGGTCCTGGGCCACCTCGCGCCGCTGGCAGAAGTTGACGAAGCGCAATAGCGTCTGACGCGTCGGCGTATGCACGCCTAGTTCCAGGTCGCGCATCGTGCCGCGGCCGATACCCGAGCGGCGCGCGAATTCCAGCCGGGTCATGTCGAGCGTCGCGGCGCGGATTTGGACGATCGTTCGCGCCAGTGGAGGCGCGCTGGCGGCGCGAACCAACGCTCGCTGGCGCAAGTGCTTGTTGCGCAGTGCATGACCGCTCAGGCTGGCGTGCCCGTTGGTCCTCGATTCACGCGGCATGGCTTCCTCGTGGCGGGCGTGCGGCCCCGCACCCGCGGGGCCGACGTGGGAACTCATGGCGGGACGACGCAGGGTAAAGCGGTAGCCAAGGCTATCGGGTGCCAAGCGTCGCGATCTTGCGGACGGATGCTATCATATCAACCGTTTCTTATGTGTCTATGGTAATTCGTTGATAGGCCGAATGCAACAAGCTGGTTTTGCTCGGAGCGGCCGATAATGAGACCTTTGCAACGGAGACCAGGTGGCTGGCGGCAGAGCGTCAGCGATGCACCTTGCCGAAGCTTATTCCAGGACGCGGAGCAGCTCGATCCGGTCGATCAGCGCGGAATCATCGAGCGCGTTTGGAGCCATACCGGTCAATGTGAAATCGCCGCAGTCCTTCCACAAATCGACCGTCACGGCGGTCCAAGTCTTGGGGACGTCGGGCGAAATCTCCGTCGCGGGCCAACGGCTGGTGTTCTTGCCGCTCACGTAACGGCGCAGTGGTTTATCGGCAGGGGGCCAGGCACCGTCCGCGGCCAGCTCCAGCATCACTCCGATTCCCGCCTCCGACTTCCAAGCGAACCGCAGATAGCGGAACTCGCCCGGCTGCGGTTTTTCCCTGATGTGGTAGCTCCAACCCGGTCGGCGCGCCGCCTGACGACCGGGAAGGCGTTGGGCTTGCCTAGGGACGAACGCGACGCGCAGCGAGGCGCCGCCGGAGAATGGGTCGACCGTAGAAAGGGAGGCCGCGCCCTTCTCCTCTCCTTCGTTGAGCGCGTCTACAAACTCCGGCTCGTCGTCGAACAGCACAATCCCTGAGGGCTCGACCGCCCCCAGCGACTCACGTAAGAACGCAAACAGGTTCGCCAGATCTTGCGGGCTCAACTCCTTTTCCAGGCCATCGGGCATCAGCGACCGGGCCGAGGCTCGCATCTCGTCGATATTCTCGCGTAAGATGGTGTCGGTTTGGCCCTTCTCACGGCGCAGCGTAACGCTGGTGGCCGTCTCCGCCGCGAGAACTCCGGAGAATACTCGCCCGTCTTGAGTGGCGACCGTGTACAAGGTGAACCCCGAGGCAATGGCGCCTGAGGGGTCGAGCACGTCGGCCAGGAGCGTCGCGTCAGGCCGAACCCGAACACCGGCCAGGTCGGGTCCCACTTCAAAGCCCTTTTCGTTTAGACGGTGGCAGGCGGTGCAGTGTTTCTCGAACACCGCCCGCCCGCGATCGACGTCGCGCGGCAAGGTCAGCGCCGCTTGGTAACCCTTCAGCACCGCTGAACGGTCGTCGTCAGCCTTGCTTAGAATCGCATGAGCGCGACGGCGGATTTCAGGGTTGCTGTCGTCGAGCAATTGGGCGCGCCGAAGGCTGGTCAAGCTGGCCGGCGCGACCGTCTTATGCTCGATCGCATCGAGCAAGCCTGGCAAGCGGCTACGGCGCGCAAAGAGGACATCCAGAATCCGTTCTTGTACCTTCGGCGACAGAGTGCCCCAGTTGGCCAAAAGATCGTCTGCGACCTTTGGATCATCGCCTGAAGCCAAAGTGTCGACCGCGGCCAGTTGGAGCTCGGGCGGTCGCCGGGGATCGATAAGCGCCTGCGAAGCGCTCCGCAAACCCCAGGGGGCCGAATTCAACATCCGTAGCGCAGCGAGCCGGTCGGCCAACGCGCGCTGGGGATCGAGCGCGGCCAAAGCGGCGGCCGACCAGGCCTTGCGCATGGTCGGCGACTCCGCCAGTTTCACAAGCCCGGCAACCCGCAATGTCCGCTCGCGCACCGGGGCCGATGGGCTGGCAAACAAACGTTCCAAGGCCTGGTGGCCGGCTTCGGCTTCCAGCGTGGCCGACTTGCCGCGAGCCAGGCCGTCGAGCAAGCCGTCGAGCAAAGTGACTTCGAGTGCCGATCCGTCTTGCGATTTCAGATCGGCAATCGTCGTCAATAAACGCGCTACTTGCGCGTCGTTGTGCCGGGCGCCAATGGTCGAAGCCAGTCCTTGGAGCAATGCCGCCTCGCCGGGCGATGGTTTGGCGTCGTCCGCTGCGCGCAGGGAAAGTTGCAAAAGCTCGTCCGCCGTGAGAGCGGCGGAGCTGATGACCGCGACAGGCATCCAACGCTCTTGTCCATGCTCGGCTGCAAGTTGCGCAAGAGCCGCGAGCGCTCGTGGGTCGTTCGACTGGCCCAGGCTCAGGGCCAGTTGCAGGCGGACTTGCGGATCGGTGTCGGCCGTCATGGCGACGACCTTGTTCAGCAGCGGGCCAGACCTTGGCAACCAGGGGTCGGCCAGTCGTAAGGCGTGCAGCCGCACTCCAGGGGAACCGTCGTCCAGGGCCTGCTCGACATCGGCCGGCCGAAGCGCTTCCAGGCCGTCGAGCGTATAGAGCGCGTGCAGTCGGGCCTGCGGCGTACGGCCGTTGCGAACCAGCGCTCGAAGCGGCTCCTTCGCGGCCTTGTCGCCTCGCTCGGTAAGCAAGCGTTGCGCCGTTTCCCGCCGCCAGGCGTTGCCGGCGGAGAGCTCATCCACGAGTTTCTCCTCAGAAGCCCCCGCGAAATCGACCCCCACGGGTTTGCCCGCGTCCTTCGCGACAATTCGCCAGATGCGCCCGCGATCGTGTCCTTTGATCAAGCTCTCGACGTACTGTTGCTGCAAGAAGCGGGGAATCGCCGAGTAGTCTTCGATGATCTCGCGGTACATGTCGACCAGGTAGATTGCCCCGTCGGGACCAGTGGCCAGGTTCACTGGCCGGAACCATGAGTCGGTCGAGGTGAGGAATTCCGATTGTTCCTCTCCCGGCGCCCTTCGGACGCGGAAGCCCGCCTCTTCTCGTTCAACCGTGCCGCGGTGAACCAGGTTTCCCGCCGGCTCGCAGCAAAACAGATTGCCATGGTACGATTCGGGCAGGTCGTCGGCCCGGTAAATCATCTGTCCACACGCGGCTGTAAAATAGCCCTGGGGCGTGGTCTCGCTTTTGCCGTAGAACTTCACCCAGGCGGGATCTTTGCTGCGAGCCAGACGCCACGGATCGGGCTGGCTGCTCGGATAGACGCGGTTGTAATCGGCGGCATTGGCCACCCCCTCCGGCGCCGCGGCGAAGGGGTTACGCGCCAGGTAATGGTACGGTAATGGCACGGCATACATCGCATGGGGCGAAAGGAACCGGTCACCAAAATCGTCGAAAGTTTGCCCCAGCGTGCCGCTGGTTCCGGTGACCGGCTCGATCGTGCTGCCGTCGGGCTTGAAACGAAAGTCGGTATGCGCAATCCGCAACGGCCGCGGGAGCCGCGGTCCGGTGATTTCACCTTCGCCTCGCGCATACCAGGCCACGTAGATCCAATTGTCGAGTCCCCAGCAGGGGCTGTTGATGCCGCGATCCATGACCACCAAATCGAAGCCGGTAAAGAGGGTTTCGCGAACTTCGGCCTTCCCGTCGCCGTCGCGGTCGGCCAGGTAGATGATGTCGGGCGGGCATGTGACGATCAGGCCGCCACGGGCCGGAACCACGCCGTACATCGGCGGCAAGCGATCGGCCCAGACGCTGGCCCGATCCATTCGGCCGTCGCCATTGTCGTCGATGAGCAGCTTGACGGTGCCATACGTTTCCTGCTTCGCCGCCGCCACGGCCGGGGGACTGGCCTGGACTCGTCGCACCTCGCGGTCGAGCGTACCGGTCTTATTCAACTCGACGATGTCCAGATACCCTTCGAGGTTGTAGCCGTGCAATTCGCCAACGTACAATCGTCCCCGCTCATCAAACGCAATCGCCGTCGGATCGGCCACGAGCGGCTCGCTGGCGACCAGTTCGATCCGCAGGTCGTCGGGCAGGCTGAATTGCCGTCGACTTTCCTCAGGGGCCAGGGGTTGCGGTGCATCAGTAGCCGGCGGGATTTCCTCCGCCCAGGCATTTAACGCCAGCGGCAAGAAGGCCGATCCCATACATATCGCCAGGGCCGAGATTCGCCAACGGCGTCTGGTTGACGAGTGGTAACGTTTGCCGGCACCGCCCATGTTTGTTTGTTTCCTTGTTGAGTCCGACCATGCGATGTGGAAACTCTGCTGAAAGAGAACGTTCACTTTGCAGAGTTTACCGCGAGTGTCGGTGTCGCGGCGAGTGGCCGAGATGATCGTAGCCGCCCTTCATTTTCACTGCGGACAGTTGCGGACAGTTGTTTCCCCCTGTTTTCTAAACGCCTCCCGGGCGGACACGGTTGTGGTATGATTGAAATCAGGCCTCGAAACCCCGCCCTAGTGGCACAAACCGAGTTTTGCGCCGTTTCCGTCGCCTCAAAAGCCAATTCGTGGAAACCTCGCCCGACGCACCGCCTTCTCGTCTCCGCGCGTTTGCGGAATTGGTCCGCCTGCCAAATGTCTTTACGGCGATGGCCGACGTGATGATGGGTTATTTGTGTACGCACGAGGATCTTAGCCGCTGGGATGGCTTCGGGTTGCTTCTGGCCAGCTCATGTCTGCTCTACATGGCGGGCATGGTCCTCAACGATTACTTCGACCGCGATATCGATGCCGAGGAGCGGCCGGACCGGCCCATTCCATCGGGGCGGGTTGCCGTGCGGTTGGCCAAAAAAGTTGGGTTTTCCATGTTGTTGGCAGGTGCCGCGCTTGGTTGGGTCGCTGCGTTCGTGTTCGGCGATTGGAGGTGCGCCGTCGTGGCCACTGTATTGGCTGGCATGATCCTGGTCTACGACCGGATACTCAAACAGACGCCGTTGGCTCCGTTGGCGATGGGCTGTTGCCGGGCGTTGAACGTGTTGTTGGGCATGAGCGCGGCGGCAAGCGATTGGCACGTGATGCATTGGCTAGTCGCCGGTGGGATCGGCACATACATTGTCGGTGTCACCTGGTTCGCGCGCACCGAAGCTCGCACCAGCAACCGCCTGCAATTACTTTTGGCCACGGTCGTCGTTGTCGGAGGAATCGGGATGGTGGCCTGGTTCCCCTTCTGCGCCGACGGCGATTTGCCTTCTGAGAACAGGCCCAGCTTCGCGCTCGACAAGTCGGCCAACTGGCATCTCTTGATGGGTGTCATGGGGTTGCTGATTGGATGGCGATGTTTTCGGACAGTGCTTGATCCCTCGCCCGCCATGGTACAGGCCGCGGTGAGGCACTGCATTTTTTCGTTGGTGATGCTCGACGCCGCCGCCTGCCTGGCGGTGCGCGGACCGTTTTGGGCGTTTGCGATCTTATTCCTCTTGGCTCCGACGATGTTCCTGGGACGGTGGGTTTATTCGACTTAAGATGTTCCTCGGTTACAACACCAACGGGTTGGCCCATCACGACGTTTTCGAAGGGGTAGCGCTGCTGGCCGAGATCGGTTACAAGAGCGTGGCGATCACGCTCGACCACGCCGCACTGAACCCGTACGCCGGCGATATTCGACCCCAGGTTGACGCGATGCGGCGGTTGCTCGACGAACTGGCTCTGCGGTCGGTCGTCGAAACCGGTGCGCGGTACCTGCTCGACCCGCGTCACAAGCACGAGCCGACATTGGTGACCGCCGATCCAGCTTCGCGACAACGACGGATCGACTTTCTGAATCGCGCGATCGATATCGCCGCAACACTCGGCAGCGATTGCGTCTCGTTCTGGTCGGGGCGACTCCGTGACGACGCCGACGAAGAGGCAGTCTTCGCGCGCTTGGTCGAGGCGCTGCGGCCGGTCGTCGAGCACGCTGCGTCGAGGGGCATGAGGCTTGGTTTCGAGCCGGAACCTGGCATGTTCATCGACACGATGGACCGCTTCGATCGACTCCTCGAACGGATCGACGCTCCACACTTCGGTCTGACGCTTGATATCGGACACCTCCATTGTCAGGGAGAGACTCCACTGGCGGCCCATATCGCGCGACATGCGCCGCGATTGCTGAACGTCCACATCGAGGATATGCGCGCCGGAGTCCACGAGCATCTGATGTTCGGCGAAGGCGAGATCGACTTTCCCGCGGCGATCGGCGCCTTGGCAAGAGTTGGTTTTGCGGGAGGACTCCATGTCGAGCTCAGCCGGCATAGCCACATGGCGCCGGAGGCGGCGCGGAGGGCATTGGAGTTCCTGCGGCCCCTTATGGAGACCGCCGAAGCAGGTGGCGAATAGCTGCCGCTGGCCGCCCGCAGGACCCGCCACAAGACAGGTGACAGCCCGATTTTTCGGACTATACTGGAAAACCTGTCACCGGGAACGTGAGCATCTTGAGGAACCTACGCCGATGCCGAAAGGCCTGAGCATCTCGGGAATGGTGGTCGCCGGCTGCCTGCTGCTGCTGTTCGGGCTGGACCTCGCTTTGAAGTGGCCGTTTGGCCAAATCGTGTCGATGGACATCGGCTTCGTGATTAGCGCCGCGGTCCTGGCGTACATGAGTTGGAATACGTTCCGCGAATTGCCGTAGGACCTTCCGCGGTCCGTGAAAACGGAATTCATTCCGTTTTCCTTTTCAGCAGGGTTTCCGCGTCGCCAAAAGGCGTGTACTTCGATTAAAACGGAATGAATTCCGTTCTACGCGGCGGGGCGCAAGATCGACCGCGCGGGCGGATTTTGCCGAGGGCGCGAGAGCCTTGCGGCGAGTCCCGCGATCGTCAGGGTTTCGATCGATTGTTGCTCTCGCAGTGGGGCCACCTGGGCCACGATGCGATCCACCAGCTTGAGTCCCGCCGAAACTTTGCCCGTCAGGCCGGCCAGATCGAGCGAAAGATGAACCAGCCCGCCACTGGCCGCCGCCTGGTCGATGGCACGGCCCACGACGCCGTGTCGCAGGCCGATCGCGTCGAGGGAATGGCCGATTTCCCATAGTCCCCAACGTAAACTTCGCACCGAATTGGTTGCGACGTCGGCGCCGCGCCACCGACGCAGCCAGGCGGCCCCTTCGCGAGCGTCGTCCCGGCACCAGGATTTCTCGACCGAGCGTACCGCCGTTATGCCGTGTTTGATCAACAGATCAAATTGCTCGGTCACGTGTCCTCCGGTCAAGACGAGCGTGTGTGGCGCGTAACCAGCCGTCACGGCGCCACGTACGCGGATCTCCAACTCGGCGGCGACGAGGTGCCGCGGTGTGTAGCGACCGGCCCACGAGCGGTCGGCCAAGATGGCAACTTCGTGCCCGGCTTCGGCGCTCTTCAGGTCCGCGACCAGGTCGGGGTTCGTCGTCAGGTCAAGCGCCCAGGTGGCCGGCACGCGTGAAGCGGCGAGGTGTTCAGCCACCGCGACCGCCCAGGCGACCGCCGTGGTTTCACGCGCCAAGGAGACGTCGATCGAAAGCACGAACAAACCGGGCTGGGGCGTTAACGACATGAGCGAGAAACTCCTTCAGGCCAATGAATCGACGAGGCTCGATCAGCAGGGTAAGCGGCGGCAGAAGACCTGGCCGACTTAAAGGCCATGCTTCGATGGCACTATCAGAAATCGGCAACATCGCCGGGAGCACTCGACGCAATTTAACGGCATGGCGGCCTGTTAAAATGGGGTCCGTGATCCGCTTACAACGGTTTCGTAAAGGGGGAGACGGGGATGAGGAGATGAGGAGATGGGGGGCAAAGCTAGGAGAAAACGACTCTGTAGGGAACACCCTCTGTAGCGTTCGCACCTGCCGTGTGGTTCGGTGTTACCGTAGATCCCGCCCCGAACGGAGTTTTGCGCGGATCGCCGCAAGCCGCTCGGCGAGTTGGGCTTCGAAACCACGAGGAACCGGACGGTAGTATTCGCGATCGACCCCCAGGTAATCCTGGGCGGCAACACCGTCGGGCGCGTCGTGGGCGTATTCATACCCCTTGCCGTGCCCTAACCGCTCGGCACCCGCGTAGTGCTTATCGCGGAGGTGTACCGGGACGGGCAACAGCGCGCCTTCGGCCACGTCGCGCCTCGCCTCGCCGATGGCCAGCGTGGCGGCATTCGACTTGGGCGCACAAGCCAGGTAGGTCACGGCCTGGGCCAATGGAAGCTGGCACTCGGGCAGGCCGACAAACTCGGTGGCCTGCATCGCCGAAACGGCCAGGGAAAGGGCCTGTGGATCGGCGTTGCCGATGTCCTCGCTGGCGGCGATCACGATCCGCCGCGCCAAGAACCGCACGTCTTCACCCGCCTCGAGCATTCGGGCCAGCCAGTAAATCGCCGCATCGGGATCGCTGCCGCGGATGCTTTTGATCAGCGCGCTGGCCGCATCGTAGTGGGCATCGCCCGTGGCGTCGTATTCAATCGCTTTCCGCTGCACCGACTCCTCGGCCAAAGCGCGGGAGAAACGCAGCGGCCGTTCGTCGCTCGACAAAACGCCGACCTCCAAAGCCGACAGCGCCCGCCGTGCGTCGCCATCGCTGACCTCGACCAGAAACTCGAGCGCATCGTCGTCGAGAAGCACGTCGTGCGCTCCCAGGCCACGTTGGCGATCGGCCAACGCCCGACGCAACAGCGTGCGAATGTCGTCGGGCGCAAGCGGCTGGAACTGAAAAATGCGGCTCCGGCTGACCAAAGCGCTATTAATTGCAAAGAAGGGGTTCTGCGTCGTGGCGCCGACAAGGATCACAGACCCGTCTTCGACATCGGGGAGAAGCACGTCTTGCTGCGCTTTGTTGAAGCGGTGGATTTCGTCGACGAACAAGAGCGTCTTCTGGCCATTGGCCGAGAGCCGGTCGCGCGCCGCGACGAGCGTTTCGCGCAGCTCCTTGACGCCGCTGGTGACGGCGCTGAGCTGCTGGAAGTCGCTGCGGCTTGCGGTAGCCAGCAATTGGGCAAGGGTCGTCTTGCCGGTGCCCGGTGGGCCATAGAAGATCACCGAGCCGAGCCGGTCGGCCTTCAGCAACCGGCGGAGCAGCTTCCCCTCGCCCAGGAAATGACGCTGGCCGACGAACTCTTCGAGCGTCGTGGGGCGCATCCGCGCCGCCAGCGGCTCGGCGCTGCGGCGGTTCGCGGCTTCACTGGCTTCGAAGAGCGACATGACGGCATTTGAGCAGGTCCGGTGAGGAACCTCAAGTTAGACTTCACGCGGCCGATTAGCCGAGGTTGACGGCCCGCCGGGCTTGGCTCAGACTACGATGAAGCATCCACACGAAACCCTGGTACCGTCATGCGACGCTTTTTTGCTCTGTTTGCCGTTGTTGCCCTCGCGCAGTCCTCGATTCTGGCTCAGGATACCCTGCTGGCGCCCGAACAGGCGGCGCGGCGGATCAAGGTGCCTGAGGGCTTCCGCGTTACGCTGTTTGCCGGTGAGCCAGACCTGGTGCAGCCGATCGCCATGACATTCGACGACCGTGGCCGACTCTGGGTCGTGGAGTGTCTTTCGTACCCGCACTGGAACGAGGATCCGCTGGCGACGACCGGTCATGACCGAGTGGTGATTTTCAGCGACGGCGATGGCGACGGGCGGTTCGACGAGCGGAAGGTCTTCTGGGACCAGGGCAAGAACCTTTCTGGCATCGAACTGGGCTTCGGCGGCGTCTGGCTCTGCTCGACGCCCAACCTGGTGTTTGTGCCCGATGCCGACGCCGACGACGTGCCTGATGGCCCGCCACGGGTCGTACTCGATGGCTGGGACGTCAAGGCCAAGCACAACGTATTCAACGGCCTGGCCTGGGGACCCGACGGTTGGCTCTACGGTCTGAACGGGATCCTCTCGAATTCACGCGTTGCCAAGCCCGGCACTGGGGACGATGAGCGGACCGCGCTCAACTGCGGCGTGTGGCGTTTTCATCCGACACGAGGAACGTTCGAGGTCGTGGCCCACGGCACGACGAACCCCTGGGGCATCGACTTCGACGACTACGGGCAGATGTTCATCACCAATTGTGTGATCCACCATCTCTGGCACGTCGTGCCCGGCGCCCATTTCCAGCGAATGTTCGGACAGGACATTTCCACGCACTCCTACGGCCTCATGGCGAGTTGCGCCGACCACATCCACTGGGGCGGCGGCGATTGGACCACGTCGCGCGGCGGCAAAGGAGCGCACGACCAGCCGGGTGGCGGCCACGCCCACTCAGGCGCGATGGTTTACCTGGGTGACAACTGGCCCGATGAGTACCGCAATAACGTTTTCACTTGCAATCTCCACGGTAGCCGGGTAAACCGCGATCTGCTCGAAAGCGAAGGTAGCGGTTATGTGGCGCATCACGGCCAGGATTTCCTCTTTTCCGGCGATCCTTGGTACCGGGGGCTGGTCGTCAAGTACGGACCGGACGGCGGCGTTTACGTTTGCGACTGGTCCGACACGGGCGAGTGCCACAACTATGAAGTGGCCCATACCACCAGCGGCCGGATTTTCAAGATTACCTACGATCGGCCAAATTCGTTCGCAGGCAATCTGGCCGAGCAGAGCGACGCCGAACTGGTCGCATTACAATTGCACAAGAACGATTGGCTGGTGTCCCACGCCAGGCGGATTCTACAAGAGCGCGCGGCGGTGGGCAAGCTGGCCACGGGTACGCGTGACGCGCTCGCAGAAATGTTCGTCGAACAGCCTGATGTGACGCGGAAGTTGCGCGCTCTGTGGGTCTTATACGTGACGGGCGAAATTGAGGATACGTCGAAATCTCTATTGCTGTTCGCGACCAGCCAGGCGTGGGTTCGTTCCTGGGCGGTGCGCCTGGCGCTGGACGACGAAACCGTCAGCGATGGGGTGCGCGAGTCGCTTCTGCACCTGGCACTGACAGATTCCTCGCCTGTCGTGCGGCTGGCGCTCGCCTCGGGGTTGCAGCGGCTGCCGCCGGCCGAACGGTGGCCATTGGCCGAGGCGCTGGCGTCCCACGGCGAGGACGCGAGCGATGCCAGCCTTCCCTTGATGATCTGGTACGGCGTCGAACCTTTGGTGATGGCCGATCCGCCCCGCGCCCTGGTGCTCGCGCACTCGGCGAAATTGCCTTTGATCCGGCAGTATATCGCTCGCCGGCTCTCCGACGGAATTCCGGTTGAAATCGAGCGGCAGTCGCCCCAGGCCCTTGCGCCGCTGGTTTCGGCGCTGGGTCAATCGACCAAAGCCGACATCCAGTTGGACTTGCTGCGCGGCGCGTTGGAAGCGATCGAAGGGCGGCGGCGCGTTCTCGCGCCCCCCGAGTGGCCGAGCGTGTATGCGATGCTGGCCAAGAGCCCAATGGCCGATGTCCGCGATCAAGCGATGTTACTCTCGCTGGTCTTCGGCGACGCCGAGACCTTCGAAGCGCTGCGACGGACGATCATGGATGCCACCGCCGGACTTGCCGACCGCCAAAAGGCGCTCGATGCTCTGGTGCGCCAAAAAGATCCTGACCTCGCGCCGCTCTTGGAGAAGTTGATCGGCGAGCCCACGATGCGCGGCCATGCGGTGCGTGGATTGGCAACCTACGGCGACAACGAGGCGCCTGAGGTGATCTTGCGCCATTACGACACATTCGACCCTGCCGAGCGTGCCGACGCCGTACTCACGCTCGCGTCGCGGCCGAATTTCGCGTTGGCTCTTTTGAATGCCGTGGCCGAAGATCGCGTGCCACGGGCCGACCTTTCGGCCTTTACCGTGCGGCAACTGGCCGGCATGAAAGACGACGGAGTCAAGGCCAGACTCGCCGAGGTCTGGGGCGAAGTCCGGGCCACGTCGCAGGACAAAAGGGCGCTGATCGGCAAGTTCAAGCCCTTGTTGGCGGCCGACAAGCTCACGGCGGCAGATCGCTCGCAGGGGCGCCTGCTCTTCACACGACATTGCGCCACTTGTCACAAACTCTTTGGTGAGGGGCAGACGGTCGGACCCGAACTGACCGGTTCGCAGCGAGCCAACGTCGATTACCTGCTCGAAAACCTCGTCGATCCCAATGCCCTCGTCGGCCGCGACTATCAGATGACGATCATTCAGACGACCGACGGACGTGTGATCAATGGAATCATACTGCGCGAAGACGCCGACGTGCTTGCCGTGCAGACGCAAAACGAGCGCGTGCTTTTGCCCACCAATGAGATCGAAGCCCGCGAGCGATCGAAAGTTTCGCTGATGCCGGAAGGATTACTGGACAAGCTGAGCGAAACCGAGCTGCGCGAGCTGATCGCTTACGTCGCCGGTCCGGAGCAAGTGCCGCCACCGTAGAACGGAATTCATTCCGTTTTCATGCGCCGCCAACCAAACGGAATGAATTCCGTTCTACGATCCCGCCGAGCTTGCCACTTAGCGCCACTTAGCGAGTTCCGTTGCCAGACTTGACCCTCTGGGATACACTACCGACATATAAACCAAAGCTGATTGATTGAAATTGCCCCGGCCGCGCGAGTTCGCGAGCGTACATGGCACTGAAATCCCCGACGACGATTTACCCTTGCGAAAACGACGCGAAGGGCGGCGTTTCCCGCCGGAAGCTTTTGCAAGCTGCCGGTGGCGTGTGGGGCGCCCTTTGGGCGGGATGGCTGCAAAGGGTGGCGGCCCAACCGCCGAGCAAGGCAAAGGCCCGCTCGGTGATTCTCATTTTCAACTGCGGCGGTCCCAGCCACATCGATCTGTGGGATCCCAAGCCGGAAGCTCCTGATTCGATCCGCGGGCCTTTCCAGACGATCGACACGAGCGTACCGGGCATCCGAATCGCCGAGACCATCCCTCAGTTAGCTGGGCGGGCCGACAAGCTTGCGATCGTCCGCACCGTTCACCACACGCACGGTGGTCACAACTCGGGAATGTACTGGTCGATCGTCGGCCAGCCCTACCGCCGGGACGACACGCTCTTGAACCCCAGCCGCAACGATTATCCCAGCTTCGGTACGCTGGTGGGCTGGCTCGCCCAGCGCGACGGCTACAGCGGAGCGGTTCCGCCGTACGTGATCACTCCCTTCCCACATTGCGACAGCACGGTTTACATCACCCCCGGCCAATTCGGCGGGTGTTTGGGGGTACGCTACGATCCGTTCGTCCTCGACGCCGACCCCAACGCAGCCGATTTCCAGGTGCGCAATCTCGGCTTGCAGGAAGGAGTGACGCTGGACCGTTTCCGGGATCGCTCGGCGCTCTACGAACAATTCGCGAGCTCGGCACGCCCCATTCCCAGCCCGATCGCGGGCGACATGGACGTGTTCCGCGCCCGGGCGTCATCGCTGGTCTATTCTGGAGACGCGGCCCGCGCCTTTGACCTTTCGCTCGAGCCCGCAAACGTGCGCGAGCGGTACGGGCGCCACCAGTGGGGCCAGTCGCACCTGTTGGCGCGCCGGCTTGTCGAGGCGGGCGTGCCTTTCGTGACGACCGTCAACGGTCGCAGCATCATTTGGGATACGCACGCCGATAACTTCAACCGCATGACGAAGACCCTGGTTCCGCCGATGGAGCAGGCCTTCGTCGCGCTGCTCGACGACCTGGGCGAAAGAGGTTTGCTCGACACGACGCTCGTGGTCTGGATGGGTGACTTCGGCCGCACCCCCTTCATCAACAAGGCCGCGGGCCGCGACCATTGGCCGCAGTGCTACTCGGTCGTCCTGGCAGGTGGTGGCATCCGAGGAGGGCAGGTGATCGGGCAATCCGACAGCACCGGAGCCTTGCCAAGCGTTCGCCCGGTGAAGCCCGCCGACATCCATGCCACGGTCTTCACGGCCCTGGGTTACGATCCGAAGGGCATCACTTATCAGACGATCGATGGCCGCCCCACGCCGCTCTCCGACGGCGAACCCATACGCGAGCTTCTGTAGCGTCGCTGCGGAAATCGCGGGGATTTCGATCGCCTTGGGAGCAATTGAGAACTCCCACGATGTCCGCTACGTCGACCCGTTGGTTGACCGAAAACCAGTACCACCGCTGGAGGCCCGACGCCGTGCGAGTCGACCCCGAAGAATTGATCCAACTACTTAACCGCGCCGGCGTGAAGTTCATCCTGATGGGCCATCACGGAATCGGCGGCTGGTTGTCGCATGCCCGGGCGACGCGCGACGTCGACGTCCTGGTGCGGAAGCGCGACCACGCAAAGGCCGTGCGGGCCATCCATGAGGCGTATCCCGCGCTGACCCAAGTGGACAATGCCGTGGTCACCCGGTTCCTTCATCCCAAAGACGGGGACCCTGTGATCGATGTGATGAAGCCGCAGGATCGTTATGCCGAAGCGTTCAAGAACACGGTCCGCATCGGTGACAGTCACGACGTGCCTAACCTGGAATTGGCGTTGGCGGCCAAGTTCGCCGCGCTGATTTCGCGGAACTGCGACGATGCCAGAAAGCATTTTGACGCCGGCGATTTCATCCAGCTCGTACAACGTAATCATGCCACCATTGATGAACCCAGGCTACGCCAACTTGGCGAAGCGGTCTACACTGGTGGTGGCGAAGCGTTGCTCAAGTTCGTCGCCGACGTCAAGGCCGGCCGGCGACTGGTGCCCCGGCGTCCCCGGTGACGTCGCGTATGTTGCATGGCGAGCGGGGGTGTCAGCCCTCCGCCGCCGTCGAGGAGTCGACGAAAAAAGTGCGGGTGCCCAAGTGACCCATCCAACGCCATGAAGCCTTGTCCCGGCCGTGGTCGGAATTCCGCCACCGCAATTTACAGCGGGCGGCGGGGCAGTTGGCGAGGATAAGGGGGCGGCGCGACGGGTGGGAGCGGCTCTCCCGACTCGGCCCAATGCTCGCGCTCTTCCGCGCTGGCATAATAGCGGAGCCAAATCTCCGGGTCGCCGCCGGCGTCCGCACAGTCCCAATGCAGAAAGTGCTGCGACGAGTCGATCTTCTTCTCCGGCGATGGGAGGATGTCGCGGTAGATCAAACAATACAACTGCCGGTCGGAAAGGTGGTCGGTAAAATCGAGAACGATTCGTTTGTCGAACAACTTTTGCACGGTGTCCCACAGCCGGTCATGCAGCGCGGCGTCGTCGAGGGTGTCGGGCGGCAGCAAGCGTAGCTCAGGCTGGAACCATTGGGCGATCGGCAACACCGGCGCCCGTTCCCAAGCGAGCATGCTCGCCAGATACTCGTTCTCCAGCGCCGTGGGGAGGTCTTGCACGTTGAGTCGCATGATCGACTCGTCGAAGAACGGCTCCAGCTCGTCGCGGAGTTGGGCGTTACGCATCAAATGGTCGACGTCGTCGGCCCGGTTGAAATGAATCTCGGACATACAGCCTACCCTCGGATGTGGCGACTCTTTGCCCGCCCCTCGTTGCTCCCCAAGATTCGACTTTAGACACCTTGCGGCCTGCGTTCAAGTCGTCCTAAGGCAAGTACTTAGGAAATCTTTTTGAGGGCGTGAACCAGCCGTTACAACCCGCAAGGTTTGACCCTATTCGCGGGACGGGCGATGCGATCCGCCAACGGTGGACGTTGGGTACGGGCGCTATCTGAAGGTTCCATTGCCCCGGCGTCCCAAACTTTGAAGCGCGCCGGCGAAGACTCATCTAGCGATGTTCCAACTGCTGGATCTTCTCGACACGGCGCGCGTGGCGTCCCCCTTCGAACTCGGTCTTGAGCCACATCTCGACCATCCGGTCGATCAGCTTCTCGCCGAGCATGTCGGCCGACAAGCAGAGCACATTCAGGTCGTTGTGCCGCCGGCTCATTTCGGCGGAAAGGTCATCGTGGCAGGGCGCGGCCCGCACGCCCGGAAACTTGTTCGCGGCGATCGACATGCCGATCCCCGTGCCGCAGATCAGGATGCCGCGGTCGACTTCGCCGCGGCTAACCTGCCCGGCGACCACACTGGCCACGTCGGGATAGTCGATGCTTTCAGTGCCGTGAGTGCCCGCGTCGACCACGTCCAGCGAGAGCCGCTGGAGCAACTCGATGACCTTCTGCTTGACGCCAAAGCCGCGATGGTCGCTGCCGATTGCTATGCGCATGGACCTGATCTCCCGGCGAATCGCCGAATTCGTTTCAAAGTTCGAGCTCCGCCGCCAAACGCTCCAGTTCGGGCTTCAGCTGCGCGACACAGCGGCGGTACTGTTCGGCCGACCCGCCCACGGGGTCCGGCACGTCCGAGCCGTCGAGGCAAACGAGCTTCAATCGCTCAGCCGCCGCCGGCCAATCGGCCAGCACGGCCTGACGGTGCGAACGGGTCATGGCCAGGATCAAATCGGCGTGGCGGACGAGTTGCTCCGTAAGTGGCTGGCTTTCGTGTGTTGAAATGTCGATCTGCATCGATCGCAGCACCTCGACGGCTTCGCCCGCCGCGCGGCCGCCCGACATCGCGGCGATCCCGGCCGACAACACCACCACCCCGCGGTCCTCCACCTGTTCCGGCTTGCAGCCCAACCGCTGAGCCACTAAATGCCGAAACATCCCTTCGGCCATCGGGCTGCGGCAGGTGTTGCCCGTGCAGACAAACAGCACGATCAGGCTCGACAACCGTTTCAGCGTTTGCACTGAGACGACGCCGACTTCGACCAGGTCGAAATCGCGCTCGCGCACGCGGACGACGCTCGCGGGCTGGCCGTAGCGGCTGCGGCCGTCGTCCAACACAAGCTGCACTTCGTCGCGCATGGCCTCGACGACTTGCTGCGCAGTAATTGCGCCCGGTGGCCCAATCCGTTGGACGCCGGCAAACACGACGGGACCCGCCAAGAGACGGAGCACGTCGTGGATCGCCGAATGGGCCGGCACCCTCAGGGCGACTTCGCCTGAAGGTGAAAGGATGCCTTGCACGGCGGGCGAAAGTTGTCGCAACAGGCTATCGGGGTGGCGGTCGTCGACGATCAACGTGACGGGACCTGGCCAACAGCGGCGCGCAAGCCGCTCGCCAAGCAAACCAAGGTTCGGAACATAGTCCAGCGCGTCGTCGGCGCTCTTTACCGCAAGCGTCAGCCCTTGGGTACCAGGTTGCGTGTTAACCGCTCGGCAAAGCTTAGACAATCGCTCGACGGCGCTTTCCGCAAGCGCGCTAACCGCCAGGGCGTAAACGGTTTCCGTTGGGAATGCGACCACCTTCCCCTCGGCCAGGGCCTGGACGGCGCGATGCACTACGTCGCGTGAGTCTTCCGCACTGCGCAGGTCGATGACGACGGGGGGCATGGCAAGGTTCTCGACGGCTTAATTCAAGACTCGGAACGTCGCATTGGGATCTGTAGGGAACGCCCTGCGTGGCGTTTGAGTGAAGCTGGCGCGACATCGATTGGTACAACACGGAACGCCACGCAGGGCGTTCCCTACAAAGTCGCCACCGTCTTCACATCCTTGCCTGCATGCGAGTCGTTGATGGAAATGGCTGCCACCGACGCTAAGCCATGACTATACCGGCCGTTGCGCGTAGTGGTCAAGTGTCGTTCGTTGCACTCAGTGGGTCGAGGGCGGGGCTGACGGCGATCGATAGGTACGTCAGATCGCGCTCGATTTTCTTGGATAAGACGAGAGCGAACAAAAAGGCCGGCAATCCGACCACGCTTAAGAGTGTGATTGCGATTTTGTCGGATTTTTCCGCCGCGTCGGTGAGCCAAACCACGGCGATGATCGCCGCGAAATAGAGCGACGCGGTCCCCCCAATGTAACGGCCGGGCCAAGGAATCATCCGTTGCAGCCTGTCGAGCGCCGCAGGGTCGGGAGTGTCGGGCTCGACCAAGAGCGGAAAGAAGACGCGTAGGCAAATGAACGTCACACAGAAAAAGGTCAGCAAGGCTGCAGGCAGGCCGCAGAGCGCCTGCGACGCAAAAAAATGGACGTAGTGGATGGTCTCCATGTTGTCTTTCGTACCGGGTGCCAGGCTCAACCAGACCGGAAAAACAATGCCCGACACGATCCATTCCGCCGCCGAAACCAGGGCCACCAGGTCGCCCATCCGCAGGCAGCGCCGCCGCAGGGCGGGCGAATTGGCCAGCGCTGCGGAGCGTAAGCCGCCGGGCCTCGGAACGCTCTCGATTCTCCGAACGCCCTCGAGCCGCTGTCGAACTCCCCGCAGCAGCGGCCAGGCCAAAGTCATCAAAAGTCCGGCCCCCAACGGATACGCGACGGCATTGACGAAAAACAGTTGGTCGAAAAACACCCCTTCGGCGGCGGCCCCGAGGGGGCGGATGATCATGATGTAATTGTAAAAAATGTTCAGAAAGCTCGCGAACGCGTTTGGCAAGACGCCCGCCAGAAAAAGTGCAACCACACACCGCTTAGCCGCCCAGCCCCGCCACCCTCGCGGCCGACGAAGCAACCGGCTGACTTGAGGCTGCAAGCACAGCTCGAGCTGTCGCGCGAGCTGCCGCGCCGCGGTGAATCGGTCGGAGGGGTCGGGCGCGAGGCAGCGCAACAGCGCTTCGCTCAGTCCCTCAGGGCAATCGGCCGGTAATGCGGCGTTGACCTCGGCTGCGACGCCCGCGTTCCGCCGAGCGACCATCGCCGCCAGCGTTCGGGGCCAATCGCCGTCGGGCGCGGGATCATTGAATGGGCGGCTGCCAGTCAGTAACTCCCAAAGCACCACACCCAGTGAATAGATGTCGCTCCGCCCGTCGAGCTCACCTGCTTCCCGTGCGTGTGCCGGGTTGAAGGCTTCCAATTGTTCGGGCGACATGTATGCCAGGCTGCCGCCGAAGTAGGCCGCGGGGGTGGCCCCGGTGACCTTGGAGCAAAAGCTGATGTTGAAATCGGCCAACTTGGGGCTGCCGTCCGATCCGACCAGCACGTTGGCCGGTTTGAGGTCGCGGTGCAAGACGCCGCGCTGGTGGGCGTAATCGAGGGCCGCGGCCAATCGTGAGCCGAGCCAGGTGACGACCGCCGGCCAGCTTCTCGCGTTCAATCGTCCGCGCAGCGGCGAGTCCGCGGGCGATTCACCCCGCTCCGCCAATTCCCCATCGACCGCCAGGTACAAGAGCTTGCCCGACCGTTCGGCCGCGGGCGTTTCGCGAACCTTATCGACCAATGTTTTCAACGTGCCGCCGGGCACGTATTGCATGTAGAGCAATCGCAGCCCGCGCGACGACAGCAGCCGCTGGTCGTAGACCCGCACGATATGTGGATGGTCGAGCTGGGCCATCGTTTGTGGTTCGTTCCCCTGATCGGCCGAAACTTTCAGCGCCACGAGCCTCTGCATCGAACGCTGCCGCGCGAGGTAAACCGTCGCGAAGGCCCCTTGGCCGACTCGCGTCAGGAGATCGAAATCGTCGAGGCTCTGCCCGACGTCCAAGTCGCGCCGCCGTTGATCGTGGACCTGCGCCGTCGAGTGGCAACTCGCGTCTTCGAGCCTCAGCAATCGGCCCAACTCGTCGACCTGGCGGGGAAAACGGCGAAAGTATTCGCTCTTGTCGATCACTTCGCCCGCTTGTTTGCGGACGAAGAACTCCTCGTAGATCAGGTCGCAAGGAACACTCCCCACACAGGCCAGCTCCGGAAACTCCTCCAGGTACGATTCGACCCGCCGACGCAGATTCGGCAGCGCCCAGCGGCGCGCAAGATCGACCTTCACCAGCTCGATCAGCGTCAGGCGTCGAAGGGCCGCCGGCTCGGCGGGCACGAATGCCGCCAGTGCCGGCGGTTCGCTGCCCGTCCAGGCAGCCAGCAACAACTCGACTTGCCGCGAGACATCATCCCAAGCCCGGCTGGCGTCGATCGAACCGAAGACTCCGACGGGCGGCGACGGGTAGGGAAGTGTTTCGTTCGAATCCCGCGCGGCCGAAAGCGGCTCGATCGGTCGGGCATCGGTCGAAGCGGAAGGTGTCGGATCGTCATCTGAGTTCATGCGGTATCCGGCCACGCAGGCACACTCCATTCGGAATCCCCAGGAATTCCGGCAGGCTTTCCACCCGGGCATTGTAGGGACATTGTAGGATGGTCCAGCCCGCCTCGAAAGTCCGCTCGACTACGGGCACCCGTGGAAACCGGCGGTTTGCAGACCAGTGCGGTGGCGAACCAGCTCCACGATTGCGTCGACCTCGGCGTCGGCCAACGGTGCGACGAAGCTCTCGGCGGGCTGTCGGGCAACGGTGTAGATTTGGACCAACTTCAGCCGGCCGCCCGCGGCGGTGATTTCATTCAGCCGATCAGCGAAGGCTTCCAGTTCGGCGAGCTGCGGCGGTTCACCATGAATTTGCATGAAGAGGGCCTGAATCACCAGTGGCCGAACCCGCGCCGCGGCCGTGATGTTGTCCAAGATCTGTCGGAACGGAATCGTGGTCCGCTCGACGAGCCGGTAATATTCGTCGGTGCCGGCCTCAAGCTTGGCCCAGATTTCTCCCTGGTTCGCGTCGAGGATCGCCAGGCCGCGCTCGACCGCCGGCCGGTGAAACATGCTGGCATTGGTGATCAGTACCATTTTCACGATGTCCAGCCCGCACCGCCGTTTCTCCGCCGCGCAAGCGGCGATGATTTCGTCGAAATTGCGGTACGTCGTCGGTTCGCCGTCGCCACTGAAGGCGATGTCGTTCAGTCGCCGAAGCGCGGGAGGCGTCTTGGAGAAGCGTTCATCGCGAAACAACTCGCCGCTGGTTACCAGCGAGAGCATCCCTTCCAACTCGGCCAGCAGTTGAGCGATATCGACGAAACGAGTCTGACTCCGCTGGACGCGATCGACCTGGCAATAGACGCAGTCGAAGTTGCAAACCTTGTCCGGGTTGAGGTTGATTCCGATCGAGACACCGCCCGAGCGGCGGCTGATGACGGGGTAGACGAAGCGGTTCGCCGCGAACGAACGGGCATGGTCGGAGAAGATCGTCGGATTGGAAGCCCGATCGGCCATGGAAGGGTTCGGGGTAATGGATTACCGTTCGGGGGTTGTCTCGCAACTGCTCAGCCGCGTAGCGGGGGTAGAGCCGAGCCAACTCTACAACTAGATCTTCCGCAGGTCCGTGAACTCGTCGATTGTGATCGTCGATAGCGTGCCATCGGCGAGCTTGAGCACCACCAGGTCGCTGAACACCTTGTCGTCGTACTGACGGCGGAAGTGCAGCCCGTGCCGTCGCCTCTCGACGCGCTCGACGGTGCCGATCACTTGCGTGTCCCAGATCTTCTGGCCAACCTTGACCTGGTGAGTCACTTCCACGCGGTCACCGGGCGCCAAAGCATTGAGCCGTTTACGAGTCGTCAATTCGATGGCGGACATGACTAAACCTCCTTGGCCTTGATCCAGCTCATCAGCCTTCTCAACTGGCGGCCGACGACTTCGATTCCGTGATTTCGCTCGCGGCGGCGGACGGCCTTGAACGCCGGCGCATTGGCCTTGTTCTCGAGAATCCACTCACGGGCGAATTGGCCGTTCTGGATTTCCTCCAGAATCTTTTTCATTTCGCGCCGGGTCTCGTCGGTTACGATCCGCGGTCCGCGAGTGTAGTCGCCGTACTCGGCCGTATTCGAAATGCTGTAGCGCATGTAGTTCAAGCCACCCTGGTAGAACAGGTCGACGATCAGCTTCAACTCGTGCATGCACTCGAAGTACGCCATTTCGGGCTGGTAGCCGGCCTCGACCAAGGTCTCGTAGCCGGCCTTGACCAAGGCGCTCACACCGCCGCAAAGCACGACCTGCTCTCCAAACAAGTCGGTCTCGGTCTCCTCGGCGAACGTGGTCTCGATCACGCCGCCGCGCGTGCCTCCGATACCCTTGGCGTAGGCCAGGCCCAACCGGCGGGTCTCAGCGCTGGCCCCTTCGTTCATCGCAATCAAGCAAGGGACGCCCCCCCCCTTCTCGAATTCGCTGCGCACCAGGTGCCCAGGGCCTTTGGGGGCGACCAGCAGTGAATCGCACCCGGGCGGCGCCTCGACCTGGCCGAAGTGGACGTTGAACCCGTGCGAGCACATCAAGATATTGCCCGGCTTCAAGTGTGGGCGGATGCTCTGCCGGTAGATGTCGCCTTGCACCTCGTCGGGCAAGAGCATGTTGACGAGATCGCCCTTTTCAGTGGCTTCCTCGGCCGAGAGCGGCTTGAAGCCGTGCTCGACGGCCAGGTCGTAATTCGCGCCGCCGGGCCGCTGGCCGACGATCACGTTGCAGCCGCTATCGCGCAGGTTCTGGGCATGGGCGTGGCCCTGCGAGCCGTAGCCGATGATGGCGATCGTCTTGTTCTTCAAAAGCGAAAGGTCGGCGTCTTTGTCGTAGTAAATCGTGGCGGGCATGTTCGATTGCGGTTTTTGAATTGCGGAATTCGGATTAAAAATAAAGCGAGGCTGGGTAACACGGTTAGTTCAAGGGGGATGGTGGCAGCCGCGGACCATCGCGATGCGTCCGGTGCGAACCAGTTCCTTGATGCCGAAGGGTCGGATCAATTCGATGAAGGCTTCGATTTTGCGTTCCTGGCCGGAGATTTCGATCATCAGTTCTTCAGGACAGACATTGACGATCCGGCCGCGAAAAATCTCGACCAGCTCCTTGACTTCGCTACGGCTGGCGCCCGAGTTGGCAAGGACCTTGATCAACATCAGATCGCGTTCGACGAAATCCTGCGAGCTGATGTCAATTACCTGCACCACGGTCACGATCTTTTCCAATTGCTTGCGGACCTGGTCCAGAACGCTGTCGTCGCCGACCACGACGAACGTCATCCGCGACAGTTCCGGATCTTCCGTTTCGCCGACGGCCAGGCTGTCGATATTGTAACCTCGCGAGGCGAGCATGCCTGAGATGTGCGCAAGCACTCCCGGTACGTTCTGCACCACCGCCGAAAGTACATGCCGCATGCCGAACTCCGCGTCACCCAAGGAACTCTCCATGCTAACCGTGGCGGGGGGGAGCGACAAGGGGCGGCTGTGCGTTTGGAGACGTCACGTCTAAACAGGAGCCAGCCTGCGTCGGCGGGGTCAGAACGTGAGAATTATTTTTCTGGGGCTACTCCTTCTTGCGAGGCCGTCCGCGTGGGCGAATTGCGAGGTCGAGGTCGAGTTTCCTTGCCAACCGCTTGACCCAAGGATCGCTTCCGTACGGCAGTCCGGTCGCAGACGACCGACGGATGGCCGCGAGCTTTGCTTCCTCGATCGGCCGATGCACGATTTTCGCCCATTTCGTCTGACGAACTTTGGCATAGGGCGACAGCTCGTCAAACGCGCGCAGTGGATCGACGAGGTCGTCCGCCACGCCCAGGGCATGCGTGTGATAGCTGCTCCAACGATAGGCTTCCGCGCGTTCGACGATTTTGGCGCGTAACGGATTTGCCTCAATATTTCGAAGCACTGTCAACAGGTGCTCGTCGTCCTGGATCACCGGGCTCTTGAACCGACCCTGCCAAACATGGCCGCTGGAGCGGTGGTGCCTGTGGTATCTCTGCGTGTGAGAGACCAGAAGGCTCTGCATGATTCGGCTGATGGGCGCTTCGAGCGGTCGCATCAGCAGATGAAAGTGTTTGTTCAGGAGGCAGTAGCCGTAGAGCTCGAAGGGCTTCCGCACTTTTAGATCGGCGAGTGTTTTGAGAAACGCCTCAAAGTCAGCCGATTTGTGAAACACGTCCTGGCGATTGTTGCCACGGTCAATGACGTGATAAATCAAGCCGGCCGCGGAGAAAGTAGGCTCGTAGCGCGAGCGGCCCAACGGGTTGCGCGGTTGGTGGGAAACGCCGCTACGCGGCCTGCTCGCCGCCGGTGGCGATGGCGGAGAATTGGTTTTCTCCGAAACTAGCAGGCAAATCGAATCGCGCTTTCCACCCGGAAGAGTGGAAAAAAACTACGAAAAAAGTTTCCCGCGATCCGCATTCCTCGTTTTGTGGCACCGTGGGAGCCGTGCATTCTGGCTGGGGCATTGGGTGCTAAGTCGCATGGCTGCAATGGTTTGCAAAGTGAAACGCCTTTGCCGACGGACGTCACGATCCGCGAGAGTTGGTTGTTTGCATTTCCAAGCCAAGCAGGGTGTAGAAAGAGGGATGAGGGCGGCGGTGGGCAGGACGCGGGGAGGAAGGGATCAGGAGTCAGGATCGCAAAATGCAAAATACGAAATGCAAATTGTCGGAGGAATTCGGCAGCAGTGGATCGGACAGCGCGCCGCGAGGCGGTTGTGGTCTAGAGACCAGCGTGAAATATCGATCGGGCAAGCCAATGGCATCTTTTCAAACATCGCGGCGGGCGGTCGTCTGTAGCTGCCAATGTGAAACCGTGAAACCGGGGCACCCACGTAGTGGGTCGGGGGCAATCCCGTGGCCTCTTACGAAGAAACGCGTAATTGCCCAACATTACCATTCCGCCACCAGCAACCAACGAAAACAACCAAGGAGCAGACAATGCTTAAACTGCGGCCGGCGATCGACGAATTACAACCCAGGCTTGGCAATGAGCGCTCGGTGATTTCCGAGGAAGGCTTCTCTCCGTTGGTCCATGACCAGCGGCTCGACATCTCGATTTTGTACGGCCGTTGTGGCGATTCCACCCAGGGCAAGTCGGAATTCTCACGAATTCCGCTACCTGGAATTCCGGCGCGCCAGGAGAGGGCGATCGTCGACGCCGAACAGGCCGCCGCGGCAACGCCCGCGACCGTCGAAAACGATCCGCCGGCCCGCAAGGCCCAACTCTGTACCTTCGACGCGGTACGGCCTTGCGCCACATCGTGGATCTGGCCGGGTCGGGTGGCGAAAGGGCGGCTCACCCTGCTGGCCGGCGAAGCCGCGGCGGGCAAGAGCCTGGTCCTGATCGACCTGGTCAGCCGCGCCTCACGCGGCGATGCTTTTCCACGCAGTCGCGAACCCGGCGCCGCTCCCCTCTGCGCGGACGCGGCGCCCGCCGACAAAGCCGCTGCCGACAAAGCCGCTGCCGACAAAGCCGCTGCCGACAAAGCCGCTGCCGACAAACCCACTGTCGACAAACCCCTCGGCGAAAAGGCCGACCTCCCCAAAGCCACGAACGTGCTGCTGCTCACGCGCGACGGCGCCGAAGACGTCGTCCAGCCCCGCCTCGTTGCGGCCGGCGCCGACCTGCGGCGCGTTCAAACGCTTCGAGAATTCCCCGACGCTGATGAAAAGGGCGGGCCCGCCACCCGCGGGTTCGACCTCGAGAAGGATCTCTCCGCCGTGGAAGAGACGTTGGCCGAGCAACCGGGGATCGAGCTGGTCGTGATCGACGATTGCCCGCTGGCGCTCGATTCGCGCCATCGCGGCTTCAACGAAGTGAGCCGAGCGATCCTGCAGGAATTGGAAGCTCTGGCGCGGAGGCGGAAGGTGGCGATCGTCGTCGCGGTATCGAGCGAGCACCAGGCGGCGGGTCATGGCGCGCGGCGCTGGCTCGATAAGCTGCTGGCGATCACTCAGGACGATTTCGTGCTGGCCCTGGTCCGTGACCGGCGGCGACCCGCGCGGCGATTCCTACTGACGTTGCGGGCCGCGTTGGGGGCAGGCGAGGGCGGCGCGACCGACGAGGGACTTCGATGGGAGACTTCCGGCGGACGCATCGTCTGGAGTGACATCGCGGTGTGCGCCGCGGCGCTAGGCGCCAGCGCCGGGCAACTCGACCAGATGGACGCCGCGCGCTGGCTGCGCCAGGAGTTGGCATTTTATCCGCGAGCCGTCGTGGAGTTGCGCGAAGCGGCCCAAGAGGCGGGTTTCGCCTGGCATGTGGTCTGCCGTGCCAAGGCGATCGCGGGCGTCGATGGTCGCCGGGAAGGGTGGGGGCCGAATGGCCGCTATTTCTGGTTCTTAGAACGCGACGGACAAGAACGCGCGGAGGATGAAGGTTTTTGGGAAGACCTGGCCGACGACACCGACAGGTCCGAGCGCGCGGACTGGGACTACCAGGCGGAACCGGCGTACCGCGAGGAGAGGGCCAGGCTCTCCAAGTTGACTAACCCGATGGCAGCGGAGCCCGATTTCAGCGCCCCATCGGATCAAGACCAGATTTCATGCGAAGCCAGTTGCGGGACCATCGATCATCCGGGCGAGCACCTTGAGAATGACGATCGCGCGGCCGTGGGCGCGCTGGCGCAGCCGCAAAAAGGCTGCGGAAATCACCATGGAAAACAAAAAAACGCGACAGAGTTTTCTAAGCCCAGCAGGGTCGCCGACCGACGGCGGCAAAGAGAGATGATGAGGGATGAGAGATGAGGTCAATTGTTGGAATTCTTCGATTGAAAACACAAAAACGAAGATCAATCGACGGGGTCGGCACCCCCCCGTCGGACGAGTCGCAACGGCGGTCGCCCCTGCCCGTGGCGGAACGGCCAGTCGTGGGCCTACCTAGGCCGTCCACGCCGGTAACTCCTTTAAGCAGACGGCCTAGGAAGGCCGTCCCACTTGAAGCAAATGTCTCATTCGTGGCTGCGTGAAGTATGGCAATAAGGGGCTCGGCCGTCGGGCGGAACCCCTTGCCCGACGCGGTGTTTCATCCTATGAAAGACAAAGGCGCATCGCGCCTCGAACAGGATCTGGGAACGCATGTCTCGCAACGCACGCATCGCGATCGCGATGGTCTTGGCACTCCTTGCCGCGGCCGCGCCGGCCTCGGCCGACATGCCGACCGCCGCCGAAATGCATCCGACGAAGGAAGGGATGGAGCTGTTCGAGAAGACGATCCGCCCCGCGCTGGTGAGGCATTGCTATGAATGCCATTCGGGTGACCCAGGCAAAGCCAAAGGGCACTTCGTGCTCGACACGCGCCTCGGGCTGCGCAAGGGGGGTGAGTCGGGCGCCGCGATCGTACCGGGCAACGCCGAAGGGAGCTTGTTGATCGAGGCCATCCGCTACGAAGGGCTGGAGATGCCTCCCAAGGAAAAGCTGCCCGACGATCTGATCGCCGACTTCGAACGGTGGATCGGTATGGGCGCTCCCGATCCGCGCTTCAAGCCGGCCAACGCCAAGAACAAGATCAACTTCGCCGAGGCCCGCAAGTGGTGGTCGTTCCAGCGTCCCAAGGCGGTGCCCCCGCCGGAAGCCTATAACGTCGCCTGGCCGCGCACCGACATCGATCGCTTCGTCATCGCACGGCTGGAAAAGGCCGGGCTGCGGCCGGTCGGCGACGCCGACCGAGTGACGTTGGCACGCAGGGCGACGTTCGACCTGACGGGCCTGCCTCCAACGCCCAAGGAAATCGACGATTTCGTCAACGATCCATCGGACGACGCTTTCGCCAGGCTGGTCGATCGGCTGCTGGCCTCGCCGCAGTTTGGCGAACGCTGGGGACGGCATTGGCTCGACGTGGTTCGCTTCGGTGAATCGAGCGGGAAAGAAGTCAACGTTCCCTACCGCTATGCCTGGCGTTACCGCGATTACGTGATCGACGCCTTCAACGCCGACAAGCCCTACGACAAGTTCATCGTCGAGCAACTCGCCGGCGACTTGCTGCCGACCCGCAACGCCGCCGAGCGCGATCAGTGGACGATCGCCACCGGTTTTCTGGCCATTGGGCCGAAGGGACTGAATGAAAAGAACCCCGAACAGTACGCCATGGACATGGTCGACGACCAGATCGATGTCACGGGCCGGGCCTTGCTGGGGCTGACGGTGGCCTGTGCCCGTTGCCACGATCACAAGTTCGATCCGATTCCCACGACCGATTACTACGCGATGGCCGGCATTTTTCTCAGCACGAAAACGATGGCCGGCGTCAGGCAGGGAACGAAGAACGCGCGCGACAAACAGTTGCTTGCCCTGGCGGACACCGGCAAGGAGAGCCAACCCTCGCCCGGAGAACTGGAGGCCGAAAGAGAGCGAGATCGGCAGATCGCCGGAATTGAAAGCGAAATCGATCAATTGCGAAAACAGTTCAGGCAAGCCCGCAAGGCGGGGATGCCGGGGAATAAGAAGGGAAAAAAGAAGGGTCAACAAGCGAGGCGACGGCCCGACCTCATGAATCCACAGTTCGGAAGCCCTTTCGGAAGACCGCAAGAGTTGCAGGAAAAAATCAAAGCGCTGGAGCAGCGCGTCGACGAACTGGAACGGGTCGCCTCGCCGGTCAAGCCCTTGGCGATGGGAGTGCAAAACTCCGCGCCGATCAATTGCAACCTCCTGGTTCGCGGCGATCTCAAGGAGCGCGGGCCGCAGGTCCCGCGCGGCACGCTGACGGTGCTGAAAACTCCGGCCGGCAACCACGTCAATCCGCGCAGCGGCGGAAGAATGGAGTTGGCGCACTGGATCGCCAGCCGCGATAACCCCCTGACCGCGCGGGTGGCGGTCAACCGCGTTTGGATGCACCTGTTCGGCAAGGGGTTGGTGGAGACGGTCGATAACTTCGGGGCTTTGGGCGACGAACCTTCTCATCCCGAGTTGCTCGACACCCTGGCGGTGCAGTTCATGAACGAAAAGTGGTCGGTGAAACGCCTGATCCGGTCGATCATGCTCAGTCGCGTCTACCAGTTGAGCAGCGATCACTCGGCGGAGAATTACGCGACTGACGCGTCGAACAAACTGCTCTGGCGGATGGAGCGACGGCGGCTCGACGCTGAAGAGATCCGCGACGCGATCCTGGCGGCAAGCGGCCGTCTTCAAATGGAGCGTCCGGCGGGTTCGCCGATGTTGCAGTTGGGCAACGGCCGAATTCGCGGGCAAGATTTGTCGCCGATCCGCAAACCATCGCCCGTGCGGAGCGTCTACCTGCCACTGCCGCGAGGCATCGAGAACGAATTGTTGCAGTCGTTCGACATGGCCGATCCAAGCCTGATCGTCGCCAAGCGCGACGTGACCACGGTCCCCACTCAAGCCCTGTTCCTGATGAACAATTCGTTTGTGCTGAATCAGTCGGAACATATGGCCAGGCGGTTGCTGGCGAACCACGGCGCGAGCGACGAAGACCGCATCGCGCTCGCCTTTCGTTTGACATTGGGCCGTTCACCAACGGACGCCGAGCGGGCCCAAGTCGCCAGGTTCATCGCCGAGTACCGGAGCTCGCTTTCGGCGGCCAAGGTTGAGGGCGATGCGACGTTGGCTTCGTGGACAAGTTTTTGTCAAACGTTGCTCGCCAGCGGAGAATTTCGTTATGTGTATTGACTCTCTTCGCCTGTTCTCGCGCCGCCAACTGCTGAAGACAGCATCGTGCGGATTCGGCTACTTGGCGCTGGCTGGGCTGTGCGCCGAGGCTTCACCCGACGACACGGAACATCCGCTGGCTCCCAAGCCGCCCCATTTCGCTCCGCGCGCCAAGCGCGTGATCTTCGCCTTCATGCAGGGGGGCCCGTCGCACGTCGACACGTTCGACTATAAGCCCGCCCTGGAAAGGGACGACGGAAAGCAGGCCGAAGGCAAGGGCAAAGGGGGGCGAAAGCTCTTGAAATCTCCTTTCAAGTTCAGCCCGCATGGCCAGAGCGGTTTGCACCTTCCGGAGCTGTTTCCGAACCTCGCCAAACACGCCGACGACTTGTGCCTTTTGAACAGTCTGCATACCGATCTGCCGAACCATCCGCAGGCCACCGTGCAGATGCACACGGGCAATTTTCGGTTCCTGCGCCCGTCGATGGGGGCCTGGACTCTGTACGGCCTGGGCACAGAAAACCAGGAGCTGCCGGGGTTCATCACGATCAACCCGCAGGGGGGTGGGACCCAAACCTACGGCAGTGCCTTTCTGCCGGCCACGTTTCAAGGCACCAAGATCGGTGCGGAGGGGGCCGGCCAGCGCGTGGCCAATTTGGCCAACCCTCGGGTCACGGCCGAGCTGCAACGCAAACAGCTCGACTTCCTGCAAACGCTCAATCGCCAAAGGCTCGAGCGCGACCAGGTGAACCCCGAGCTGGAAGGGGTCATCGAGTCGTACGAGTTGGCGTTTCGCATGGAGGGGGCGTTGCCCCAGGTCATGGACCTGTCGGACGAGTCGCAACAGACCTTGTCCGAATATGGTGCTGGCGAGAAGGGGACCAGTGGCTTTGCCCACCAGTGCCTGTTAGCCCGGCGGTTTGCGGAAGCGGGCGTGCGCTTCATCGAAATCGCGATGGGCGGCTGGGACCAGCACAAGGAGCTGCGCACGAAGCTGACATCGAACTGCCGCGCGATCGACAAACCGATCGCGGCCTTGCTGGCCGATCTGAAGCAGCGGGGGCTGTTGAAGGACACGCTGGTGGTTTGGGGTGGCGAGTTCGGCCGCACGCCCGGCGCCCAGGGGAAGGACGGCCGCGACCACAACGCCGCCGGCTTTTCGATGTGGATGGCCGGAGCGGGAGTCAAGGGGGGCTTCCGCTACGGCGCCACCGACGAACACGGCGTCGCCGCCGTCAAGGATCCGATGCACATCAACGATCTGCACGCGACCATCTTGTACCTGCTTGGCCTGGACCACGAGCGGCTGACCTACCGCTATAGCGGTCGCGACTTCCGACTGACCGATGTGGCGGGCAACGTGGCCAAGGGCGTTTTGGCCTAGCTGAACTTCCGTCGTCCGCCCGGTAAATGCGAGATTTCGGTGGCTGGCGCGGAGCGGAAAGACGCTTCCATTGCAAATTGCAAAATGGCAATTGCGAATTGGCGGAGCGGCAAGCGCGACGCTTGGAAGTCCGTCCCGGCTGCCGGCGCTGTTGCTCCAGCGTCGTCGACGACCTAGAATACTGTAGTGTCCTTGGCTTCTCTCCCAGGTCGACCATGATGCGGTTTGGCACTGTGCAAGGCGGAGTCTGCTGGCTCCTGTCAGGGCTGCTGACGGCGAACAACGGTTTGCCGTTGGTGCTCGAGCATGCGCACGCGGTGGGCCAGAATTTGCAACACGATTTCAACCGTGGAATTGTGGTACCACCGGCGAGTCGGGTGCCTACGGGTGGCACGCAATCGACGCAGCCGCAAGCACATGAATGTTCCGCGGCGGTGCTGGCCGTGACGCCGCACATTCATCTCGTCTGGTTCGGGTTCGAGTTCACGCTGTTGCCTCCTGACGGTGCGGGGCCGGAGCAGGACGATTCATCGTCGGCCTGCGGCTCGTTTGCGCGCATTGTCGACAATCGCCCGCTCGACAATTGCCAGTTCAACAATGGGCGCCAACTCGATGGTGGGCTTTTGGCCGTCGTTCCGCCGACTCCACCATCCTTCACCGGCGGCATGGGGCCGCAGCCGGCACATGGCGCCGCGCGCGACGCCGCCTCGCTCCCCTTGTGCGATACCGCGCGCCACGAGCGCTCGGGCGTTCAATTGATTTGAGGCCCGCCGCGTGTTGGGCGCACCCCAAGCGGTCGCTCGCCGATCGACTCCGATTGCCACCAGCTTCGGAGATCGTCTCGCATTCAGCCGTCGGGTGTCACCCCGTTGGGGTGAATTATTCGTGGCATTTGCGTTCCCAGGGCTTTGCCCTCGGCTGTGGAATGTGACCCCGTTGGGGTCGAAGCATGCGGGATGGCGGCCGCTTTCGATGTAGAGACCAACATGAAACTCCAGGGGCAAGCCCCTGCCTTCTTACGAAGAAACCCGCATTTGCGATTTCGCCACCAGCAACCAAGAGATGAGCTCCACCTTCGGCTGATCCAAATCAAACCATGCCAACTTCGTTTTCACCTTGGATCTGGGCCGTCGCGCTGATTGCGTGGTTGGCCCTCATCGCTGGATGCGAACCAGGTACGCCAGCAACGTCCGATGTAGTGTTGCCGCCGACTTCGGAAGCCGAAGAAGAAGATGAAGAGGTGCCAATCACTGAAGCCGATGTGGAAATGCCCGCCAGTTATGCCGAAGCAGTCGAGCGAATCAACGGCTACTGCGAGACGGTCCGCAAAGCGCTCGAGGACGACCACCCTCACGGAGCGCACCAGGCGCTCGACGAATTGGACATCGTGCTCAACCGCCTTCCTGAAATTGCCCGCGACGGGGGCGTGCCCAAAAGGCATTGGGAGCAGGTCGTCGTGGCGGGCGAGGAAATCCGCGACCTGTTGAACGAGATCCACTCCGCGATCGATGAGCACCGCGAAGCCGATTACGCCGCGGTCGCCGACCGCGTCAACACGGCACTCGCCAGCCTGGCGGAGGTCGCGCAAAACGCAGTGCCGCAAAAGACAAAGGACTAACCCGACTTACTACATCACACGGCCGAGAATGAGACCGCGCGTCCAGACTTTCGCAGGTGCTACCATGAATCAGCAAGCGGAACCAAATTCCGCAATTCGCAATCCACGATGGTTCGTGGCGCTGCTTTGGGGCCTGTTTGTTCAGCCGTCGGCGCTCTTCGCGCACGGCGACCACGAGGCCCTGCCCGCCAAGGGCGCGGCGGTCCACGGCGATCAATTGTTTCTCTCTCCCTCGGCACAAAAGGCCCTGGGTGTCAAGTTGGCCAAAGTCACACTTTCCGAATGGGAAAGGACGATCGGCGCCAACGCGGTGGTCGATGTGCCTTGCGGGAAGCACGCATTCACGTCCACCTTGGTGGCAGGGAGGATCGAGCGAATTCTGGTGCGGGCGGGCGATACGGTCGAGGCGGGGCAGGAGCTGGCGCGGGTCGAGAGCATGGATCTGGAATCGTTACGAGCCGCGCTGTTGGCCGCCGAGACCGATCTGAAGTACGTCGAGCAGGTGCTAGCCCAAACGCAGAAGATCGCCGAAAGTGGCGGAGCGCCCCAAAAGGACGTCCTGGCGGCGCAGGCCAAAGTTCGGCAGGCCAACGCGCTTTTCGAGATCGCCAAACGAAAGCTGCGTTCCGTGGGACTGACGGCCGCTGCCATCGAGGGGGTCTTGTCCGGCGATCCGCGAGCCCACACTCTTCCGATCATCAGCCCGATCGCCGGCGAGGTCTCGCTTGACAGCGTGCGTGTGGGCCAGGCCGTCGAGCCACTCGACCAACTGTTCCACGTCGTCGATCGCTCAACCTTGATGGTCGTCGGCCAGGTTCTGGAGTCCGACGCCGGTGCGGTGCGGATCGGAATGCCGGTCACATTCACGTTGGCCGCGCTGGGCGAGCGCGAATTCACCGGCCACATCGACCACGTCGGTCTGAAGGTCGACAGCGTCCAACGGACGGTGCTCGTGCGGATGCACATGCAAAATCCCGAAGGACTGCTACGACCTGGCATGTTCGGCCGGATGCGGATTCAAGTCGAGCGTCGCGACGAATGCGTGCTTTGTCCCAGCGAAGCGCTTTTCGAGCACGAAGGCGCGACCTGGGCATTGCTGCGGCAGGGTCCCGGCAAGTTCGTCCGCCGTCGAGTCACCCTTGGGGGGCAAGGCCGCCAGTGGACCGAAATCATTGACGGACTTTTTCCGGGGCAGCGCGTCGTGACGGTCGGTCGGCACGAGCTGGCGGCATTATTTGCCAAAGAGGCCCAGCACAGTAAAGAGGTTGTGACCATTGGCGCGCCGAGCGCCACAGGGCCGAGTGCATTTCAACCCGCTGCGCCCTTCGAAAACAGGGGGTTGACACCAGGGCACCCGCACAGCGGGTCGGTTCGCCATGGGCATGGCCCTTCGGCAGAGCAAGGAGGCAACGTCGTCGTCCAAGGACAGGTCGTCATGCCGACCGACCGCAAGCGGTTTGCGACGTCGGCGGTCGAAGGACGCATCCAGCAGTTGCTCGTCGAGCGCGGCGATCGGGTCCGCGCCGGGCAAGTGCTGGCCACGATCGACAGCCTCCAGTTGCGGAACCTCGAGTTTGACCTGCTTGATGTCCAAGTAAAATTGGCCTTGAACGAGCAATCGCTCGAACGATTGCAGGGACTCGATCGCAAGGTTGCCAAGACCCCGATTTGGCAACTCCAAGCCGAGCGCCGCACACTCGAGTCCAACGCAAGGAGCATCAGTGAAAAGCTGCGGATGATTGGGCTGGCCACGAGCGAGATCAACCAGATCGAGCAGTTGGATCTCTTGACCGGTGGGCAAGACGAAATCGCCATGACCTTGGCGGTTCGCGCACCGGCCGACGGTTGGGTCGTCGATTTTGAGCTGGGACTGGGGCAGGTCGTGCGGCCCGCGGACCACTTGTTCGAGATTCAGGACCTGTCCACGGTTTGGGTCCAGTTATACGTTTTCGAGCGCGACGCCGCGCGGGTCCATCTCGGCCAAGAGGTCGAAGTGTCCGTCGCCGCCGAACCCGGACTGGTGGCCCGCGGCACGATCGACCGCATTAGCCCCATTCTCGATGGGCACGATCGTTTGTTGGCCGTCTGGACCGAGTTGGACAACTCCGCGCTGAGGCTCAAGGAGGGGATGCTAGCGCGGGTGGAAATCGTGATGGAAAACGCAGAAGTGCCGGCCGAAAAGAAGGTGACGCGGGTTGTCGATTGACGCGGGGCGCGGTTCAGGGTTCATGCACCTACATTTGACTTTCAGTCTTCATCGTTCATACGTCATCCTGTCACATTCTCATGTTCAACCAACTCATCGCCATCTCGCTCCGCAACCGGTTGTTGGTGCTCGTCGCCGCCGCCGCGCTATTGCTCTATGGTGGCTATCAGGCGACGCAACTGCCGATCGACGTCTTTCCCGATCTGAACCGGCCGACCGTGACGATCATGACCGAGTGCCATGGCCTGGCCCCGGAGGAGGTCGAAACGCTGGTGACGTTCCCGATCGAGTCCGTCATGAACGGCGCCACGGGGGTCGAGCGGGTCCGCTCGGCGTCGGCCATTGGCCTGTCGATCGTGTGGGTCGAATTCGACTGGGGAAGCGACATCTACACGGACCGCCAGATCGTGCTCGAAAAGCTACAGCTCGCCCAGGCGCGGCTCCCCGCCGGCGTCACGCCGCTGATGACACCCATCAGCTCGATCATGGGCGAAATCATGCTCATCGGGCTTCGCTCGACAGGCAATACGACACCGATGGAGCTGCGCACCCTGGCCGATTGGGTCGTTCGCCCGAGGCTCTTGGCGCTGCACGGTATCGCCCAAGTCGCAGTGATGGGCGGCGAGCTCAAGCAGTACCAGGTACTAACCTCGCCGGAACGGCTGGCTGAATACGACGTGACGCTTGACGAGCTGACACGCGCCGTCGAGAAGTCGAACGCCGTTTCGGGCGGCGGCTTCCTGCTGGCCCGCGACCGCGAATCGCTGATCCGCATCGTGGGCCGGGCGGTCAGTCTCGAAGACCTGGAGAACACGGTCGTGCACCAGGGACCGCCCGTCGCTGTTACCGTGCGGCAGGTGGCTGAGGTTCGCTTCGGCGGGCCCGTGGCGCGAGGCGCCGGCAGCATCCGCGGCGAGCCGGCGGTGATCATGACCGTGCAGAAACAGCCCGGTGCCGACACGCTCACGCTCGATGCGCTGATCGAAGAAACCATCGACGAGATGCAGGCGACTTTGCCCGACGACGTCGAGGTGCAGACCGACCTGTTCAAGCAGGCCGATTTCATCCGCAACGCCGTGCGAAACGTCGAGGAGGCGATCCGTGACGGGGCCGTATGGGTTGTGGTCGTGCTGTTCATCTTTCTTTGGAACTTCCGCACCAGCGCGATCACGCTGGCCGCCATTCCGCTGTCGATGATCATCACGGCCCTCGTTTTCCGCTGGTTCGGTATCACGATCAACACGATGACACTGGGTGGGTTGGCCGTGGCCATTGGCGAGTTGGTCGATGATTCGATCGTGGACGTCGAGAACATCTATCGCCGGCTCAAAGAGAACCGCCAACGGGCCCAACCCGAACATCCGTTGCGGGTGATCTACCGGGCTTCGGCCGAAGTCCGTAACAGCATCGTGTATGCCACGCTGATCGTCGTTTTAGTCGTGGTGCCGCTGTTTTCGCTCTCCGGGCTGGAAGGGCGGATGTTCGCGCCGCTGGGGCTGTCGTATCTTGTCACGCTGTTGGCTTCGCTGGTCGTGTCGCTTACCGTCACCCCCGTTTTGGCGTCGTTTCTGTTGCCGCAAGCCAGGTTTCTGGCGGCCGAGGGGGACCCGTTTCTGCTCCGCTGGCTGAAGCGCTTCGACGCGAGGCTACTGCACTTCACGTTACGGCACGCCTACGCGCTCTTGGCGGTCGTGGCATTGCTGGTTGCGATTTCGTCGACGACGATCGCCTGGATGGGGGGCGAATTCATGCCCGACTTCAACGAGGGAACCCTGACAATTGAAGCCACCGCCCCCGCCTCGACCAGTCTCGAAGAATCCGAGCGGCTCAGCGCGCGGGTGCAGGAACTGTTGCTGGAAGTGCCCGAAGTCGTCGCCGTTTCGGGCCGCACCGGCCGGGCTGAGCTCGACGAGCACGCCGAAAACGTGAACCACACCGAATTCGACGTCAGACTCATCGAGCCGGAAGCGCAGAAGCCCGGTTTCTGGCGCGCCGTGTTGCGCGCCGTTCCAGGTCTGCACCGTTTCGGCGTCGAGCGCCGTGGCAGGCCGCGCGAAGAGGTGCTCGCCGATATCCGCGATCGGATCACGGAGATGGCCGGCGTCGATTTCAACATTGGCCAGCCAATCTCGCACCGGCTCGACCACATCATGTCGGGCATCCGCGCCCAGATTGCGGTCAAGGTGTTTGGCGCCGACCTGGCCGTGCTTCGCGAAAAGGCACACCAGGTTGAGGCCCTGATGGCCGAAGTGCCCGGCATCGCCGACCTCTACGTCGAGCCACAAGTCGAAATCCCACAGGTGCGGGTGACGGTTTTGCGCGAGGCGGCCGTCCGTTACGGGCTGTCGCCGGCCGACGTGGCCGACGCCCTGGAGACGGCCTTGCAAGGGCGTACGGTTTCACAGGTGCTCGAAGGTCAGCGGACGTTCGACCTGGTCGTTTGGTTCGACCGTTCGGCGCGGCACGACATCGAGATCATCCGTTCGACGCCGTTGAGCACGCCCTCGGGCGCCCGAATCGCGTTGGGAAGCGTCGCCGAAGTGGTCGCCACCAGCGGTCCCAACACGATCAACCGCGAAAAAATCGTCCGCCGGATCGTCGTGCAAGCCAATGTCGCCGGCCGCGATCTGGCGAGCACTGTGGGTGACATCCGCCGCGCCGTGACCGAAAAGATCGTGCCGACGCTGCCGACCGGGTATTTCGTCGAATATGGCGGCCAATTCGAGGCCCAACAGAAGGCCAACCTGCGGCTCTCTTTTCTGGCAGGGCTATCATTGGCCGGTGTGTTCCTGTTGTTGTACCTCTGCCTCGAGTCGTGGCGCGCCGCGCTGCAAGTGATGGTCAATATTCCGCTGGCGGCCATCGGTTCGGTGTTTGCGCTTCTGATCACGAACATTCCCGCGGCCGAGGCCTTCGAGGGGGCGAACTGGCTTCAATGGCCACGAATCTGGGTCGAGGCCACGAGTCTTTCGCTGGCGCACTGGGTCGGATTCATCACGCTGGTCGGTATCGTGTGCCGCAACGGCATCATGATGATCTCGCACTACATCCACCTCATGCGGTACGAAGGGGAGCAATTCAACGAACAGATGATCGTCCGCGGCAGTCTCGAGCGCCTCGCACCCGTGCTGATGACCGCCATGACGGCGACGATAGGCCTTGTTCCCCTGGCGCTCGGCGCCGGAGAGACGGGCAAGGAGATACTCCATCCGCTGGCGATCGTCGTGATCGGCGGCCTGATCAGCTCGACACTCTTGGACCAGATCGTCACGCCGGCCCTATTCTACAAATTCGGACGCAAGGTCTACGAGCACGGCGTGGCGAAGGAGGCCATTGATCCCGCGGGATGACATTTTCGGCGGGTTGACGAATTGCCAACACAAGACCACAGTCCCCAGCCCGAGGCACCACCAGCCAAAGCACCGCCAAGCAATCGCGTTCAACCGCCCCGCGTTGAGCCAGTACAGGAATTGCCGCAGCGCCACGATGCCAACCAGGAACGACACGACGGCGCCTCCCGCCAGTTCAGCCGGCGTCGAAGCCGTCGTCTGCCCTTGAAACAGATCAAGCAAAGCCACGACAACGGCGCCTGAAATGGCCGGGATGGCCAGGAGGAACGAGAACGTGGCGGCATCGGCCCGCTTCAGACCGACCGCCAATCCGCCGAAGATCGTAGTACCGCTTCGAGAGATGCCGGGTAGAGGGGCTGCGGCCTGGCAAAGCCCGATCAGGAGGGCCTGGCGATAGGTCAGTTCCGCATACGAAAGGCGTCCGTCTGCGCGTCGTCCAATCCAGAACAGCAATAAGCCATTGACCAGTAACATGGCGCCAGTCAAGCGCGGGTCGGTGAGCCAGCTTTCGCAAAACTTTTTGAGCAGCAGGCCGGAAATCGCCGCCGGGATGGTACCAATGATCAATAGTCCAACCGCCCGGCGGTCGCATGCGACGATTCGCCAGATCTCGCGCCAATAGACCACCAAAATGGCCATGAGCGTGCCCAGGTGCAGGATAATCGTCTCGAGGACGTCGTCGTGATCGAGGCTGGGACCGCCTGTCAACGCGAAGATCCGCCCGGCAACGACCAGGTGTCCGTCGGAGCTGATCGGCAGGAACTCGGTGATTCCCTGGACGATTCCCAGGACGACGATACGGAGGTGATCCATGAGGGCCTTATGGTCGGCGGAGCGGTAACCGTCAAGTATAGCTTGGCGGATGAAGGCCGCAGTCGGATAGAATAAGGACGAATGCAGAACGCCGTGGGAATGAGAGCCGATTTACTGCTTTATCCTTCCTTCATGAGTTGACTCTGCCCAATGACGAACTTCCTTTGGCCAGCGCCGGAGATGAAATTGACCGTGGCGGTACGACGCGGACCGCTCCCTGAGAGCGCGACGACCTTGCCCAGACCGTACTCAGGGTGCCGCACGAGCATTCCTTGTTTGTAGACATCGGGTGCCGTGTCGGAGGTGCCGAGAAGGCCAGCGGCCAACTCGGCGGCGGTCGTCAAACGAGTCACCGCCGCTGAGGCCGGGGCGGGATTTGGGCCCTCGCGGCGAATCTCACTGGGCTTCTCGGGCGATTCATCGGGAGGAGTCCAAACCGGCTCGTCGTCGGTGTGCGGACCGAAACCGTCGGCGCTTGAGGCTTCGTCCGCGGTGTCGGTCCAGACCGCGTCGTCGCGCTCGATCTCTTCGAGAGGAAGCTCTCGCAGGAATTCGCTGGGCACGGCCATTTTCCGTTGGCCGCGGAAGTCGCGATAGCGCGCCTGGCTGATGTGCAGCTCCTCTCGGGCGCGCGTAATTCCCACGAATAAAAGCCGCCGTTCTTCCTCGAGCTGCTCGGGCTCGGCCTGGCTCCGCTCATGAGGTATCAGCCCTTGCTCGAAGGCGATGATGAACACGACGGGGAACTCGAGCCCCTTCGCGGCGTGCATCGTCATCAACGTCACCCGGTCGGAAGCGGATTCCCAATCGTCGGTATCGTTGACCAGGCAGGTTTCTTCGAGGAACTCCTCGAGGTGCCCCTCGCCCGGCGTGCGCTCGTCGAATTGCCGGGCGGCGGTCAGCAGTTCCTCGATGTTGGCCAGCCGCTCCTGGTCCTCCGGACTCTGCGAGCGTAGCAACGGGCCGCGGTAGTCGGTCTCGTCGAGCACGTGGCCCACGATTTCCTCGATCGGCCCGTCGACGACGAGCTGCAAACGATCGAAGAGCGCGACGAACCGAGCGACGGCGACGGCGGCGCGTTTGGGCAACTCGGCGACCAGGCCAGCTTCGCGGGCCGCGGCCAGCAACGTCTGGCCGCGCGCGGCCGCGTAGGCCGTGAGCTTTTCGATGGTGGTCTTTCCGATGCCGCGCGCCGGCCGGTTCACGACGCGACGAAAGGCCATTTCATCACGCGGGTTGTTCAATAGCGTCAGGTACCCGAGCACGTCCTTGATTTCCTGTCGCTGGTAGAATTCGACCCCCTGGACCATTTGGTAGGGAACGCCGTGTTCGCGCAGAGCATGTTCGAGTTGGCGCGACAGGGCATTGACCCGGTAGAAAATGGCAAAGTCGCGCGGCCGCCGACGACCGGAACGGACCTCGGCGGCGATCCGTTCGACAATCGACTCGGCTTCCTCGCGCTGTCCGAGATGGACCACGAACCTCACCGGCGGGCCTTCGTCGTTCTCGGTAAAGAGCTCCTTTTCCTTGCGGAGCACGTTATGTGCGATCAGGCCGGCGGCCACGCGCAGGATACGCCGTGTGCTGCGGTAGTTCTGCTCGAGCCGCACGACATGCACGTCGGGAAAGTCGTGCTCGAAATCGAGGATGTTGCTCAGATTGGCCCCCCGCCAGCCATAGATCGACTGGTCGGGGTCGCCCGTAACGGCCAGGTTCGGGTGGTCGATCGACATCGCCCGCACGATCGTGTACTGAGCCAGGTTCGTGTCCTGGTATTCGTCGACCAGAATGTAGCGGTAACGCAGATCGAGCGTTTGCCGGAGCTCGGGGTTGTGCCGCAAGAGCAGGGCGACGTGCAGCAGCAAGTCGTCGAAATCGACCGCGTTCGATTGCAAGAGTCGCTTCTGATAGACCGGATAGACCTGCGCCACGATGTGGCCCAGCGGCTGTCCGCGCCGCGGCTGGTACAGGCCGTGGGGGATCAGGTTGTTCTTGGCCCAACTGATGGCCGCCGCGACCTGCTGCGGGGTGAAGTAATCGGGATCGAGGCCCAGCTCATCGATGGAACGTCGCACGACGCCGAGACTGTCGGACGTGTCATAAATGGTGTAGTTCTCCTCCAGGCCGGCCAGCGGAGCGTATTCCCGCAAGAGCCGCGCGCAGAAGCGGTGGAACGTGCCCGTCCAGGTCCGCTGACCCGGCGCGAGCTCCTCGACCCGGCTGCGCATCTCGTCGGCAGCCTTATTGGTAAAGGTCAGGGCCAGGATCTGCCGAGCGGGAATGCCCTCGGCCAGCAGGTGCGCGATGCGGCGTGTGACGACGCGCGTCTTTCCACTCCCCGGCCCAGCCAGGATCAAAAGCGGTCCGTCGACGTGTTGCACCGCTTCGCATTGGGCGGGGGTGAGCGATGCGAGCAAAGGATCGTCCAACGAGAGGTACCGGGGGTTATGGGTGTTTGAGAATTCCGGCTGTGCCTTTAGCAGCGTCAAATTTAGCGGAATTCGTGAAGATTCCGGCTGTTCTGCGATTATCGTAAACCTCACCGTTTTCTGCTGCCGGGAAGTGTAAAGCTGATCATACCGGATGGTGGGCCGGATCTGGTATCCCACCCGTTTTGGCGTAAGCTATGATGGAACTGCAAGGCTCCGACCTTGTAGCCGCTCTCTTGGACGCCGATACGTGTCGAATATCAAACGGATTCTGGTGACCGGTGGGGCGGGCTTCCTGGGTTCGCACCTCTGTCGCCGATTGGTCGACGTCGGCCACGACGTAATTTGTCTCGACAATTTCTTCACTAGCCAGAAGTCGAACGTCGACGAGTTGTTGCCGCGGCCCAATTTCGAGTTGATCCGGCACGACATCACGCAGCCGATGTGGCTGGAGGTCGATGAAATCTACAATTTGGCTTGCCCGGCGGCCCCCGGTCATTACCAGTACAATCCCATCAAGACGATGAAGACCTCGGTGATCGGGGCGATCAACGTCCTGGGGATGGCCAAACGCTGCCGGGCCAAGGTCCTCCAAGCCTCTACCAGCGAAGTCTACGGCGATCCCGAAATCCATCCGCAACCCGAAACCTACCGTGGCGCAGTGAACCCGATCGGCCCACGAGCCTGCTACGACGAAGGGAAAAGGGCCGCCGAGACTCTGTTCTTCGATTACCACCGCATGAATCGCGTGAACATTCGCGTGGTGCGGATATTCAATACGTATGGGCCGGGCATGCACCCCTACGACGGGCGCGTGGTTTCGAACTTTATTCAGCAAGCCCTCATGGGGAAGGATCTCACCATCTACGGCGAAGGGAACCAGACTCGCAGTTTCTGCTACCGCGACGACCTGCTCGACGGCATGATCCGCATGATGGAAGGACCGGACGATTTCATTGGACCGGTGAACCTCGGAAATCCCGACGAATTTACGATCCGCCAACTGGCCGAACTGGTGTTGCGATTGACTGGCTCGGAGTCGCAACTCATTCGCCGCCCGCTTCCTGCCGACGACCCAACGCAACGCAAGCCCGACATCACCTTGGCCCGCCAGCGCCTCGGCTGGCAACCCAAAATCTCGCTTGCCGAGGGGCTGCTGCCGACCATCGAATGGTTCCGGTCGATCGACCTGGGAAGGTACCGCCCACCGACGCCAAATTATTGAATTGGTCATTGGTGATGTTGGTGCAGGCGCCGCACTTTCATTCCGGCCAACGATTAGTTCATCGACCAATGACGCACGGCCAACAACGTATCCGCGAGCTCGACGGACTTCGTGCCCTGGCGGCCGTGGCGGTGGTGTTGTTCCACTATACGAGCCAGTACGACGTGCTCTTCGGTCACACGACGCCTCTAGGATTCTCCCTGCCGCGCGGAGATTTGGGGGTCGATTTTTTCTTCATGCTCAGCGGATACGTCATTCTGATGACGCTCGACCGCACAGCAAGCGCCGGTGAATTCGTGATTGGCCGAATTGCGCGTTTGTATCCAGCCTACTGGGCAGCCGCGCTCGTGACGTTCGCTGTCGTGGCTTGGGCCAGGCTGCCGGGCCAAGAGGTGAGTTTCGGCGATGCGTTCGTCAACGTCACGATGCTTCAGCAATTGTTCGGCGCGCGGCATATCGACAGTGCGTACTGGTCGTTGCAAGCCGAACTCTTGTTCTACGCGGCGATGCTCGTCCTCGCCCGCGCGGGCATGCTCAGCCCCTCGCGTTGGACGGCGACGCTTACCCTTTGGCTGATGCTGGCCACGGTGGCCCATTTGGCGGCGGAGGTGCTGCCGCGTGAGGCCGGGGGCCCATTGACTCTGGCCTTCGTGACGAAGCTGCAAACCGTATTGAGCCTGAAGTACTTGCACCTATTCGCCCTCGGCATCATGCTTTACCGAACGGAGAATGCCGAATGTCGGGCGCCAATCGCATGGTTCTTGGCGGTTTGGTGCGTGGTTGTTCAGGGCCAGCTCGATTCGTGGAAAGCCGCTGGAGTGGCGGCGCTGCTGGCGTTCACCTTGCGAGAGGCCGTCCGCGGCCGGTTGCCCTTGTTGTCGGCACCGCCTTTGGTATTCCTGAGTACGATTTCTTACCCGCTTTACTTGATCCATCAAAATGTCGGGTACGTTTTGATCCGGTACCTTGAGGGTCTTGGTTTGAGCCCTTCGTTCGCCATCGCCACGGCAATCGGCGGATCGATGCTGTTGGCGACTGGAATATCGCGTTACGTCGAGCGGCCGGCCATTTTGGCCGTCAAAGGCTGGTATCGAAACTGGCGCGGGCCAGCGCGATTCGCGAGATTTGTAGGAATTCCAAGGGGTCGCTAGGTCCACGAACTAGCCCTTATGGTCGACCTGCCGGCTCTTCCTTTCGAGCCGCGGCGACTTTCGGGTCACCGCGGTTTTTCGCACGCGGTTTTTCGCAGGCGCCCAACGAATCAGCGTGACTGCATGGTGCTGGTTTCTACGGGGCCATGGACACCCATGGCGGAAATCGCCGTCGCAACCATCTGGCAAGCAGCCGCAGGCGTCAGGGCTTGAGTGAGAGAACGAAGTCCCGGTAAGCTGCGTCGAGTTCGTCCCACGATTGGTCGGGAAACACTTGTCGCAGCGATCTTAGGCCTTGCGGATCGTTCGACTGTTGAGCTCGCAGTTGAATGTAGAATTCGCCCAATACGTTGCACCGGCGCGGGTTTCGATCGCTCTGCAAGAAAAGGCAAAAGTACCGCACATGCGCGTAGTTGAGCCCGATCTCGGCTCCGCGAAAGTCGTCGTCGCGGATCATGTCTTCCAGCGAACGGAGCCGGCCGGCGCGAATGGTCGCTTGCAGCCCCGGCAGCCGCCAATTCACTTGTCCGTCGATTTCCGACTCGTCGCGACGGATGCGACACTGTTCGTGGAGCGAGGCCAGGCCCTCGTCGAACCAGTCGGGCACATCGTGAAAGTCGAAGTCGATCAGCGCGTGGGTCAGCTCGTGAGTCAACGTCCCACCGCCCGTGCCGATATTCATTACCAGCGCCCGCTCGTCGGGCTTGTAGTAGCCATAGACCGAGATACTTTCGTCGCCATACAGCAATCTGGCCTGCCGGTCATAGGCCTCACGGTTGGAAAACAAGAGCACGGTGATCGGCTCGTAGGGCGGTGTCTTGAAGTAACGGCGGGCCATGGCGCGGGCGGCCGGGCCGATCGTTTCTTCGTGCCAGTGGTCCAGTTCGTTAACGCCGAGATCGCCCGCTACCACGAACGGGACGCGGACGATCGCCGCGCAACCCTCGCCCAATCGTCGGGTGATGTCCGCGGCCGTTTCGCGACACGCGGCTTCGAGTGGCGACCTGGCGACGGTTTCGCCTCGTGAAGGCGTTGAGGCATTGTTTTCGTCGTCGGGCGTGCCGCCCGTCATTGCCACGACCGTTCCGCCAGTCTGGCTTCCTGTATCGCAGCCGACGTTGTCCCGACGGCAAAGCCCGGTTGCAATGGTGACGACCGGCAATAGACCTAGGAAAAGAAGCAGCAGAGGACGGTAGTTCAAAGGCGTTGCTCTGCGAGGGCCAAAAAACAGCTTCAGTTTACACCTGATTTCTAATTCCACCATTGCTGCAAGAGCAGCCAATACTCAACGAAAGTGCTACGGACGGAATAGATGGCGCCTCCCGAGATCGCGAAGAAGGCGAGCCAGAGACAACCATCGGTGAAAAGAGACGGTGCCAGGCGCGGATCGGTCCGACGGAAGCGGAGATAAATGGTAGCGGCCGTGATCACGGGTAGGGTGACTCCCTGTGCGATCCCACCGAAGACGACCATCGCTTGCGGATTACCGAACACAAGGTACAGAACCAACGCGAGTACAGGATAAAACACGCAAAAGAACAGAATCCATCGCGCGCGCCGTTGCGCCTGTGGATAGTGAACGAAACCCGCCAGGCCCAGGAAGTCGGCCGTCAGGCGACTATGGCCGGCGGATGCGACATAGAGCGTTTTGAACAACACCACGCTCGCGCCGATCAAAAACAGGGATTTCGTCCATGGGTGGCCGAATGCCTGGACGTACATCTGGGCCAGATCCTCCATCAAGCGCTCTTTTTGAGGGTGAAGATCCAATCGGTGGAGTACGGTTGCTCCCATAACGTAGAAGGCCACCGTCGCCACAGTGAACACCAACATGCTGGCCCAGGCATCGAGGTAAAGAACGCGCATCCAACCCTTGGCCCGTCGAGCCCAGCCTTCGTCCGGCTCGCACTTTCCACTGTAACGAGCGTAGCCTTTTTCCAGGCACCAATAGGGATACGAATAGAGTTCGCTGGCGCCCACCCCAGTGATACCGAAGGCACTGAATGCGACCGTCACTGCGGTCGCGGGCATGACGAAAGAGAATCCTTCCTTGACTTCGTCGATACTGATTGGAAAACCCGAGAACGGCAATGCCGCGACGCAAGCCACGGTAACTAAAGTAACGCTCGCGACCAGGAAGGTGGTCAGGAGTTCGATCCGACGATAACCGCCGCTGAGCAACAGGATCACCGCAATGGCGGCGGCCACGACGGCCCAGGGGTCGGCCGGACGTTGCCGAACGAAATCGCGCCAGGCTGGAGAAATTCCCGCAGCGATTGAGGCGACGCCTTCCGTCACCTGGGGAAAAAGCAGGTGCATGGCCTGGCCAACTCCACCCAGCATGCCGCCCAACTGAAACACGGTTGCTAACAACATGAAGAACCACCACCAAACCAGCCAGTGTGTTCCAAAGCGTGGGCCAGGCAGCTCATGCAATGCGCCAAGGGTCGGCTTCCCCGACGAAATGGCATACCGGCCAAGTTCGATCTGCACAAAGACTTTGATCACGCAACTGAAAAGGATCAGCCAAAGCAAAAGGAACCCGTGCTCGGCACCGAGCTTGGTGGTTACTAACAGCTCGCCGGTCCCGATGATGCTGCCGGCCAGAATGATGCCGGGTCCGATTTGCCTCAGTGCCGCCCATAGGTTCGTGGGCGGCTCGCGCAGGGCGTCTGCCGACATAGCGTACGGATCGAATTGGTTGGCTGGGCTCATGGCACGATTGGAACGTGCCGGTGCGGCAATGTAAAGCCTCTGCATCGTGTCAGGTTGACTATGCGTCGGCCATGCGACAACATAGAAAACAACTTGGTTTCAAGAGGGGCGGTTTTGAATCATGCGACGCGATGAACGCTTTGAATTCGGAAGGAACTGGCAACGGTTCCTGAAGCTCGTTGACGACTCGCGAATTCAGGCGGCCTCGGATTCACTCCTTGCGATGCTCGAAGTCACCGATCTTCGAGGCATGTCTTTCGTCGACATCGGTTGTGGCAGCGGGCTTTTCAGCCTTGCGGCCCGCCGACTGGGTGCGTCGGTGCATTCGTTCGATTTCGACGCACAATCAGTGGCCTGTGCGACCGAACTCAAGCGGCGATATCGCGCCGACGACGCCGACTGGACGATCGACCACGCTTCCGTACTGGATGCAAAGTACCTTGCCACGCTCAAAAAGTTCGACGTGGTCTATTCGTGGGGAGTCCTTCATCACACCGGAGCAATGTGGGATGCAATTGAAAACGCATGCGCGCTGGTTGCGAACGACGGCCTTCTCTGTATCTCGATTTATAACGACCAAGGCTTCTGGTCCCGAGTCTGGCGGTTCGTCAAACGCAACTATCAGCGCCTCCCTGTCGTCCTGCGGCCCGCACTGGTAGCCGCCGTGGCAGCCACCAGGTTTGTACACCGAGCGGCAATGACGCTCTTGGCGATGGTCCTAAGGCTGGCGCGTTTGCGCAACCCCCTGGTGCCCGTCATCAATTGGCTGCGGCATAGTAGCCCAGTAAAGCAGCGAGGCATGCACTGGTGGTACGACCTGGTCGATTGGGTCGGTGGCTACCCGTTCGAGGTCGCAAAACCCGAGGCGGTTTTCAACTTCTGCCGACGTAGAGGCTTTATGCTAACCTACCTCTCGACCCAGGGGAGCGGCCATGGTTGCAACGAATTCGCATTCGAACGCACGGCGGCGGTTTCGTAACGCGGGTCGACTTTCATTGACGGTCGACGGTCAGGCTGTAGTCGCTGACCTATACGTTATTCTTCCCCGCGCTCAGTATAACCCACCGCCTGCGCTCTGTTGCGAGGCCGCGAACCTGACGTGTACGGGTCGGGGACGGGCGACAACTGTGGGGCGGAACCCCGCGCCGGCGACGTGCCGCCTTCTTCCCCTTCCAAAATCATCCCATCCTCCGACTCGGAACTGATCACGTCGTCGACCACCACGTCCCCGTTGCCGCCTGAAAGAATCGAGTTCTTCCGATACATGAAGTCGCACGGCTCGTCCGGCAGTGGACCGCAATAGTCGTTGCAACTTTGGCACTGGCGGCAGCCGGCCGCGGATGCCAACAGAATCAAGAGGGCCAAGAGGGTGATTCGGCAGTACATCGGGTTTGCCCTTTGGTTAACCCCGCCAATCGGTCTGTGTCACGGCGAGAAGTAACGATATATTCGTCCGAATAACCGGCACAATCCGCATCTTTTTCCACGATTTGGCAGTCCCCCAGCGCATGACGCCTGAAACGGCCACCCACACCAACACCCAACCTGCGCAATTTCACCAGTCGCAGACGTGGCACCTTGTCAGAGCACGGCGACACTGGGGTCTGCTAGTGCTTGTTCTGCTAGCGACCGTCGTACGACTTCCTGGCGTCAACCGGCCGTTAGTCGGCCATTTCGCCACGAAGAACGTGACCTATGCCATGATCGCCCGCAACTGGGTGTTGGGGCGTTCAACTGCCTGCTATCCGACGATGGATTGTATGACTGGCGGCGAGCGGGGTTGGCACTTATTGGAGTTTCCGGTTGCAAGCTATTTGGCCGCGTTGGGTTGGTCTTGTTGCGGCGGCTCGCTCGACGTATGGGGTCGGCTCACGTCGATAGTCTTCAGCGTCAGCTCCGTCTTGGTATTGTTTTCGCTCGTCCGCCGTTGGCACGGGCTTGCGGCCGCCTACGGCGCCGCCGTGACCTTGTCGCTGGCGCCCGTCGCCATTATCTTCGGGCAGAGCTTCATGCTCGAATCGTCGGTGGTCTTCTTCAGCATCGCCACATTTGCGTGTCTCGACCATTGGCTTGCCGAACAACGGCACCGATGGCTGGCGTTGGCCGCCGCCAGTTTTTCGTTGCTGCTGTTGACCAAGATTTACATGCTAGTGTTGGTCTTGCCGTTATTGGTCTTGGCATGGCGCGAATTGCGCTTTCTCCCTAGCGGAGCAGGGCGCCTGCATGGGATAGGACTCCTCGTCACGGGCATTCTGGCCTCGGCGCCGGCACTCGCCTGGTGCGCGAACACACTGCGGGTTTCCGACCCTGACAATGCACTTTCCCACCGGGTCTTCTACTCGATCCGACAAAGCGCGGAAGTTCACCAGGCGCCGTTGAGGCTGCTTAAATCGCCCGCATTCTACGGCAAATTACTCTACGATCTGACTGGGCCGGTGCTGACGCCCCTGGGGTTCGTCCTTTGTCTGACAGGCCTGATGAGCATTGCCTGCCGACGGCACCTGGCGTGGCTGGCGGCGATGGCCGTGCTCGTGCTGGCCCTGCCGGCGAAGTTCTATGGCATCCTGTACTACGACGTCGTGCTCTTGCCCCCTTTGTGCATTTTGGCCGGCCTAGGGTGGCAACGAATCGCCGAACGGTTCAGGCCCTCGCACGCGGCGACGGCTGGGCTTGTTGCAATCGCGCTGATTCTCTCGATGCGCTACAGCACGGGGCCGGCATTCCTCACTCCCGAAGAAGACCGTAGCGTTACGGCGGCGGCCGCCGCACTTGGCGAATTGGCCGGCGTCGAGGAACCGGTGCTCACGATGCACGGCTGGTGTACCGACCTGCTCTACTATTGTAACCGTCCGGGCTGGGGCGTCTCGCCCAACGATCCGCGCCTGCCCGAGCGGTTCGCGCTCGCCCGGCGGCAAGGGACGCGATGGTGCGTGGCCACCAACCTGGAGGTGCTCGATCGCAGCCCCGTGGCCCTTGCCGAGCTGGCCGATTGGACCGTCGTTCGTCAGGGGGACGATTTCCGAATCTATCAACTTGAGAAGGCCCACGTTGCGCAGATTTTCGGAGGCCATGATGGGCACTACCCACGTTAAGGCAACTCCCGTGCGATCGTCACCTGGCGACGCGAGTTCAGTTCGGCCACTTGTGGTCCGAGATCGGACCACGGCTGCAGCACCGACTCCTGGTAAACATCAGACGCGGCAACGTAGGCCGACTGTAAATCGCTCGCAAAACTCATCCGCCGGATCTGAATCCGCTTGTCCAGTAATTCGATGTAATCGATGACTCGGAGCGGGGCTTTTTCTTCGCCGAACTCGAACGTCCGCGTTAATCGCACTGGGCATTCGACGCGGCCAGTGATAAGTCGTCGCTGCAGTAACCATCGTACAAGCGAACGGCACCAGCGGCCAAAGGTCCACATTCCAATGTGAAACACAGCCTGCTTGAACGGCGTGGCCGTCTCGAAACGGACCCAATGCAATCTCCCTGCGACGCTGAGCCGGCAGAGCGGCGCGGAGTCGCGAGTTCCATGCTCATCGACCCATACCACCAAGCGCGTGAGGTCGTGGTTTTGCGAAACGGCGCAGCGCCCATTGTTCGTTTCGACGATCAGGCCGGCATCCGTGATTGGGCGCTGCTGGGATGAGAAATGCTTGAATACTCCGCCGCGCGCCGCGGAGACGACCGTCTGCGTCTCACCGTGCCGCCGAACCAGTAGCCTAGCGGCGTGGTGGTACGTTGTTGCCGCAGTGTTTGCACTTTCGTCGTCGACCACGCATTCCGGTGACCAGTCGAGATAGGCTTCGATGAGGTTGCCCAAACGGTGGACGTACATCCGGTCGTCATCGAAATGCGCCTGGCGTCCCGCGTGCAGCGCGCGGAGGAATCCGTCGGCCAGCTTCGCCGCTTGAGCGTTCGCGCCGGCCAGCCGCTCGAGGCCGTGTGGATAGAAGTGGTACGTTCCGCGGCTGCCGTATTCGCCGCCGAAACTGTCGTCGGGGTGCAGAAACAGGCTGGCAAACGCCACTGCCCGCCGAAGTGGAGCTTCGAGCAGTCGCGCGCCGAAGGCCGCTTGCAGCTTGGCCAGGCAGTCGATCGTTACCGTTTGATAGCCGGGATCTGCGCCGCTGTATTCCTCGAACCACCCCTCGTCGTGCTGTGCCGCCAGCACGCGGCGCAAGGCGTCGTCAGCCGCATTGAGGTACTCTGCACGGCCCGTGATGTCGGCGACTCGCGAGAGTCCCAGCGAGGCCAGGGCGTGATGATTAGCCAAGGTACCTGTCTCATCGTGCTCGGCAATCCAGTTTGCACGACGCTTGAACCAGTTACAGATCGTTGGCGAATCGAGTTCGAGCAGTTGGTACGCACGTGCGGCGGCTTGCAGCGAAAAGACCGCCGCCCCCAAGGCCCGTTCGAACGGGTAATAATCGTCGCACGAGCCGTCGGCATGGCAACTTCGGGCTGAGAACTCCAAGCCGGCCACGACCAGTTCACGCAGTCGCGGATGGCCGTGCCATCGATTGCCGGGTAGTTCATTGGCCCAGACCAGGGCCAAAGGCAATACGCCTTCCTGGTACATTTCGCAAGGGAAGCTGCTCGTGCGATAATGCCAGAACTCGCGGTCGAAGCATCCGTAGGTTGCGCGGTACGGATTGCGATCAACTGCGCCGAGCAGGCGGGGAATTGAGGCCAGCGCGGTGGTCAAATAGTGCTGGCGCAAGGTCGGGTCGCGGCGTCTAATCGAAAAAGGAGTAACTGACGGGTGGACCCAGGAATGCGGGAGCGTGGTAATTCGACTCTTCCCGTCGCCATTTGCCCCTGACGCCGCCTCCCGGTCACTCGATCGATTGTGAATCGCCTCCGCCATTCTTATCTCCGATGGTGCGCGACGATCACCTCCGCCAACAACCCCAGCATGCATGTCATGAAGCCCGCGACCAACACGACGATGTCCGATTCCTGCATGCTACCGGTGGTGACGCGGTTGACGATGGTTTTGACGACTCCAGCCGCGATGACCATTGCCGAGAGCGGCAGGAAGACCTTCAATGGACGAAAGTAAAGGACGATCCTTAGAACGGTACTCAAATAGGCCAGTGTATCCTTGATCGGATGAAACTTGCTTTCGCCAATCCGCGGCCGGTACTCGGTGGGCACGTACTTTACGGCGTAACCGTTGGTGAGGAAAGCGAGTGTCATTGTCGTAACGCAACTGAAGCCGTCAGGCACAACCCAAAGCCAGGGGAGCATCGCCTCGCGCTTGAACGCTTTCAGCCCCGTGTTGAGGTCGGGAATCTGGTGCCCGGTCAGGTAGCAGGCCAGCTTGCGAATAAACCACTTGGCGGGCCGCCGCAGCCAGGGCAGCGTGCCTTGTTCGCTGGTCCTCGCGCCGTTCACCTGGTCGTAGGCCGGCAACCAGGCCAGCAAGTTGCGGATCGACGAGGCCGGATAAGTGCCGTCGGCGTCGAGCATCACCACGATCTCGCCCTGTGCCGCTCGTATGCCGAGCTTGCGCGCTGCGCCGGCACCTCGATTTTCGGGCGCACGCACGACCCGCACCGGGCATTGCCAGCAATCGGAGGCAAACTGCTCTGCCAAATCGGCGGTGCGGTCGGTCGAGGCATCGTCGACCACGACAATCTCGAAACCAAGTGTCTCGTCGGCGAGCGCCTCGACGATTTCGCATAACACGCGTTGAATCGCGCGCTCTTCATTATACGCCGGCAAGAGCACGGTCACTTGGAGTTGCCGCGCGCGCTCGCTTTCGAGCGGGGCAGTCAACTGGGTCTGCCAACCTTCCATGGTCGGGCTCCGTAACGGGGAATGGCGTTCGATCGCGGGAAAGAGCTTATACCATAACGCCTTACGTCCGACCAAGGCCAGTTGCCTCGGGGCCCCTGCTGCTTGACGGCGATCCCAACTGCGTGCGAGAATTGAGCATGGTTCCTTCGACGTGACGGTGATTGGAACCGATCACCGGCTGGCGAAGGCTGCGTTGGCGATGCAGTCGAGGGACACGGGCCACCGGTATGCATGCCAGACCTTCTCTTTTTCCATTAGTCGCCGCCACCTTTGCCGTTGCTTTCGGCACGCCTGTGTTGGCTGGCGATTCGTTTGCCAACGAGGGCGAAATCTTCTTTGAGCGGAAGATTCGCCCGCTTTTGGTCAGCCATTGCAACGAGTGCCACTCGGTGGGGGCCAAAACGCTGCAGGGTGGTTTGCTCCTCGACAGCTCGGCCGGAGTGCGGACGGGAGGCGATAGCGGGCCGGTGGTCGTGCCCGGCAAGCCGGATGAAAGCCTGCTGATCAAGGCAGTTGGATACCGCGACGTCGCCCTGCAAATGCCACCCACCGGCAAGCTTTCGCAGCAGAACTTGGACGACCTGTCCGCTTGGGTCGCAATGGGCGCGCCCTTTCCTGATACGGGCGCGGTTGCTGTCCCCACCGCACGGACGATCGACTTCGGCGAGGGGCGGCGGTTCTGGTCGTTTCGACCGTTCGAATCGGTCGAGCCGCCGCGCGTGGATAATACGACCTGGTGCAAGCGACGGATTGATCGTTTCTTGCTGGCCGAAATGGAAGCGCATGGCCTCGGACCGTCGCTCGATGCCGAGAGGCGGACACTGATTCGCCGCGTGACATTCGACCTGACGGGATTACCACCCACGCCCGACGAGATCGATTCCTTTGTTGCCGACTCGCTCGACGACGCCTACGCACGGCTGGTCGAAAGGCTGCTCGCTTCGCCGCGTTACGGCGAGCGCTGGGGTCGATTCTGGCTCGATTTGGCACGCTACTGCGATGTGCCCGAACAATGGGCGCAGACCAAGGCCCAAGCCTGGCTTTACCGCGATTGGATCGTGAAGGCCTACAATGACGACCTGCCATACGACCAGTTCGTGGTGCGGCAACTGGCCGCTGATCTGCTGCCCAACGCCGAAATTGACCAAATTCCCGCGCTCGGTTTCCTTGGCCTGAGCCCGACCTACTGGAAGGAGCTCAAGCTCGATCCCGGCGTCATCAAGACAGTGGTGGCGGAGGAGTGGGAAGAACGAATCGACGCCGTTACGAGCACGCTTCTGGGGTTGACCGTCGCCTGTGCCCGTTGCCATGACCACAAATTCGATCCGGTGGCATCCGCCGATTATTATGCCTTGGCTGGCGTTTTCGCCAGCACGCGGCAGACGTCGCAGCCGCTGTTGCCCCCGGCCGACGCACGACGTGTAATCGCGGCTCACGAGCAGGTGCAGACACTCAACGAGCACGTCGAGAAACTGCTGGCGCAAAAGCCCGCCACTGAGGATGCGAAACAGGAAGCCGAGAAGCTCAAAGCCCAGATCAGCGAGATCCAGCGAACGACGCCGCATTTCGACGTGCCCCAAGCCTACGCCGTCGAAGACGCCAGCATGTTGGTGTTGGCCGATGGTCCGGCGGCGACGAAGTTGGAGTACAGGCCCGGCGAGCCGCAAGATGTGGCCATGCAACTCCGCGGCAATCCGGCGAAAACAGGCCCCGTGGTCCCGCGCCGATTCCTGACGGTGCTTTCGGCGGGCACGGCCACGCCATTCACGCAAGGCTCAGGAAGGTTGGAATTAGCGAAGGCAATCGTCGGTGACGCGGCGCCCTTGGCGGCGCGGGTGATCGTGAACCGCATCTGGCGGCAGCACTTTGGCCGCGGGCTGGTCGATACACCCAGCAACTTCGGAGTGCAGGGTTCCCTTCCGACGCACCCGGCCTTACTCGACGATCTGGCCGCGCGGTTCATATCGGCCGGCTGGTCGCTCAAGTGGCTGCACCGCGAGATCATGCTTTCGAGCGCTTACCGGCAATCGAGCGGGTTCAACGCTTCCAAGGACGCGGTCGATCCCGACAACCGTCTCTTGTGGCGGATGCATCGCCGACGACTGGAAGTCGAAGCGTGGCGCGACGCGATGCTTGCGGTGACAGAGCTGCTTGACGGGCGGCCTGGTGGAGCGGCGCAGGAGCTTTCCTCCGTCGACAACCACCGCCGCACGCTGTATGGACTCGTCAAGCGCCGCGATCTCGACGATCTACTGCGGCTCTACGATTTTCCCGACGCGACGGTCCATAGTCCGGGCCGGGTACCGACCACGACCCCCTTGCAACAGCTTTTCATCCTCAATAGCGACTTCATCGCCAGGCAAGCGGCGGCGCTCGTAGAGCGGCTCAAGTCTGAGGGGGTGGACGATGTTGAACGGGTTCGCCGCGCGTACCAACTGTTGTTCGGGCGGCCGGCGACCGATGGGCAGGTGCGAGTGGCTCTGGAGTTTCTGGCAGCCGGCGGCGACGATCCGGTCGCCCGTGAGGGTTTCTGGCGTCAGTATGCCCAGGTGTTGTTGGGGAGCAACGAGTTCATGTTTGTGGATTGAGGATCGTCATTGGTTACGGATGGCGAGGGCGGCGTCAGCCCGCTGTTCATCCAGATCTTAAGACCCACTGCGAAGGAACCAGGATTTGAATCTTCCCATGAGTCGCCGCGAGTCCTTGCAGCGCGTCGGCGGCGGATTAGCCTCCTTGGGGCTGGCGAGCGTCTTGGGCTCCGAAGCCGTTGCCGCCGGGACACACTTCGCCCCCCGCGCCAAGCGGGTGATTCACCTGTTCATGAACGGCGGGCCGTTTGCGGGCGACTTCTTCGACCCGAAACCGGCCGTCAACCACTTTGCCGGCCAACGGCCGGCGGAAGTCGAGCTGCGCACAGAGCGTCAGACTGCTGGGCTGATGCCCGTGCCGTTCCGATTCGAGCGACGGGGCCAAAGTGGTTTGGAAGTGAGCGAGCTGTTGCCACGTCTTTCCGAATCGATTGACGACATTTGCGTTCTCCGTTCAGTCTATACCGACAATCCCAACCACGGGCCGGCGTTGTTCCTGATGAATAACGGCACGATTACTCCCACGCGCCCTAGCATGGGTTCTTGGTTTTCCTATGGATTGGGGACGGAGAACGATGACCTGCCCGGCTACGTTGTGCTCTGTCCCGGCCGGCCGGTACGCTTCGCGGAGCTCTGGAGCAGCGCCTTTCTGCCCGGCGAGCACCAGGGAACTTACATCAACCATTCGGATCTCGATCCGCGGAAGATGGTCCCCTTTCTTCGGAACCCATCGCTCGATCCGACGGCTCAGCGGCGCCAGCTCGACCTGTTGAAGGGGCTCGACGCAGAGCACCTCGCCAAGCGAGGGCCCGATCGGGCGCTTGACGCGCGCATCAAGTCGATGGAGACGGCTTTTCGGATGCAGTTCGCAGCCACTGACGCGTTCGACCTGGAGCGTGAGCCGGGCTGGATGGGCGAGGAATACGGCAAGGGTCATTTCGCACACGCGTGCATCTTGGCACGGCGGCTGGCGGAGCGGGGCGTGCGGTTCGTGCAGATCTACTACGGCAATGGCCAGCCCTGGGACACGCACACCAATCACGACGCCTTAGTGCGTGACCTGGCGGGCGACATCGACCGGCCAATAGCAGCCCTGCTGAAGGACCTGAAAGGGCGTGGCATGTTGGACGACACGCTTGTCGTCTGGGGTGGCGAATTCGGCCGCACGCCGACCAGTGAGAATGGCAACGGCCGCGACCATAACCACTATGGATTCACGATGTGGTTGGCCGGCGGCGGCGTGCGGGGCGGCATGGCCCACGGCGCCACCGACGAGTTCGGCTTCCGCGCCGTGACCAATCGGGTTCACATCCACGACCTGCACGCAACGATCCTGCACCTGTTGGGGCTCGATCACAAGCAGCTCACCTACCGCTACGCCGGGCGTGATTTTCGTCTGACCGACGTTTACGGACGGGTGGTCACGGAGATTCTGGCGTAGCAACGTAGCACGGAATTCATTCCGTGCGCCCGTGGTTGGAGGGCCGCAATGACGGGCGCTGAAGCGACGGCCGCCGTGATTGAGGTGTTGAGCTACGTTCGCGGGTGGTGCGAGCGCCACGGCACGTCGGCGCTGCTCGACGAAATTTGCCGCTCGATCCCCGCGGTTTGATTCAGAGCTCACACCGGCGGTTGCTCGCGCCCCAGCAGCTCATCGACGGCGGCGCCGATATCGGCTCGCGACATGAAGGTCTCGCCTACAAGAATCGCGTCGACGCCGGCGGCTTCGAGACGCTCGACGTCAGCGCGGTTGCGAATGCCGCTCTCGCCGACCAGCACGCATTCCTCGGGGATCTGCTTCCGCATGCGCAAAGTATGCTCCAGGTCTGTCACGAAGGTCCGCAGGTCGCGGTTGTTAATGCCGATCAGCGTCGCGCCGGCGGCGCGCACGCGCGGCAGGTTCTCAGGTTCGTAAAGCTCAACCAGCGGAGTCATGCGCAACTCGACGGCCGCATTGTACAACGCCCGCAGGTGGCAGTCGTCGAGGCACTCGGCGATCAAGAGCACGGCGTCGGCTCCGGCGAGGCGGGCTTCGAGCAGTTGGTAATGATCAAGGATAAAGTCCTTTCGCAAAACCGGCAGATTAACCGCGGCGCGGACCCGGCGCAGATCATCAAGCGATCCTTGAAAATACGGCCCATCGGTTAGAACGCTAAGGCAACTCGCGCCGTGACGCTCGTAGGTCCGTGCGACGGCAACCGGGTCGAAATCGGCACGGATTACACCCTTCGAAGGGCTGGCCTTCTTCACTTCGGCAATCAGCTTAATCGGACCCGGCACGGTGAGAGCGGCGAAGAAGTCGCGCACCGGCGGCGCCAAGGCCAATTGCTCGGCGAGCGACGACTCGGGACGTGCGGCCTTGGCAGCGACGATCTCACGCCGCTTATTAGCCAGGATCTCATCGAGGATGGTCGTCATCAATGTTTGAAATGGCGGCGGCCGGTGAAGACCATCGCCATCGAGTGTTCGTCACAGGCGGCGATGACCTCGGAGTCGTTTCGCGAGCCGCCCGGCTGAATCACCGCCGACACGCCCGACGCGGCCGCCGAGTGAATCGCATCGGCAAAAGGAAAGAATGCGTCGGAACCAAGCGCTGAGCCCGCGGCGCCCTGGCCCGCCTTGGAAAGGGCGATTTGAACGGAGTCGACGCGACTCATCTGCCCGGCCCCAGTGCCCAATAGCGCTTGCTCCTTGGCCAGCACGATGGCGTTACTCTTGACGTGACGTACCACAGCCCAGGCGAAACGAAGGTCCACCCATTCGGTTTCAGTCGGGGCGCGTCGAGTCACGACTTTCCACTCGTCTTCAAGGTCAGGCACGATGTCAGCCTCCTGCACGAGCATGCCGCCGGCCAGGCGGCGGTAGTCCCAGCGGGCAGGCTCTACGTCGAGCGCACCGACTCGCATCAGCCGAACATTGGCCTTCCATTTGGGTCGAGTCGTGAGAATTTCAAGTCCGTCGGGGGCGAACTCGGGGGCCACGATCGCCTCGATGAACCTTCCCGGCTCGGTCAGTACGTCAGCCGTCAGCGCATCGACAGGACGGTTGAACGCCAGCACAGAGCCAAAGGCGCTTTGTGGGTCGCCATCGAGGGCGCGCCTCGCGGCGACGGCTAAGGTGTCGGACGACGCGGCGCCGCACGGGTTGTTGTGCTTGATGACTACGGCGGCGGCGCTCGGTAAAGCGCGGACGATCGTAAGCGCACTGTCGAGATCGAGGAAGTTGTTAAACGAAAGTTCCTTGCCGTGGAGCTGCTTCGCCGTGACCATGTTGGCGCCGGCGGCGTTCAGTTCGGCGTACAGCGCGGAACGCTGGTGCGGATTTTCGCCGTAACGAAGCACCTCGCGCCGTGTGAGTTCGAGGTGCCAGGTTTCGGGAAAAGGCAGGTCCTCCGCCAGGCGGGAAAAGAATTCAGCGATCGCCGCGTCGTAATGCGCCGTGTGGGCGAAGGCGGCACCTGCGAGCCGAAACCGTTGTTCGAGCGAGGTCGCACCGTTGGCTTCGATAGCGCTGAGGATGCCGGCGTATTGATCTGGGCTGCTGGCCACGGTGACAAACACGTGATTCTTGGCAGCCGCTCTCACTAATGACGGACCGCCAATGTCGATTTGCTCGATGGCCTCGGCCTGGGTGACGTCTCTGCGGCCGACGGTCGCCTCGAAGGGATAAAGATTGACCACCACCAGGTCGAATGGCAATATGCCGTGAGAATTGATCGCCGCGAGGTCGGCCGGCTCGTCGCGTCGGCAGAGGATACCGCCGTGTATTTTTGGGTGCAGGGTCTTGATCCGGCCATTCATCATTTCCGGAAAGCCGGTGTAGGCGGCCACATCGTGTACGGCCAGTCCTTCGCTTTCCAGGTGCTGTCGCGTACCACCCGTGCTGAATAGTTCGACGCCGCGGGCGGCCAGACCGCGCGCAAACATGGCCAAACCGTCTTTGTTGCTGACGCTGATCAGGGCCCGTTCGATGCGAGGTGAATCCATGCCCAGAATATAGCGACCGAATCGCCGTTGCGGAACACGTGAGAGTTCCGATCTTAGACTGGTGCGCCTCGAAATCTTGACGAATTTCCGTGGCTAAATCCGCCGACGCGCCAAGCTATTCCTCGTCCTTCATCTCCTCGTCATCCATACCATCGTCCTTCATTTCGTCGTCACCACCGGCTGGCTTGTCGGCGAATGGGTTGTCTTCGTCGTCCGTGGGCATATCAGGTTTATCTTCCTTGTTCCCCGCGTTGGCCGGCTTGGCGCCATCCTTCTTATTTCCCTCCTCCTCGCCGTCAACGACTGGCTCGGCGAGCGTGTGCCGGTATGGCTCAACCAGCTCGCGCTCACGTAAGCACTGGATCATGCCCGATGGAGAGCCGAGGTAGATGCGGTCGGTTTCAATATTGATGATCTCCAATGGGAGGTGTTCGGTCGTGATCGCCCCGAGGCGCGCGCCGGTACGGGCGTCGAGAATCAACAGCCGGCCGGTCATGTCGACCATGTACAGCTTGGTCTCGCTCGCCGATACGAACCGGCTGACGCCATGCACCGACCATTGCTCCAGGCCTGTGTCGAGCGCCAACTTGAACAGGTCGCCGGTTTCGGAAATCACGTACAGTGCGTCATCGATCACAACCGGCTGTTCGACGACCGGATTTCCGGCCGCGAACTGCCAGCGTTTGCGCCCCCGTTCGTCGCGTATTCCGTAGACGTAACCATCGCGCGAGGCCGCATAGATGAAGGGTGGAGAGTAGGCCAAAGGTGCGCAGATCGCCTTGCGAGTGCGGAAGCGGAACTTGCCAAACATGTCGTCACTGGTGACCGCGCACACGTCACCTCCTATCGTGCCCCAAACGACGTTGTGCTCGGTGTAGATTGGGGGTGAGTCGGCCATCCCATTGCCGCGGTAGTGCAGAATATGGTCGATCTTCACCTGCTCAGCCGGCACCCTGTCGTCGCCCGATTGAGGAAGCCGGTAACCAGCGACCATGCCGGTGACCAGTGGCACGTAAATCCGCCCACCCCCGATGACCGCTCCGGCACTCGGAACGCTTTCAAGCTGCTTTTCCCATATCGGACGTCCATCGCGGCGATCGAATAAATACAGTATTCCGCCATTTGTCGACACCACGAATTCGGCATTGCATGTGGGAGCTGACGTAGGGTACTTGCGCTGACCGACTTGCGCGACCCAGAGCGTGCGCCGTGTCTCGGCGTCGAGCACGTGTAAACTGGCCTGGTCCGTCTGAATCAGCAACAGACCTTGCCAGGTTTCGTCTTCCAGTTTGATGTGCTTCAACGTGACATATTCGATCCGGCCGCGGCCGGGATCCATCGCGATTTGCAAAGCCCAATTCCGGTGCAAGCCCTGTCGTTGAGCCAAAGCTTCTGGAATGATCCCTCCTTGTAAACGCTGGGCCCTGGCAGGGGTGGCGATCGTCAAAACGCTCCAAATCCCAAGCAAGCCGAACGCGATTCGCGACATGATTCCTCCCGCAGCCAATGGCGGACCCGAACGAACCTTTCTATCATAACCGGAAGCTGCATTGGAATCACGAAGAAATTGCCGTTTTGCACGACGGGATAACGGCCGATCGGGCGGGACGAGAGGCTGCGTTGATGGATCCCCAGAGTTCCAACCCACAAGCCGAAGCAGCCGCGCAAGAAATGCTCGGTTATTTGAATTTCTCTTCTGGGACGGCAGACCCGAAATTCCAGCGAAATGCGAATTTCCTCTTTCGGTCACTTGGGGTTGAGACCCGTAGAAGCAAATTGGTCTGGGAAGAAGTAGGCCAGTGCCTGCGCGCACAGCTCCGTCGGCTGAAGGGCACATCGGCCGCATTCGGTGAAGTGGAACAAGCCCAAGCTGCGATTGAACTTGTGTTCAATCATTTGCTGCCCAAATACCGTGAGTTCCATCGCGATTTACTTTGCCACCAAAGCTCCGAAGCACTTTTCGGACCCTTCTTCGTGGCTCGCGCTTTTGAAGCCGTGCTTCAGCAGGGCCCCCCCTTCAATGAGTCGGAGCGTATCATCCAGGCCGCCCTGGTGCAATTGAATGGATTTCTCGGACATCGCCCCGTGGCCGTCCTTCAGACACCCCAACGGATTGAGCCTTACGCTCATGAATGGGTTTGCCCAATCCCCCTCTACCTGAGGGGCGTTGGCATCGCCTGCGGACCGTACCACAATCTGGTTGAGCAAGCCCTCGCGATTCTCGCGGCTACTGACTCCGAAATCTCGGACCAGGCGTCTTTCAGCCTGGCCCTGCTCGACGAATTGGCGCTCGACCCGCGAGCGTACGACTTCGATCATCCCGTAAACAAACGGCCAAACTACCAGTTTGGCCAATGGGATCCGCACCGAATCGACAACCAGGGGCGCTTCCGTCGGTTTGTGCTGCAGGAAGTGACGCTCGAGGCCCTTTGTCAGCGTCTCGCCGGGCAGGTTCTGCTACCTGCCGATGAGCTCCAATTCGAGGCGGGTGCCGTCCTGGCGGGAACGATGTTGATGGCTTCCGCCGTAAGCGGCCGCGGTCCCGAAACACATGATTCCGGCACGACTTTGGCCACCTTGGTTCCACGAATTGCCGCGTTTCGCGACTCGTTCTACCAGCGGCTACTCAGTGGAGTTGCCGGTGCACACGGCGAGCGGCTCCGAGCCGAAGCGGCGACACTTCGTCAACCATTTGGCGGCGCGCGGCAGCACTTGAACCAGTGTCTTGCACGGTTGCGGGCCGTGCAGCTTCAGCATGTTCACTTGGCGCAGTTGTTCGCGCGAATGGGGTTTCCCGATGCCAGCAGCCGGCAGGCCCAGGTCGTGCCCGTCGCTTCGGCGCGTTTGCTGTGCGAGATCAACGGCCGGCTGACCGGCGGGCATCACGCAATCGATCGCGGCCAGGTCGCGCAAGCCGCGGGGATGATTACGGAGATCGAAGACCTGCTTGATCGGGCGATTGAGTGTGGGGCGTTGGTCGATCCGTGGAACGTCTTGGGATTTCAGGGACAGTTCAGTTTATTTCCCGCGATGGAAAACAGCGTACGCGACCACCGCGTTGACGTTCTGATTCATCTGATGGAGCAGATTTTTGGGCTGTACGCACGACTCGAAGGCGAGGCTGCCGCACGTGGTGACGGCCCACTTGCCGCAAAGCTCGCGGCCGACATGAAAAAACGAGCTCGCTGGTGGGACCGATTCGCAACGCTCGACGTGGCGGGTGTCTCTCACGTCTCAGGGCGCGAAGCGGCCGAATCGGCGTCGCACGTGGCCGACGCTTTGGGGGCCTGGCAACGCGCCGGCGCCGCGGCCGGCGACGTGGCCTTCTGGCGTCAGCACGTCGATCGCTTCACATCGCCCAAGTCGTACGCTTTAGTCGTCGATGCGCTCTTGGAGCAGCGCGACTTCGTCGCCGCGCTAGCGCTTTTGATACAGTGGCTGGGTCAGGCCGCCGAAGTGCCGCTCGTCGAAGGTGAATACTCCTTCCACGATTTGGCTGATCGATGGTTTCGCGGCCTCAGCTCGGCCGAGGCCCCTACTACGTCGGCCGGCTCAGTGACTTCGGCTGCCCCGGTGTCTTCGGCTGCCCCCATTCCGCCTGCCGCCGTCAAACGCTGGCCGTTGACGGTGAAGTTTTTCGATTATCTCGAGGCCAACGCCGAGGAGTACTGGGAGGTTCCGCAGTTCGAATTCGGCGCCGGACGCGCGCCAGGCGGTCGGCGTGACCGTGGTGAAGAGGAAGCCGAGCCGGACGCGGAGCACGACCCCGATTTGTTTAGTGCCGCTTACGACGACGTCGTTTACCGCGACAGTACCGCCGATGGCCATGAAGCCGACATGCTCGAAGGGCCGGGTTTGACGAACGATTTCGAGTTGGACTTCGAAGCAACACGGCTCGAACAACGACTGGCGTTTTTATCGACATTGGCCCGCCTTTGGAAACTGGCGGCCGGCGTGTCGTCGTTGGCCACCGATGCGCGCGAGCGCGACACGGTGCTTCGGGGATGGTTTGCGCGCGCCGTGTCGAACCGGCGAGAGCTGTTCGAGCTATTGCGATCAGCGCATCGTTTCCGCATTCCGGCACCCGGCGGAACGCACGAAGCACTCGTCGAATACGACCGCCGGCGACTGCTGAAGGAATCGCTGCTGGCACGGATCGTGACGGCCTGCGTCGAGACGTCGTCGGCCGCGCGCTGGCTCCTGGCCGCATGCAACGCCGGCGAAAGCGTCGACGGCCGGGACGGTGGCGATCGCGACGTGGACCTGGCCGACTGGGAACAACGGTCCGTCGGCGTATTACGAGCCATGTTTCGTGGTGACGCCGAACGAGTACGCACCCTGTTTCCCGAATTGCGCGCCGTGCTCGAACGGGAGCCGATCCTCTATGTACCCTTGTCGCGGCACGGCGCCCCCGGACAAATCGTGGGCGCCCAGACGCTGCAACACCTCCTGTTGGCCCTGTTGCACGGGCTACCTCGGCTGGGACTCTTGACGGAGACCTGCCAGGTGATCGCCACGGCGCAGGCCATGGAGCAACACCGCCCCGACCGGGAAGGAGCGGTTACGGAGTTCGACCGACTGTTCGAGGTCGGCTATCGTGCGATCGTCGAAGCGATGGTCCGCGCCGCTATCGAAACTCGAGCTGTCGGAGACACTCCGACTGTCGGCACCTCGCCGGCCGACGGCGAGCGGCTAGAGCTCACCGCGGTGTCCGACTCCGAGCTGATCCACGCGCTGCAATTGCTGACGGAAGCACTGCTCAAACGCTGGCTTGGCCATAGCCGCTCGCTGCGACTGAGTGTGCTCGAAAAAGTTGCCGAACACGAGCGCTGGCAGGCGCTGGTTGGCTTCATCGAACGTTATGGTCACGACCTGTTCACGCCGCGCTTCTTCAACTTGGGCAACCTGCGGGCCATACTGCATCAAGGAGTCGGCCCCTATCTCGACGGCCTCGCCCGCAGCGACGCGGCCGACGAAATACGGCTCGTGTCGGAGCTCGAGATTCAGATTCCTCGCGCTACGGCAGTCGAGCAATTGGGCCTGGTGATCGAGGCAATCGTGGAGAACTTCGGCGAATTCAAGGACTATAACAGTACCACGACGCAATCGGACCAGGGCGAGCTGCTTCACGTGTTGCTCGATTTTCTGCGACTCAAAGTGGGTTACGACCGCTTCGCCTGGAATATCAAGCCGGTCGTTCTGGCCCACGAAATCCTGGTGCGTCACGGCCGGATGGCGGCGGCCGAGCTCTGGAGGCGAGCGGTTGCCGACCGCACGAGCCGGGCTGCCGATTGGCACTTGCGGCGTTTTGGCGAACTGGTCGAGCAATACAGTGTCAGGCTGCCGACGATCGCCGACCGCTTGGGCGAGCGGTTCGTCCGTCCGCTGGCCATCGACCGTGTCCGCGCGCTGATTCGGCCCGCGATCGAAGAAGCCCGCCGCGGAGATCCGCCGACCGCCTTTGACCTGTTGGAGCAGGAACTCGTCGAATTCACCGAGAACCCTTCCGGCGCGGGGCTCGACGTACCGGCCTGGCTGACGGCGTTGGAAAACGAAGTGGATGAGGTCGGTCCGACGCACCATCGCGGACTCGACGCCGATGACGTGCCGCCGCCGGTTCCGACGTTGGCGCTCTCGTGGGAGGTCGTCCAACAACAACTTCAAAACGAAGATTTGTAGCCGTTGCTTCGTTACCGATCGCGCCTTTTGGCGATCAACACGGTCCGATGGTGTTGCCCGGCGTCGCCCGCCAGCGCTTCGAGCCGGTCGCGGACCAGGTCGGCGAGAGTTTCCGCAGGAGCATCCAGGTGCTCGACGAGCGACTGGGCCAATGGTTCGTCGCCGAACAGGTGGCTTTCGGCTTCGATCAATGTGCGGACCCCTTCGCTGACGACCAGGAGTGCCTCGCCGGCTTCGAGGTTCACGTCGTGCGCGGCATATTGGGCATCGAAACTGAGCCCCAAGGCCAACGTCGGTGAAAGAAGTGCGCGGCAGCCGTCGGACGAAAGCCGGTACGCGCCGGCGTCGCCGGCTAATGCGCAACGAAGGCAACCGGCGGATTGGCCGGCGCACGCCGTCGTGGCAAAGAACAAGTTCGCGCCCCGCTCATCCGCCGAACTGGTCCAGAGAGTGCGGTTGACCAGTTCCAGCAGTTCCGGCGGTTCGGAAACGTGTTGAGAGTGGGATCGCAGCGCGGCGCGTAGCGCCGCCGCGGCGAGCGCCGCTTCGAGGCTATCGGCATGAACTCCTCCGATGGCGAAGACCAAAGCGTCGTTGGGCCGCGCAAACCAGTCGAAGAATTCGCCACCGACTCCGTCAGGACCCTGTGTCCAACCAGCCACATCCCAACCGTCAATCAAAGGTGCGTTTCGCGGGACCTGGTTCTGTTGCCAGCGCTCGGCGGCCAACCATTGCCGCTTGAGCCGCGCCCCCGCGGTCCCCTCGGCCAGAAGCACCTCGCGTTCGAGGTCACTTGCGAGCCTCCCCGCCACGACCTCGGCGATGTTGACCTCTTGGTCGCTGAAAGGCCGCTCGTGCCGGCTGAAAATCCAAAGCGTTCCCAGGGGGGTCGTCGAACTTGCGACCGGCACGCAAACGGCCGCGGCGAACGGCTCCGGCGGGTTCCATGCCTGGCACGAAACGGCGTCGTCCAGCACCACGGCGTGGCCGGCGAGGGCCTCGAGATCGGCGGTGGCGCTTCGTAGCGGCCGCGCCGACGCCGTGTATCGCTCGGTCGGCAGGTTCCAGCAGGAGCGTAGCTTCAACTCGCTCGTCGCCTCGTCGAGCATGTAGAGCGCTGCCGAGTGGCAGCCGATCGCTTCCGCGCCGGCGCGGAGCACGGCGGCCAGTTGGTCGGCCAGGTGCCGCGCGGAATTCCCGTGCGACGCCAATGGCACACCAACGGCCAGGTCGGCCTCGCGGTGGCGCAACGCGTGTCGTGTCCGCGCCAATTCGTCCAACAACTCGGCGAACGCCGCCGCAAGTTCGCTCGCGGCATCGGATGACACGCGCCCAACGCGGTCGCCGTCGGCGTCATCCACAAGCTCGATCCCGATGTGTCCGGGAGACGTTCCGACGCCCGGATCTACCGGGGCGGACCACAGCAGGTCGAGATCATGGTGAGTCGCATCGCCGTCCAAGTAGCGCAACGGCCAGCCGGTCGCCCTTTCGAATGCCCGGCAGACGTGCGCCAGGCACGGCCAGGCCTCTTCCGCACTCTTGGCGAGGGCTAACGGCCGTTCGTTGTAGAGCCGCAAGTAGTTTGGTATCGACTTTGCCACGGACGACTCACGAAGGCCGGGGGGAAATCGGAGCAACGATCGGCTCCTTGACCGCGGGCCTGCGCGTCAATGCACGCACGACCGTCAAACTCGGCGCGAGCGTCGAGCTCAGGACCGGTGTGTTGGCGGCAGTGCGACATCCTGCGCAGACCTTCCAGCATCCGTGACCGGTAGGCTTTGACAACATCGGCCGGCGAGCGGCGAGATTTGAGTCGGAGTTGGAAAGTCAGGGTTGTTCGTGCGGCAAATCGTGGCATTCCATTGGACGACGCTCGTGTCCACTTGCACCAGGACATGCGAAACAACGGACTATTGTCAAACTTTACAATTCTTCCACTTGAACTCGCCGCGCGTCATCCAGCGCTTTGGCCGCATCCAATCTCCCCGGCAGCAACTCACCCGCGTTTTGGGCCGCGGCGGCAATGCCGACGCGGATGCTTTCGAGCGGGTCGCGTCCTTCCGACATGGCCCAAGCTATGCCCGCGGCCAAACAATCGCCACAACCGATCGGGTTGATCAACCGTGGCAAAGGCAACGGCTGCAACCGCCATTGTCCCTCGTGCGAGCTGGCCCACACTGCCCGTTTGCCTTCGGTGACCACGACCCAGTCGGCGCCGCGCTCGTTGAGCTCGCGCATCCCGGTCACCAGCGACTGGTCGTCATCGAGCGGCCGGCCCAACGTGCGGATTAGTTCCTCTCGGTTCGGCTTGACCAGAAACGGCCTGCATTCCAAAGCGGTGATCAATTCGGGTCCCCGCGCATCGAGCACCGATCGGGAGCGAGTCTTTCGTAACAAATCGCGGTAGAACGTCGACCGAGTCCCGGTCGGCAACGAGCCGCTGAGCACGACGACGTCGGCGCTAGCGCACTCTTCGGTCCAAGCGGCGACGAACTGGCCCAGACAATCACTCGCGAGCGGCCGGGCATTTTCAACCAATTCCGTGACCATGCCGGTCGCCGAGTCCAAAAGTGTAGTACAAACCCGCGTCGGTTCGGTGTGCCTGATCAACCGCGATCGCACCCCTAAATTTTCGAACTCACAAAGTACAAGGTCGGCGACATCCCGGCCGATCGGGCTGATCAACCGGCATTCAGCGCCGAGCCGGCTCAAGGCGATCCCGACGTTGAATACTTTGCCCGAGGCGCACCAATGGGCTTCCACGGCCCGGTTGACCTCGCCCAGTCTCAGCGAGTCGAAGCGCAAGATTTGCTGCCAGGCGGGTGTCAGTCCGGCCGCGACGATCACAGCATTTCCTCCAGCAAGATCGTCAGCTCCTCGTCGGGCACCTCACGCGGGTTGCCATTCATGCTGTTGCCGCGCGAGCCGCCGACGATTGCTGGTATCTGTTCGCGGCGCACGCCTATTTCCCGCAGTCGCCGCGGTACGCCGACAGCGTCGCTTAGTTGGCCGATTTTTTCGATGAATGCGTCGGCCGCTAGCGCATCGCTGGCCCAAGTTCCCTCCAAAACCGCGTGGGCCAACACGGCCAGCTCGCGTTGTCGGACGTGGCGATTGACGCGCAGCGCCACGGGCAACATCACGGCGCAGGCCAATCCGTGCGCGACACGGGAGTGTACTCCAAGTGCCGCGGCCACACCGTGGGCCAGGCCCAGGCCGGAGTTCGCCAGGGCCATGCCCGACAACAGCGCCGCGTGAGCCATACTCTCCCGCGCCGGCCTTGACGTGCCATCACGCACCGCCTCGACGATCGCCGGCACCGCGCGGCGCAGTCCGTCAACCGCCAGCGCTTGTGGGATGGGTCGGGCGGAGCGGCAGATATAGCTTTCGACCAGTTGCGTGATCGCATCCATGCCCGTCCAGGCGGTCGTCGCCGAGGGAACACTGACACTCAATTCGGGGTCGACCAGCACCATGCGCGGAACCATCAGCTCGGAGCGGAGGCTCTTCTTGAAGGGCGGCTCGAACGATGAAATCACGGCGTTCTTGGTGGCTTCAGTGCCCGTCCCACCGGTCGTCGGGAGGGCCACCAACGGAAGCGGCGGCGCGACGATCGTGCATCCCCGCCCCACGCCTTCCAGGTAGTCATTGGCTGATTCGCCGTCACGGTTGGTCGCCAGTGCCGTGGCGGCCTTCGCCAGGTCGATCGCCGATCCGCCACCGATGGCGATGACCACATCGCCCGGGCCCGCGCCGTGGTCACGCAGCCTGCCCACCGCGGTATCAACGTCGATGACCTCCGGCTCTCTCGAGATCATTGCCAGCGGTACCACTTGCATGCCCGCCGACACGAGCAAATCGAAAATCTCCGAAAGTGTTCCGTTGGCCGCCAACGTCCTCGAGCCTTCGACGATGAACGCCCGGCGGCCCAGCGCCGCCGCCAGCGTCCCCACTTCGCGCCGCCGCCCCCAGCCGAAGACGATCTTCTGCGGTGCGATGAGATCGTATTGCAGCGGTTCAAGTTGATTCATCGCTGGCAACGTGTCATACGCCTGCTCCGAGGTTCTGCACAGTTACTTGCCTGCCTTCGCCGTTTCACCAGAAGTTGAAATCAGCTCCAAGTTGATCTCCTTAAACCGCACCTCGGTCGGCCCGCCGGAGTGCAATTGGAAGGCGAAAATACCGCGGCGGGCGCCGTCGGGGTCGTCAAGCTCAACGCAGGGCCGGCCGTTGATCGACGTGCGAATGCGGCTGCCGATGGCTTCGATCTCATACGCGTTCCACTCGCCTGGGTTGACGTGCTCTTCGCCGGAACGGTCCCACAAGAGCGCGCGGCCGTGCTCTTCATAGAGTTTGCCCCACCAGCCAGGCCCAACGTCGGCCTGGTAGCCCTTCACGTCGCCTTCCCCCACAGCTTCACTACGGAATTGGATGCCGCTGTTTCCTTCGTTTCTGACCAGTTTCACAAGCAGCGTGAGCCGGAAGTCGCTGGCGGCCAGCTCACCGCGCAAGAACTCGTTATGGTCCAGCCCGGAAGTGCGCCCGACAATTTCACCTTCCTCCACTCGCCACAATTCGGCGTTACCCTGCCAGCCGCTCAGGTCGCGCCCGTTAAAGATTCCGGCCACATTTTCGGCAGTGGCCAAGAGGGGAGTCTGCGCCGGGCTGGCCAGGTACGCTACCAGCGAGCGGACCTCGTGCTCGGTAAAAGGCTTAAGTTGATCGTCGGGCATCATCGACTTGGCGCTCAATTCGCGAACGTCGATCTCACCCTTAGGCACGATCACCGTTTCGTTGGCCGTGGCCAGTGTCACGGCGTCGTCGTCCTCCGAGCGGACGATGCCCGTCAACGTGCGGCCGTCTTCGGTCTGGATCACGGTCGCCTGGTATTCCTTGCCGATCAGTGCGCTGGGGTCCAGTAGGTTCGAAAGGATGTAATCGAGATTGGCCCGGTTCGAGCCAGTTAGTTCCGGTCCAACCTTGCTGCCAGTGCCGAAAAGGGTGTGGCATTGCTGGCAGGTCTTGGCATACAACGCCCGACCCAGTGCGACGTCGGGCGCCTCGGCCGCCGGCCTGGCGAATGTCTCGCGGTATTCGGCGATCAGACGCAGGCGTTCCTCGGGCGTGTCATGCACAACTCCCCAGACCTCGGCAATGCGTTCGTTCAATCCGTCGTTCATGAGGTTGCGCAACTGTCGGATGGTCTCGGCCGACAGGTCGCTGGGCGGGATCCGCTTTTCGGCGATCGCGCCCAGTAGCGCCTGACCGTATTCGACCCGCGCGGCAAGGGTCGCCAGGGCGTCGCGTTTTTCGTCGAGGTCGAAACCATCGTAGCTGTCCAAGAGCACTCGCGGTGTGCTCGGATCGTCATAGGTCGCCAGTCCGCGAAGTGCCGGCCGTCGTAACGACAACTCGGCCAGGAGGACATGTAAGATAGGTGGCAGGTCGGGATCGCGGGCTTTGACCAGAGCGACCAGCGCCTCTTCGCGCAGCCGCGCATCGATCGCCGTGTCGCTGAGCACCTTTTCCATGGCCTTGAATGCGACCGGATCGCCAAACGTCAAGGCTAATGCCGTCGCTTGGGATCGCAAGGCGTCGTCGTTGATTGTGATCAGGCGGTCGTAGATACGCCTCCATTCGGACGGCATCGGCAATTGCCGCTTCCCCCGAAGTCCTGCGTTGATCTGTTTGAGCAATTCCAATTGCCCTGCGACGTCGTCGGTGCGGCTAAGCCGGTTGACAAGCAAGTTCATCGCTTCCGGCGAGGCCAATGTCGCCAACCGGCGAACGAGGAAGCGATCGACCAGCGGCACTCGCGATGCCTCGGCCAACTCGATCGCCAACCCTGGGTCGTGTTCGACCAGCGGCTCGGCACCGTACCAGTACATCAGGGGCAGATTGTGGTCCTCGGCGTCCTCAGCATGGCCCAGTAGACCACGGATGATCTCATGACGCTCCGAGAGCGGCAGCCGGTCGAGGGCCGCAGCAAGATAAAGCCGCACGACGGGCGACGGATCGCCGCGCGAAAGTTCAACCAGCTCGGCGAGAGTATCAGGCGATGGTAACTTGTCTTCCATCGCAAGTTGAATCGTCCAGGACCGCACCAGCGGACTATCGTTGGTCAATCCAAGCCGAATTCGTTCCTCGGTCAATCCGCTGGTAACATGCAATGCCCAAAGCCCGCGAAGCCGCCGCGTTTCGTCGGAGTGCTCGAAAGCCAGCTTTGCCAGCGCCACGTGGACTTGCTCATTTCCGCCGCGTTCTTGCAGCAGTCGCCGCGCGTGGCGAACGTGCCAGTCGTTAGGCGATAGTTGCAACTCGATCAGCTCGGCGTCGGTCTTGTTTCGCAGGTCGATCGCGACCCTTTCGGCTTTTTCGTAACTGACCTTGAAAATCCGGCCATTGGTGCGGTCATGCCCCTTGGGGTCGTGATGGTGGCACTGGTTCTTGTCGTACCAATCGATCAGGTACATTTGCCCGTCGGGACCGTACTGCAAGTTGATGATCTGCGACCAGGCATCGTTGGCAAGTAGGAAATCAGCCCCACGGTTGCCGACGTAACCCGAGCCGCCGGGCGCGAGCAGGTCCATGTTGAGTCGTGCGCCGTGGATATTGTTCATGAAGATCTGGTCGCGGTACTCGCCGGGCCAACTGCCCCCGAGGTAGATCATGGCCCCGGCGTGGGCGTGCCCTCCGCCGGCCGCGTCGGACCGATTGTTACCCGAATGGGGCGAGCCGCCGATCCAGTGCCGGTGGACGGCGATCGTCTGGATGTCGTCGTATGTGTAGGGGTTGAAGTGGCCGCCCGCCTGCCGCTGGTAACGCCCCGACTGAATGATGTGGAACAAGTGCGGAATCACGCAGGCGGTGCAAAACGCCTGGCCGTGGTCGTTGAAATCGAGTCCCCAGGGGTTGCTCGTGCCCTGGGCGAAGACCTCGAAGCGGTCCTTCAAGGGGTGGTAGCGCCAGATGCCCGCGTTGAGCGGCACGCGCTCCTCGTCGGGCGTGCCCGGTTTGCCGACGTTCGAATGGGTAAACACGCCGTGGCACCCGTAGAGCCAGCCATCGGGACCCCAAATGAAGGAATTGAGCGTCTCGTGCGTGTCCTCGAAGCCCCAACCGTCAAGAATCACCCGCGGCTCGCCGTCGGGCACGTCGTCGCCGTCGCAGTCGGGAATGTATACCAATTCGGGGGCCATGCCGACCCACACTCCGCCGAACCCAACCTCCAGCCCGCTTACCAGATTCAATTTGTCGATGAATACCTTCCGGCTGTCGAAATGCCCGTCGCAATCGGAATCTTCGAAGATCAGGATGCGGTCGCGGGCCTCGTCGTCGGGCACGTGGAAGGGATACGAGTAAGCCTCGGCGACCCAGAGTCGGCCACGGTCGTCGATGGCCTGAGCGATCGGCTGTACGACGTCCGGCTCGCCGGCGAAGAGTGTCACTCGGAACCCCGCCGGCACCGTCATCGCCTCGGCTGCCGCTTGCGGTTCGAGCCCAGCGTGTTGAAACGTGTCGAGCGCAAGCGCGCCGGGGCGCTGCGGGAAGTCGAGCTTGAGGTCATGAAAGCGGAAATCGTCGAAATTGATGTGGCCCCAGCCCCCGCTATGGCGGTCGACGAGCCGAATCACGATCTCACGGCCCACTTGCCCGGAAAGATCGACGGCGACGGGCTTGAGCTCCTCGCTCTCGTCGCCTGTCGCGCGAAAGATCACTTGTCCGTTGTCATGGCGCACCAGTTCCACGCAGGTTTCGGCATGTGGGCCGCCGGCGATGAGGAAGCTCGCGAACGGTTTCGTCACGCGGAAAGGGATTGAGGTCAGCGTCCCTTGCGGCTGGTCCCCCTGGCGCTCATACGTGCCAACCCAGTAGCGGCCTGCGTGCCGGCTGTGCATGTCAGATCGCCGGGCGTGGACCGTGTCCCCTTCGACCGGCTGCATGCCAAAGGCATCTCCTCCGGACTGCCAATCTTTGAAGCTCGCCGACTCGAAGTCGAAATTGAGAGATTCTCCTTGGGCGTCGACAGGCAAGCTGCCGGCCGATCGATCGGGTGGATCGGCGGCCGTCGCCACCGCCGAATGGAACGATGCCGAAATGAACGAAAGGGAGAGTTGCAGAGCGATCAGGGTCCACAAACGGCGTGGCGAAGCATATGTCGAAAATGGCATGAATTCCGATCCTGGCGTTGAGGTTCGCATCCAGCATGACGCGCCGGCATTCGAGTGTCAAATTCCGGGTCTCGATCGTAGGTTAGGCTTGCGACGGCGATCTACGCCGAGGCATTTCGCCGGATTCCAGCCTTGATCGACGGCAGCGACCCGGAATTCCCCCAGATTGAAGAATCGCTTGTGCCAGTACGGCAGGGTGTCGAGCTGGTCGAGCAAGGCAAGATCATTCGCTCGCTGATCGGAAGCCGCCTGGCCCACTATATCGTGCCACTGTCCATCGCCCGATCAATTGGCGATGGCGTTCAATGGAATATTTGGCTGAACGCGGAACGCAGGTGTTGCCGGCACGGATGCCGGGGATTCTCGTAGGGGTCGATAACCTAACCGGCGACCGCCGTGCCGACTCACCGGGAAGCTGACTCGCGTCGTGTCGGCCTTTCGGTGGTGTCAATTTCGGAAGTCCATCTGACGTTGTTGCGTGCGGTGCATATCAAATTGCGCAGTGGTGAATCGGAGCGCAAAGGGCGGCAATCAGGTACTGCAGCTCATCGGCAATCTCGGCGGAATCGCTGACGGTGTCGGCAATGCGCAACTTGACGGCCCGGCGAAATCGTTTTCGCAGCCGATGGACGGCGACGTTGAAGCTTCCTTCGGTCATGTCGAGCGACCGGGCCGCTGCGATCAAGGTGTCACGGCCCGTCGGAGCGACCAGCCAAGGCTTGAGGATTTCGAATCGCTCCGCCTCACCAGCGCCTTGAGCTTCGCTGCGCAGCGCGTCGATCGCCGATTCGACCACGGTAATCGCCCAATGACGGTCAAAGAATTCATCGGGCGGAAATCCTCGTGGATCGGAAACCTGATCGGCAACACGTGCATTCCCCCGCCAATCATCAACGTCCGCGGCGATTTGATCGAGCGATTGCGGCTCGCGACCACCGCCGCGGATTGCCGCTCGTCGTCGGTCCTCGTGGTCGGCCAGGAAGTGTTTGACCGCGCCGAGAAGGTACGAACGAAAACGACCACGCGACCGGTCCGCTCCATCGAGGCTTGCTCCTTCAAGCAACCTGACGAAAAACTCATGCGTCAGGTCGCGCACGTCGTCGGCACGGCGATAACGACGGACGAAGGACTCGACGGGACCATAATAGGTTTCGCACAGGCGGCACAGCGCTTGCTTGGCTTCCGCCGATCCGCCGCGCGCGGCCAGGACCAGCGTCCAGCGCGTCGTGTGAAAACGGCCGGCGTTGTCCGATTCGGCGGTCATCAGGGTTCACCGCTCCGCTCCGGCAGATCTGCAAGGGCTCGTGATCGCAAGTGACCAACGTACCCAAGATACCCGAGAAACGCCGGCAGTCCGAAAAGCCCGGCAATGATGAACTCGGGTATGCCGCGATACGGTCCGCCCAACGCCCCGTCCAAGACGCCGAAAAGTACGAAAAGGAGCGACATAACACCGAGATTAGGCCAGACTCCGCTGGGCCAGCCTTGCCGTGGGACACCCGCAGTGACGAGACGCGGTTTTTGGCCATCCTTAGCGGTTCGTATTGCCTCACACCAATCGGCGACATGGCGATTGATTCCCGATAGCGGCTCCCAAAAGCTGGGGTACGGCGTAAAGTAAATTCGTTGCGTCTGATGATTTTGCTCATACGTCACGGCGACGTAGTCCAGACCGAGAAGGTTCACAATGATCGGGTAGCAACCGACACCGATGTCGCGAATTGCGGCTAGTGGAATCAACTCCGGCGGCGCCGACGAAAACCTGCCCACTGGCCGAATCGTCAACTGACGTTCGTCGAGAACGAACGTCGCCCGGCTTCGATGGGCAAAAAACTGCCCCCACAATGTCGCCAACCGCTCGGGCGTGGTAATGTTACCGCTTCCTTGACAGCGAAACGGGGCTGCCGTCGCCGTTTCGGAAGGTTGATCCAGCATCCATGTCGTGACTCCAGTGCGAAATTCCGCGGCGGTCTGGTATCGTCGTTCCGGTCGCTGCTCCAGTGCCCGCAGGACGACTTCATCCAGGCGGACGTCGATTTGCACCTTTCTTGACGGAGGCTCCAGTTTGGATCCAGGCAGTTCGCCGGTGAGCATCTCGTAGAGTACGATGCCCAACGAGTAGATGTCGGCCCGCTGATCGACCGCGCGGGGATTCTCGCGTTGTTCGGGGGCCATGTACTGTGGGGTTCCCAAGACCGATTGCCTTGTGAGGTCGCCGGGCACAAACGTGCCGCCTGCCGCCGATTCGGATTCGCCAATTGGCTCCTGCCGCATCATTCGCGCAATTCCGAAATCGGCGATCTTGACACGCCCCTCTTTGTCGAGCAACAAATTCTCGGGCTTGATGTCGCGATGCACGATGCCGTGCTCGTGCGCAAACTGTAGCGCCTCGCAGATCGGAGGAACAATGGCCAGCGCCTGTTCCGGCGCGAGCCGCCCCGCCGAAATGGCCTGCCGCAAGTTCACCCCATCGACGTATTCCATGGTCAAATAGTAGAGGTTGTCTGTCCGGCCAAAATCGTGGACAGTGACGATGTTCGGATGATTGAGCTCCGCGAGCGTTTTCCCCTCCCGCGCGAATCGTTCGGCGAAATCGGGGTTGCTTGCGTACTGCGGAGCCAGAATCTTAAGGGCGACCAGGCGTCCGAGCGACTTCTGCTTCGCCTTGTAGACGGCACCCATGCCACCGCGGCCAATCAACTGCTGAATCTCAAGCTGCGGGAAAGAACCGACCAATTCTTCGACGGTTGGCGGCGTCCAGGGGGCTGCCGAACCGCCGCTTTCGCCCCCCGTCCCAAACGCCGCTTGCCTCAGAAGACACGCAGGGCACAATCCCTCGGCAACGCCAGGTTGCAATGCGGCGCCGCAGCGAGGGCAAATCGGGCTCGTAGTTTCATCAGACATTTCCACATTTTACCTCAATTCATCCAGATATGATGGAGATTCGCCTGCTGATTACTTGAGGAATCGGCCCCGGATGATTACAAGTCAGGAAATGATTTCCTGGACGACATTGCAAGATCAGGACCGCGAGAGCGCAACCCCGATATAGGAGTGATCCGCAATGACACGGTTCCAGGGCCTCGCATGTTGGGTGGGTATGGTCGTGCTGACTGGCGGCGCGGCGAACCCTGTTAAGGCGCAGCCCCTCGGCAACAACACGAAGTCCGCGAGTCCGCTTGAACGAAAAAAACTGGAGGTTGATGGCCACTCGGCGTTCCTGATCCTGCCGCCGGAACGAAAGGTGAATCCGACACCGTGGGTGCTGTACGCCCCGACCTTGGGCCTGGACCTGCCGGGTGAAGCGGAACGCTGGATGTTCGAACGGTTCATCAAGGTCGGAATCGCGATCGCCGGCGTGGATGTTGGAGAATCGTACGGCAGCCCCAAGGGGCGGTTGATCTTTAGTGCATTGCACAGGCTGTTGATCGAGGAGCACGGACTGGCGCCTCACGCTTGCCTGCTGGCCCGCAGCCGCGGCGGTCTGATGCTTTATAACTGGGCGGCCGACAACCCTGGCAAGGTCTGCTGCATCACGGGCATCTATCCGGTTTGTAATCTCGTCAGTTACCCAGGGCTGGAAAGCGCCTGTGGCGCGTACGAGATGACCAAGCAAGAACTGGCCGCTCATCTCGCCGAGCACAACCCAGTCGACCGCCTTGCTCCTCTGGCAGAGGCCCAGATTCCCCTGTTTCACATTCACGGCGACGTGGACCAGGTCGTCCCGCTTGAGGAAAACTCGGGGTTGATCGCGAAACGCTACAAGGAGCTGGGAGGCTCGGTGCGGCTTGTCGTCCCCAAGGACCAGGGGCACAACATGTGGCCAGGATTCTTTGAGTGCCAGGCGCTGGTCGATTTCCTGATTGAGCATGCAACCGGCGCCGGCCGGGCCGCCGAGTTGCCCGCCCCTGTCGCGCATTGGAAATTGGACGACTCCGGCAGTGAAGCCATCGACTCAGCCGGCAAGCACCACGGGACGATCCACGGCGCGGTGAGCGCCGAAGGGAAGCTGGACCGCGCGTTGAACTTCGACCGCGGCCGCGGCGACCATGTGAGCATCCCGTATTCAGTGGACTTCGAACTATCGACGTTCACTGTGGCCGCCTGGGTGAAACTGACCAAGGAGCCGACGTTCTCGGGGATATTGGGCACTCGCTTTGGCGGAGAATTCACGTTCGACATGAAAGTGAATTCCGAAAAGGTGCATGGCGACGTCGGCGATGGCGAGCGCTGGATCGAGACCAAGGTGAACTTCTACGCTGCTGACGTGGGACACGATGGCCGGGGAGGCGACCTGAATACCGACCGCTGGTACCACATCACGATCGTGGTGGATGGCGCCGCCAAGAAGTTCCGGCTCTACCTCGACGGCGACAAGAAGAAGGAGATTGCCTGCGACGGCCAACCACGGCTGATGAAACCGGGACAAACGATGCGGATCGGAAACTCTTCGGGTGACGAGTACATGGATGGCGTTATCGACGAAGTGAAAATCTTTAGTGTTGCGTTGACTGACGAGCAAGTAATAGCGCTGGTGGCGGCGCAGTGAACCTTGTTTCACGATGGAAAGCACTTGCCGAAGGCCACGAGCCATTTCGGCGAACCCTTGAGCCGGATTCTTCTCGTCAGCATGGCCCACAGCAGGCTGCGTTCCTTCGCCACGAATCCGAGCCATGTGTTGCTGTCGGCGGTAACACGAATGTTGGCCGAGCCAACGTGCCCTTCTTGAATCTGAAGGTCTTTTTCCCGGATCACGATCGTGGCCTCGATCTGCTCGTCGCCGGTGAACATGAAGTGGTACACGGCATCCAGCCCTTCCGCCCGGCCCCGCTGGAAGACCAGGGGCAAGCGCGCCAGGAAATTCCTGATCGAGCGGGACCGCAGCCCATTGCTGACCCGTTGTATATGCTTGTTCGGGAACCATTCCCGCATGTGTTTGTATATACAAATAAATCGGCCGTCAAAGGCCATTTCGGCACATTTCTTCGGCCCGTGCCGTGGCTTATGACTTTCGAGTGGCACGGGTGGTGGGCAACTCGCACAGCGGGCGGCTAGAGGTTGGCTCCGCCAAGACTTCGGCCAAAGTCGTTTGCCGAAATGCGTCTTCGACCATCGCCAACGCATTGTCCATCCGCCTATGCAACGGGCACAGCCTCGCGCCGTGGGCCGTCAATCCGAGCGGGCAGGTTCGGATTCGCCCAATCGGTTCGACTGCATTGACGACCTCAAGAATGGTCAAATCGGATGGCGACTTCAACAGGACCATGCCCCCTCCCATCCCGCGTTTCGACTGCACGATCGCCGCATGGCATAAGCCTTGTAAGACTTTCGATAAGTATGCCTTGGGCACCAAGGTCGCCGCCGCAATCTGGTCGGTCGTACGAGGCGACGGGGCTTGATCGGCCAGGTGAACGACGGCCCGCAATGCGTATTCGACCGTCTGCGAAAACATGGATTTTCTCCAAACTAATAAACTGGACCTTGACATCCAATTTGTCTGTTGTATCCTGCCTGATAGTAATTGGATAACAACATCCAATTAACCCGTTTTCGTGCCCGCTGTCAACCCAATTGCCGTGGAGCTACGCCAATGATTCATGTCAATGAAAAACGCCTGGAATCGGACCTTGGCTACCGCTTTGAATACGTTTCCAAATTCATGGGCTTCGGTGCCGAGGACATTGCTGCGATTCACGCCGCTGCCGCTGTTCTCGCTCCGCTCGTGCCGACCCTGGTGAACGCCGTCTACGAGCAGCTTCACCGCTATGATGCTACCTGGCGGCACTTTCTGCCGCGCCAATCGGGTTACGAGGGGCCGGTGCCAACGACGCTTGATGAATTGACGGAAGCCCACGAGATGATCCGCTATCGGAAGGAACACCTGGCCCGCTACCTGACGGCACTCGTCAGCAAACCCTACGATGGGAAAATGGTGACGTACCTCGACATGGTCGGCAAAATGCATACGTCGAAAGCGGGGGCTGCGGAACTGGCCGTACCGCTGGTGCAAATGAACGCTCTGCTCGGCTTCGTCGCCGACGCCCTCACCGGCGCGATCCTGAGTCTGCGCTTGGAGCGAGGGCAGGAAATCCGAACGCTACGGGCCTTTGGCAAGCTGCTCTGGCTGCAAAACGACCTCATCAATCGTCACTACCAGGAGGCATCCCTGAAGGGAATGGGGCGGCGGTTGATGTTGGGCGAACGTTAGCCCGCCGCTGAGCCGCCGCAGCGCGGCCACGAAGAAAACCACGAAAGTCCTGAGCGTGATTGAAAAACGGTAAAGCCAACTCATTCCTTGCGGGCTTGAGCCTCTTTTTCGAAGAACTCCAGCCAGGCAAGCATCAGGACGTCCCTGATTTCCTTCGAGTGGCGGAGTTCCGTGGGCGGCTTCCCCCAGTAGAAGCCGATCCAACCCGCGGCGTGCTTGTTTGACTCTCGGACGAACCGCCCGAAGTCGTTCATCGAACACTTCAGCGGGAACGTTTCTTCAATCAGAACCGGCTTGCCCTCGGAAAAACCCGCCAGCGTCGCGATCGCTTCGTCGACATTGCCGCTCTCCGGGTAGAGGTGGACGCACAAGAAATCGAGATCATCCACGATCATCTTTGGGACAAACCCCGAGGTCAGCCCCGGCCGGTCGAGGCTCCAATCCACAAGCCCGACCGTTATCAGGTGCCGCTTGTCTTTCTCGCGAATAGCGGACGTCAAGCACCGCACCCACTGACGGGCGATTTCGCCTCGGGGCCGGTCTTGCTGGTCGAGAGTCACGAACTGGACGAAATGCTTGCCGGCGAAATCAGGACCCAACCAGTCGCCACTATTTCGTTTGCCACCCGGCACGACTGGTTCGTTCATCAGGTCGTAACAGAAAATCGCCGGACTTTCGGCACAACGCTCGACCACGGCCTGCCAGAACCGGGCCTGCACGTTCCAGCGGTCTTGCTCCGACAGCTCGTCGTACCAAGCCGGAACGTCCTGCTTGTGGTAGCAGCCGAGGCCAGTCAGATCGAGGTAGAGGTGTTCCTTCTCCGCCAAGTGAACCAGGCTGGCAAGCCGCTCCAGTGCCAGCACGTTCGGCTCGTTCATCCCGTTCATGAATTTGCCGAGTTGAAGGTGGATGCGGACGACGTTCGCACCCAGCCTGTTCATTTGCGCGAAATGGCCTTCGACCGTCGCCCACTCGGATTCCCAATAGTCCTCGAGCAGACGATCCGCATCGTCGTGGTCGTAATTGAAGCCCCAGGGAACAAACGGCTTGCCGGAGGATTGCAGAATGAATTCCCGCCCATCCTTTGAGACGACGATCCGCGGCATCTCCTCGGCCCGTGCCGAGGTGGGTAAGCAGGCCAGGACAATGGAAAGGGGAACCAGCAATCGCATTCTTGCGATCATATCATTCGTTGCCTTTCCAGTAGAGCCAAACGCCCAAACGTACCGCTGCGCATCACTTCACACACTCGATGAACGCCACGGGCGGATGGTCCAAGAGACTCGACCAGAAAGCCTGGTCGTATTCGACCAGTCCCTCCGGCGACAACCGCGGAGCGTGCCAACGGAACTCCCGAAAGCCCGCTCGACGGAAGGCTTCCTCATGGATCGCCACGTTCAAATGGTAGTTCTCGATCTCGAAGGCCCCGTCGCTCAAGTAGAAGGTCCACTTGATCGGCGCACCCTCTTGCCACTCTCCCCGCACGCTCGTTTCGAACCCGTACTTGCGATACGTTGGAGCACTCGAAAATACGAGGGCCGGGTTGCAGTTGACCGTGATGAACCTGCCCCCCGGCTTCAACGAGCGAGCGATCCCGTCGCACATCGCCTGAATCTCATCGCGGTTGCGGGCATAGTTGAGCAGATAGGCAGCCACCGCCAGGTCGAATCGATCGGTGTCGGCCAGCTCCCGCGCATCGCCAACGACGTACTCGACGCCAAGCCGGTGCCGTGCCTCCTGAGTACGGGCCAATTCAATCATTCCATGCGAAAGGTCTACACCGGTCACTCGCGCCGCGCCCCGCTGGCGAAGCATGCGAGTATAAAAGCCCTCTCCGCAGGCCACGTCCAGCACGTCCTTCCCATCGAGTTCGCCAATCAGGTTCATCAGCGTGAAGCACTCGACGAAGGTACGCCACGGCTGTTGCTTCGATCGCTGGTACTGCTCGGCGATCGGGTCGTAATTCGTGGTCATCAGCGGCTTCCGCAAAATCGGCGGTATGGTTACAGAACAATTCCCGGATCGTTCTCGTAGGCCGAGCCGATGTGGCACAAGTGGTTGAGGACTTCGGCGAACAACTCGTAGAATGACTTCAGCCGCTCAATGTCTTTGACCACGCCGGGCACCCAGAAGTAAAGCTCATCGACGCCTTCGGGAAAACGGACCTTGAACCAACCCTCGTCGTCCCGAACGGTGAGGTAGATCTTCGGCTGACGCTCGATCAACCGGCGGATTTTTCCGTCGGCGAACATCTTCCGCAGCTTGGTTTCGTCGTCGCCTTTGATGATGAAGGCGTCGTCGAATTCCGGCTCGCCGATCTCGACGTCCTGCATCCCCAGCAATTTGCCCAGATCACTGAAAAACCCCTTGCGGTAGATCGTGAATCGGAAGCCGTCCTTGTTCACGTAGGGAGCACGCATCCGGGTGTAGGTGCTGCTGGTCTCCCCGTCGGAATCGGTGTACGTATCGAGCGTGATCGTCCACTGCTTGTGTTGGACTTGGACCTTGCTTCCCTTCCAGAATCCGCCCTGAACGAAATCGCCGCCGATCTGGTCGCACAATTGCCGCCAGATTTCGTCTTTCGATGGGCCGAAAATTTGTCGCAGGATGCTCATCGATCGATCGTGCAATTAGGCAGAGTTTTCCGGAGAGCGGCGATACCGGCGGCGGTGATTTTCGTGCCCTTGAGATTCAGGCTCTTCAAATTGCGGAATGCACCGAGATGAACCAGGGCGGAATCCGTCAAGGGAGTGTAGCTTAGGATCAGTTCCTCCAAAGCGGTTAACGTCTTGAGTTTCTGGAGATCACCTTCGTTGAATCGGCTGTAGGTCAACGACAAGGACTTGAGTTTCGTCAATTCTCCAATGCGGATGAAGGTTGCCCCATCAAGGTCGTCCCAGCCAAGACTCAACTCAACCAGGCTGGGGAGTGCCTCGAGAGATCGGACATTCTCGGAGGTGACGCTCCCCGTCAGCAGTTCCAGGTGAGTCAGTTGTTTCAGTCGCAAGAGGGCCTGCATGGCGGCATCGCCAATGCCGCCATTGCCGTAGGAAAGGAAACGCAATCCAGGTAATTCCTGAAATTGCTGAAGACCCACGGCGGTAACGCTCGTCCCATGCAGGTAAAGTCGGGAGAGATTCTTCAGGTCTTTCAAACGGACCAGGTCCGCATCGCTAATGTCGCGTATGTGCTGAAGCGATATCGTGTGTAATTGGAAGTGGCCTTTGGGGAGTACGTCGATTGCGACCAGATCGGTTACGAATTGTTTGCCGATCGTCATCTCGGTTCCGTTAGCGTCAATCGAGATCACCCCTCCTTTTCTTAGCACCCACTCCGCCGCCCGGCGATCTTCCATATCGTCGGCTGGTTGGTTGCCGGCTTCGCCGCTGGCGGGCCGCGCCGGCTCCGTTGCCGCCACCGTGCTGCGTTGTGGAGTACCCGCGGAGCCGCTTGGTTCCGCGCCCCTCGCCCCGCGCTCAGGGATCTCGGCTTCGACGGCCGCGGGCGGGATAACCGCCACCGAAGGTGTTGCGGTGGGCGGGTTCGGTGGCGAATGGTCCGTTTCCAGGTACTTGATGAGGAACGTGACCAGGATCGGGGCGATGATCGAGGCGAACGTGCCGCCGACAATCTTGGCGAACACGTGTTTCGATTTCTCGGAAGCCACGACTTGAACCAGCGGAGTCAGGGGCATCGCGGTCGGCTTTGGACCACCCGCGTTGCCGAGCGTTTTCCGTTCCTCGGCGGAAGGCACCCAAGCGGTCGCCACTTCGCTCTTGACGGAACATGCCGGTTCACGCGACGCAACGGTTTCCAAAGCCGCCACGACTTCAGTCATCGTTTGGTAGCGGTCCTCGACATGCTTGGCCAACATTTTGTTGAAGACGACCTCAAGCGTCTCCGGAACTTCAGCTCGAGCGGCACGCAAGGAAGGGATCGGTTGTTCTCGATGAGCCAACAGCTTCTTCATCAAAGTGTCGCCGTGATAGGCGGCCTTGCCGGAGAGCAGGTAGAACAACGAGCAACCCAGGCTGTAAATGTCGGCACGAGCGTCCGCCGTCTTGGTGTCCAAGGCTTGCTCGGGGGCCATGTAGTCGACAGTCCCCATGATCGTTCCTGTGGAAGTCAGGTCAGCTTGCGCTGGACCTTCGCCGTCGCCACTCAAGCGAGCCAGGCCCATATCGAGGATCTTGACGATGCCCGCCTTGTCCAAGAGCAGGTTGGCGGGCTTGATGTCTCGATGAATGATTCCCTTTCCGTGGGCAGCTTCCAGCCCCTTCGCCGCTTGCAGGATGTAGCTGACGGCCTTTTCGACGGGCAACGGCCCATGCTTCTTCACCAGGGCCGAAAGGTCGCTCCCCTCGACCAGTTCCATGACCAGAAAGTGGACGCCATTGGCCTCATCGGCATCGTGAGCGGCAACGATGTTCGGGTGGCAGATCTTGGCCGCCGCTTCGACTTCCCGCTCGAAGCGGGCGATGGCGGCTTTGTCATTGGTCATCGCGGCGGGCAGCAGCTTCACAGCGACAACTCGTTTCATGCGGCGATGTTCGGCCTTGAACACCTGCCCCATGCCGCCCGACCCGACCTTTTCGAGCAGCACGTAGTTGCCCAGTACGAGCGAGTTTCCTTTGCCCCGGCAGACCTCGTCGGCCTGAAACGCCGTCAGCTTTTTCTGGCGAATCAGTTCACGGGCCAGTTCCTCAGCGTCCTTGGGAGCTGCCTTGGGCGGGATGAAATTCTGAAGCGTGTCGCCAGCCAGGATGCCGCTTTCTTCGAGCTGCTGGACGAATTGTTCGAGGGGCACGGCCATAGTCGGGCTTGCCGCGGCGCGATGGCGATGGAGTACCGGTCGCTCCATTGTAGCCCGGAGTTCCAGCAGGTTGCCAGAGGATCAATGAGGCTGCACGAAGTGGCCTGAAATGGCCGGCGCGGGACAGGATGAGCCGGATTGTCAATTGCCCGGAATCGAGCAGCTCTGGCTTACCGGCGGCGAATCGTCGGACGACGGCACCAGTATGCCGCTGGCCCGACTAGCCGCCTTCCGGCTCTGCTTCAGACAAAAGCTCACCCATCTCGGCGTCGCGCACGAAAAACAGACTGCCGTTCAATTCGGCCCTACAGAGCCAGTTTGACGCACTGTTGGGAGACGGGCTTACAAGACGAACATTGACGATGAGCTCGCCGACAGCGGCGGTGCGCCGCTGGCCGGCTTTCAAATTGGCAGGCATGTTGAAATTGCGTGGGCCAGAGAAACACTACTAATCCAGCACTTTTTGACACGCATTGCGATTGTCGTGCCGGACCGCCGCCACATGTCACGCAGACCATCCGCCGCGGCATCAAAACGCCTTGCCAATCAGCGATTTACGATCGATAGGCCAATTGTGAGTTGCTCGTTAGTACGGATTGGCTCCACACGGAAATGCCCCAACATCGGGCAGGCCATGCCCTACCTGCGGGCAAGTTTGGCCGCGGCACTCGCGAGCCAGCGAGGACACGGGCCACAGGCCTTCTTCCTGGCCGATTCACCGGGGCCCAACGATTGGGCTATCACCGACGAAGCATTCCTCACGGCGGTCGTGGTTCACAAGGGCAAGGTTGCCGCGAGCCTCGGCTATGTTTCGGTCAACGAGACCGAAGTGGCCAAGGTCGAGGAGGCACTGAAAAAGGCTGTCGGCGAGTAGTGGCATCGCCGAATGACCGCGCAGCCTGAGCCGATCCAGGCCGCAGCCGGAGCAAACGGATCACGCACTCTCAAGCGGAAGCGATCCCGAACCGGTCCTCGTATACCGCCGCGACGATTAAGAAATAAAGCGGCAGCGTCAAGATGACTCCGATGTAGCAGGCGTAGATGCCCAAGGAGGCGATCAGTCCGGCCAGGAAATTCAACAGCAACAGCTCCCAAAAGCGAACTTTGGTTGACTCCCAGCTTTCGTTCCAGGCGGCGAAGAAACCGTAACCGCGATCGGCGATCAGCGGCCAAATGAACATCGTCCGCGTGCCGATCCAAAGCGACCAGAGCATCAAGCCGAAGATCAACGCCATGTAACAGACTGCGCCACTGACGACGAGCACGGCGACCGTCGCCTCATCCGGACGCGGGTTCGGTCCGGCGATCGAGGCGAACAGCCCAATGGCCGCGACAATTACGCTCCCGATGATCGCGACGGGAATCAACTGGATCAGGAACAAAACGAACGATGCCAAAATCGCCCTTCCAAACAATTCCCAACCGCGGCCCAAAGTCGAGATCTCGACCGGGCCTCCCCGCAGAGACCTGAACGCGCAAGCGAACAGACCACACATCAACGGACCTTGAGCCAGCAGGAACGGGAATACGCAGGCGAAATAGGCCAGAAGCGCAATCACACCGGCCAACAGAATCGGCAGCAACCACTCGCTCCAGTGCGCGGTATAGGCGCTAAAGGCGCGGTTCATGTAGTCGCCGAAACGGGATGGCCGGTAGGGGCTGGTCTCACCAGCTTCCGACCGGGTTGTGGCCGGCGATTGGAAGGGGTTGCCCGAGTCGATGGGAAGTTCGCCACTCATACCCGATCACCGCGGAATTGCCCGGCTGTCAACATACACCGCAGTTCGGGTTGCGTTCAATGCAACGGCGTCGCTTTGCTGAGGCAACAGGGCACCACCGCTGGGCAATCGAATGACGCTGCGTTGCCAGTGGCTGGGGCAAAACGTGAGCGATGCCCCAGTCGCTCATTAGCCGGGGCATCGCTGACGCTCTGCCACCAGCGGCCACTTTTTTTCTCGCGGCAAAATCTCTCATTTTCCGGCCGCGTGAAGGATAGCCATCGCTAACGGCCGGCGGTCGGCTTCTGGGCCGGCTTCCTCGCGGCGACGAAATAGTATTTGCCGACGCCTTCAACCGTCCTGAGCTCGTACGTCGCGCGGCTCGTCGTGGGAGCTTCGGACTTCAAAGTCTGGTTCGCCAAGAGGCGGTAGGTGTTGCGGCTAATTTCCAGATGGAGCAAGGTGGGAATTGGTTGTTTCCTTGCCGAGAGATCTTGCCGATGGCCATCGAGTGGCCCGCCGATGAACTGGATGAATTCGGGCATGTGTCCTTCCTTCCCTGGAGGGTATCCTTTGGGCGAGTATTCTACCTTCGATCACTTTCCGTGCCAGCCCTTTCACAGGCCTTGCCCGCATGAGTGGACATGCGTACTATGCATGATGGGGTTTCGGTAATTCATCGTTTGGCGAAATCATGAATGGTGATGGGGTGATAAGGTCAGGGGGATGATGGGTGGCAGAAGGGCCGAGGACGAAAATGGCCAGTTGGGCGGTAATCTTCGGCGGGAAAAGGATACAGTTGACCGCAAGTCGGCGTTGGCAATTTGTCACATACGTTCGGGTGGTATGGCCTAGGCCGTCAAAGGCAAATTAAGGTGGCAAACTTTGGGCGAGGATGCCGTGACACTACTGCTTCTGGTGGGGTGTATCGAATCCCCGCCGTTCCTGTTGGGCCAACCGCCTGCCTCGCTTGCGCTTCGGGTTTGTGAGTTATGGATGGCCAGTTGAAGTGGCAATCTTGGCGCAGAAAGCCATCCACCGTCACAGATCGAAAGCGGCCAGGCACAGCCGATGATTGATATCGGGTGCCGAATTAACGCAAGTGTTTCCCCGCTCATGCCCCCCCGATAGCGTGCTGGATCATTAATCGGGTGGTTTCCCTCAAACTTGTGCCCATTGGTCGAATTGGCCCGTAACGATTTGCACTTCACAGTCATAATCTTGATAGTCAAATCTTAATAACGGCCTCGGGCCAACAACCGGATCGGATAAAGCTGTACCAAAAATAAAAGTGCTGTACAACGGCTTGGGAATAGATAAAGATGTCTTAATTCGTTGGTTGTCGGTCTGGCTTGGATTCTCGACCTTTTAGGAGCATCAACGTGCGACGTGCCTTTTTCTTGGCGGCGGGCCTGCTGGCGGTATCTGGCGGCGTGTTTTCCGCTGTTTCTGCTGTTGAGAGGCGGCCGCAAGTACCTGGCGGCAAGCAGTTACCAGGCATTGAAAAGCGAACTGCTCAAAGAAAGTCGACGGACCTCGACCGGGTACTGAATGCCGAGAATGAAGGTCGCAAGCTACATGTGGCTCCGGTGGTCGACGACCTCGCCTTCCTGCGCCGTGTCACGGTCGACCTCATTGGTAGGATACCCAAGGCCGAGGAGATCGAGGAATACCTGGCCCTACCCGACGCCGAACGAAGGGCGTCGATGGTCGATAAGTTGCTGGCCGATGAGCGTTTCGCTGACCGCTGGACCGTCTTTTTTGGCGACATGTTGCGGCTAAGGTCGCAAGCCGATGGTGGCGCTGCGCTGACGGCCTACGTTCACCGGGCGATCGCGGAAGGTGTGCCGTTCGATGTGATGTGCCGTCAGCTCTTGTCGGCCAACGGCAAGGCTGGCAAAGTGCCCGAGGTTGGCTTCGTGCTTAACGACGGTGCCGACCCCATGGCCTTGGCTGCCGCCTCCGCCCAGGTGTTCATGGGCATCCGCATTTCGTGCGCTCAATGCCACGACCATCCCTTCGACGTTTGGAAGCGTGAGCAGTTTTATGGTCTCGCTGCCTATTTCGGCAAGACTCGGCGCGTCGAAAGCTATTTGACCAAAGCGATTTACACCACCGAGAGCGATCAAACGGTCGTGCTCTGGCCGCCCGAAGGAAAGGCTGCGGAGGAAGACCGCAAACCGATGCAGCCAACGTTCCCCTTCGCTCTGGAATCGGAATCGCCGATGCCGGAGCACGTTGCCCGGTTTGTGGCTTTGCGCAAGGCCGCCGAGGAAAAACTGGCCCAGGATTCAGAGCCCAAGGAAGCCTCGGTTGATGATCTGTTAAGCGATGCGGGCGATAAGGTCCAAAAACGCCTGGGCAGTGATGGAGAGGAATCATTCGACGTCGCCGGCGAGGCCAAGCGAGAAGCGCGGAACCTCAAGGTCGACCAGGATCTTTATCGCGCCAGTCAGTTGCGTCGCGAATTGTCGGAGCTCATTACGAGCCCCCGCAACCGTTATTTCTCGCGGTCGCTGGTGAATCGGCTCTGGGCCGATTTGCTTGGCCGCGGGTTCGTCGAGCCGATTGACGATTTCAGCGACCACAACCCGCCCAGCCACCCCCGGACGCTCGACTTCCTTGCCGATGAGTTTGTCGCCAGCGGTTTCGATCTTCGGGCCGCGGTCAAGCTGATCGTGACCAGCGACGCCTACCAACGCGGTCATCTGGAGGGCGAAGAAATTGACGAAACGGCGCGCCGTGAGGCGGAAGAAGCGTTTGTGGCCGCTCCGACACGCCGCATGCTATCGGAAGCGATGTTCGACAGCATGGTGCTTGCGGGTCACCTATTTAATCCTAAGTACCCGGCCGGCGAAAACGTAAAAACCGTGCGGGCAGTCGTGCAGGTGCCCGTCAAACGCGACGGCATCGCTGGTAAGCTGGGTGGTAAGGACGGCAAGGCGATGGCCGGAATGCAGGCCGGAGCCAAGCCGATGGTGCAGACCGGCTACGACCTGGAATCGGCGATCGAAGTCGATTTCGATAAGCTGCTGACCGAGGAAGAGGAGGCCCCCGAGGTCGACAAGATGACCGCGGTCTCGCAGGAAGAGCTTGAAGCGCAGATGATGACGAACGAGCGAGACATGCGGTACCTCGAACGTGTTGTCGAAACCGAGATCGACGACAACCCTGTGTTCACTAGTGCCATGCGGATGGCGGCACCGGCGCTGCCCAACCACTTCTTGCGGGTCTTCGGTCAGCCGTCGCGTGACTCGCTTGGCGAGCATCGCGACCCTAGTCCGTCGATGCGGCAGGCGTTGATGATGCTCAACGGTCGTCTGACGCACGAGGCTTCGCGGGTGGGCAAGTTCGAACCGATGTTCAAGCTGGTCGCCGGCAAGAATGCCGACCTGGCAGCCGCCGTGGCGCTTGCCTATCGCGAAATCTTGACTCGCGAGCCATCTGCCGAGGAAACAGCTGACGCCTTGGCGATCATTGGCGACGCCGAAAGCCCGCGCGAAGGAATGGCGGACCTTCGCTGGGCGTTGTTTAACTGTCACGAATTCCGTTTCCTACCTTAAACTAATCACTAACCACTGCTTGGGAGCCATGTTATGTCGAGTTGCTCGGATTACCGTATAACCCGCCGCAATCTGCTGGGTGCCGCAGGCGGGACCTTCCTGGGGTTGCAGGTCCGCAATCTGCTGGCCTTTTCGGGTACCAGCCACAAGCCACTTGCGGAGCACGTGATCCTGTTTTGGAACGGCGGCGGTATGAGCCACATCGACACGTTCGATCCGAAGCCAGGCCGTCCGACGCAAGGCGAGTTCGAGCCGATCGACACTTCCGTGCCGGGTGTTCAGATCTCGCAGATCTTCCCTCAGTTGGCCAAGCAGATGGACAAGGTGGCCCTGATTCGTTCGATCGCCGGTACGAACGGCGACCACGGCCGGGCGACATACCAACTTCAGACCAGTTACAATCAGAGCTCGAATTTGCAGCACCCCGGTTTCGGCTCGGTCGTTGCCCACGAATGTTCGCCGATGGGCGACCTGCCGGCCTATATCTCGATCAGCGGTTTTGCCCCTAAGGCTGGTTACCTGGGCCAAACTTGTGAGGCCTATTACGTCGGCCGACCGGGCGAGAAAGACCCCTACCTGGCGTTCCCGGAAGGAATTGCCCAAGTTCGTGGCAACAAGCGTCTCGACGTGTTGTCGCGGATGAACGCCAAGTACGCCGCAAAGTTGCCCAGCAAGACACTTGAATCAACGCAGACTTCGGTTTCCGACGCCGTGAAGCTGATGAACAGTCCGGCGCTGGAGGCTTTTGAATTTAACAAGGTCAAGCCTGAGGTCCTTGAAAAGTATGGCGAGACCGAGTTCGGGCGAGGTGCCCTGTTGGCTGGCCGGTTGGTCGAAAAGGGCGTGCGCTTCGTGCAGGTGAATCGCGGCGGCTTCGACGTCCATCAGCGTGCGTTCCCCGCCATGGAAGCCCATGGTGAGGTGATGGACCCTGCTCTGGCGTCGCTAATTGAAGACCTTCACGCCAGCGGCAAGCTTGAGAAGACCTTGGTCATTACGCTCAGTGAATTTGGCCGCACTCCCAAGATCAACAAGGACGCGGGCCGCGACCACCACGCCGCGGTGTTCAGTTGCCTGATGGCAGGCGGCGGTATTCGCGGCGGGATGGTAATCGGTTCGTCGGATGAGGATGGTTACCAGCCCCAGGATCGGCCGGTGGAAGTGCCGGACATCCACGCGACGCTTTGCCATGCCTTGGGCATCGATCCGAGCAAGGAAGTCATGACCCCGCTGCAGCGGCCGATGAAACTGGTCGAAAACGGCAAGCCAGTGATGGAATTGTTTGGCTAGTTGTCGCCCAGGCCGCCCGCTCATAGGAGCGCTCACTGGAGTGGAATTCGCGAGAATTCCGAACGTCAGCGGAGCCGATCGGAACTCTTACGAGTTCCGCGTCGGCACGGTGGCGGGCTGGAGCCGTGCGGAACGTTTAATGTAGCGGAGTTCGCGAGAATTCCCGACCCTCAGCGAAGTCCATCGGAACTCTTACGGGTTTCGGTACGAGGTAACGGCGCGGTTGGAGCGAATGCGCACTGCCAAATGGCCGGTGTTGATCACGCGCTTTTGCCTTCCTCGCCCTGACCTTCCAGATTTCCAACCTTCCGGTGGAATGGCTTCCACCGGTTATTTCGAGGGTATGGCACGATGCCTGCGCTGGGCGGTCGTGCGCAACCGCGCCGCTTGTGGGCGTTGGAGTTACAAGTTACGGTGGAAGATGGTGATTCGTGGGCTTTACAGGTGCATGGCGAAAGGCGGAGTGCAGATGCGAAGGAAACAGTCGCCGCGGCTGGCGTTGATGCGAGTGCTGGCGTTGGCGTGGTGGGGTGTCGCAGCGGCTGGTTCTGGTCAGGAGACTCAGCCCGCCGTCGATGGCGCGCCTGCGGCGAGAGGTTCGCTGGTCGAAGATCGCGCCGCGGTGAAGCTGCTCGAAGCTGGTGACGCGCGTTACGACGCCGACGAGTTCACGAAGGCGGTAGAAGTCTGGCAGTCGGTGATTGAACGCTATCCGCGCAGTAAGGTCCGCTTTCAGGGACATATGCGGCTGGGCAATTACCTGCTTCAGCGTGAGCGGGCCTACGATCGGGCTCGAATTCATTTCGAGGCCGCCGCGGGCGAGGACAATCGCGACGAGGACGTACGGGCCGAGGCCACGCTGAAGCTGGGAGTCTGCTTTTACGAAGCACGCAACTTTGGCAAGTGTTTCACCGTAATGCGCGAAGTGATCGAAAAGTTTCCCGTCAGCGCCCAGGTGAACCAGGCATATTACTACATCGGGCTCGGACACTTCCAACTGGGGCACTATAGCCGGGCGATCGACGCCTTGGAAAAAGTCGGCACGGCCCTGTCAAGCGACGAGGGAAAGATCGAAAAGGTCGAGATGGGCAAGCGTCTGTTCGTCAAGATCGACGACGCCGATCTGGCCGCGCTCGAACCTGGCCAGAACGTCAAGGTACGCTGTGAGACACTTGGCGGCGATGCCGAAACGGTCGAGTGCTTCACTGTCGGGCGGAATGTGCGTGTGGTGCTCGGCTCGGTGCTCACGGCGCTTGGTAAGCCAGTGCCGGACAATGGGCAATTGGAAGTGCGAGGCGACGACAAGGTCAAAGTCAGCTACCTCGACGCCCACACCGGCGATCGTCAGTTCGACCGGCCCGTGATCAAGGAAATTGTTGTCGTGGGCGACGCTGTGGTCGAAATCACCGACGGCGCCTTCAGCGAGACGTTGCGGGGTGTGGTGCTGGGACGCGAGGTGAACGTGCAAATCGCTGACCCTGACCACGACCTTACCGACACCGCCGAGCAAATCACGGCGGTGGTTGAAGTGTACCGGGAGAAGACTGCCGATGAGTTGGAGGCCGAGCAAGCCCACGCCATCGCACAGCAAGTGGGCGCCGCGACCGAAGTGCCGACGGTGGACCGGGCTGACCAGCCGGAGGTCGATCCTTTCAAGCGAATTGACGGCGTAGATATCACGCTGGTGGAAGCCAAGATCACGCGGGAACTTCCCACATTGCCGGAGTCGGGTGAACCGGATGAAGCCAAGCCTGTAACCAAGGGGGACAGAGAGGAGAAAGAAGAGGAGACTTCATCGGCAAAGACCGGCACTAAGGCGATTCTCACGTCCGCTGACGAAAAATCCATCAAGACCGCCGCCGACAAGACTACCAAAAACGGCGCTTCCAAGGCGAAAGGCAAGGCGCCAGCCAAAGCGAGCGAGAAGGCGCCGGGCAAAAAGCCTGCCGCCAGCGACGTGCCGGCAAGTAACGAGCCCGCCCCTGCGGCTTCGCCCGCCACTGATGCGACGACCGCCGACGAAACGCGTCCCGTGAAACCGGCCGCGCCCGTTGACGACGGTACGATCCATTCGGGCGTGTTTCGGGCGATCGTCTCGCTGGCCAAGAGCGACACGGTGGTCGAGAACGACAATGTTTTGCAAGCCTTGCCCGGCGATATGGTGCGGATCACTTACGTCGACCAGCGGAACACGACCGACGCGCCGCGGACGATTTCGGTTCAGGCGAGGGCGATGGAAGGGAACCTGGGGGGAGTGCGCGTGACGCGGGCGCAGATCTCCGACCAGGAATTGCGAATTCAGACCCAGCTCAAGACGGCCAGCGCGCTGACGAACATCGGGAACCGCTACAAGGAATTCGGCCTCAAGAAGAACGCGGAAGCGAAGTACGGTCAGGCGCTGACCGTGTGCGAGGACATTTCGGACGACGCCCGGCGGCTGGGGGGCCACCTGCTGGAAGACACCTATGTTCAGTTGTGGAAGATCTACTACGAAATGGACAAGCTCGAGCTGGCGGCGGCGATGTGCCAGCGCTTACAGCAGGAATTTCCCAACAGCGGTTTTGTCGACGACGCATTATTGCAACTGGCCGACGTGGTCAGGAAGCAGGGCGATTTGCAACGTGCGATCGGGATCTACGATCGGCTGGTGAACATGAAGACCAGCCAACTTCGCGGCGAAGCCCAGTTCGGCATCGCCGAGTGCTACGAGGCGATGGCCAAGCAGGCCACCGGGCCGGGCGCGGCGCAGCTTTATGACCGGTCGTTCCAGGAATACAAGAAGGTCTTCGACGGATTTCCTGAAAGCGGACGGGTCGGCGAGGCAGTGGCCAAGATGGCAAATTACTATTACCAGCAGAAAGATTACGCCCGCGCCGTCGATATCTTCGAGACGGTATTGGCCGACCACCCAGACGCCAAGTTCCTGGACGTGATCCTGTTCAACTACGGCCGCTGCTTGTACCGCATGGAGCGCAAGGGCGAAGCCCGACGGCAATTCGACCAGTTGATCGGCGAGTTTCCGGAAAGTCCGTTGGCGGCCGACGCGAAGAAAATCTCGGAGGCGCTCGCGAAAAGTGGGTTCTGAGGAAAGCGTTCCTAAGTGCGTGGGGACGAATATGAAAAAACGAACAACACGAAAGATTGGTTTTTCACATGCGTAAATTGGTGCTTGTAGCAGTGTGGTTCCTGGGTTTGTCGCCGTTGCCGACGGTGGTGCTGGCCCAAGAAGCAAAGCCGAAGGACCCCGTCGCGGCGCCGGCGACCGAAGGCGCCGACGATGCGGTGAACGCGCGCATGTCGCAACTCGAAGCCGAATTGGGCAAAGTCCGCGACACCTCTCCCGAGGCCGCCGACATCATGCTCGAATTGGTCGATCTTTATCACGCGAACGGCCGCGTTTTCGGGCTGATTCGCGTTGGCCAGAACTTCGTCAACCTGCACCCCGCGCACGCCAAACATGGCGAGGTGATGCTCAAGCTGATCGACGCTCTGGTGGCCACGTCGCGCAACAAGGAAACCACGGCTATGTGCCGGCAATTCCTGCAGCGTCACCCCGAGAGCGACCAAAGCCCACGGTTGGAGATGGTTTTGGCCGACGCGCTCGAACAGGTTCCCGACCTGGCCGGTGCAGCGGCGGCGCACGAAGCCATTTGGAAACGGCAGGGAAACAATCCCGCCGGGCGGGATGCCGTGGTCCGCGCGATTGCGATCAACGCGGCGCTCAATACCAAAGAGACGCTCTCGCGTGCCGCGACGCTATGCGAGGCCCTGCTCGAACAATTGCCCGCCGGCGATTACGCCAGTGAGGCGGGTTACGACGCGGTACAATACTGGTATCGGGCCGCGGAGTACGCCAAGAGCAACACGGCCGGCAATAAGCTGGTGGCCAAGGGCAGCCTCACCGATCCGAAGCAGCTTGCCGCGGTGCATAGCACCATGGCCCAAAGCTACGCGAACCTTGGGCAATGGACCAATGCCGCCGAAAACCTGCGCAAGGCACGGGCATTGGCGGACGGCCCGGAACTGCACGGCCGCTTGATCGTCGCCCTGCACAGTTCCGCCTGTACGCCGGCCGAATTGGCGCCCGTCGTCGATGAATACATGCAAAAGTACCCGACGCGCAGCGACCGATTCTCGTACCGGTCGTATTTGCCGTTGGCGTATGTGCGAGGAAACGACGCCGCCCGGGCCCTGGCGATCATCGCCGAGCTGCTGCCTTTTGAGGCGGCGGCCAACGACATGACGGGCGTTTTTATCCGCACCAACGGCAACGAACCGGTAAAGCTGGCCGAAACTGAAAGCGTCTTGGTGGCGGCGTTGGCAAAGAACCAGACGCAAGCCGCGTATCTGCGGTATCAATTGGCACTCACACTCTACCGCGACCTGATGAAAGACGTGAACAAGGCGCGGCAGGTGGCGCGCGAGCTGGTGACGATTTCGCCTTCGCCCGACACGTACACCGCCGGGCCCATGTCGTGGCTGCTTTACAACGAGCCGAACGAGCAGGAATTCCAGGCCGACGTCGAGCGGTTGCTCAAGGTGCGTGCCGACAACGTGCAATGGCCGGCGCACCGCGCGTTCTTGCCCGCTTGGTGCAAGGAAGCCTCGGCCAACGCCGAGCACAAGGCGCGTGCGGCGTGGGCCCAGGCCAAGGTCGACGCCCAGGACCAGGATCCGCTATTCAAAGACTGGGTGGCAGGCGAAAGCGCCGACATGCCCACGGCGCGCGCCGCCAGGTCGCGGCTGATGGTCCCCGCGCGCGAAGCGGCGCTCAACGACCAGCAGGCGATGGCGCTGTTCCAGGCCCAGGGTTACAGCTATCGCTACTACGGCCCGGCGGAAGACCGCGCGGTGGCGGTCGACGTTTATTCGCGCATGGCCGCGCGTTTTCCCAAGGATTTTCAAGCAGCCGTGACATGGATGGAAGTGACTTTCGACTACGGCACGCCTGAAGCGGCTAAATCTGCGGCAGTGCATTTGCTTTCGTTCGAGCCCCCTTCCAACCTGCCCGACGCCTGGCGGCGGACCATCGGCGCCGCCGACCGCGCGGCGGACGCGGCGCTCGTCAAGCAGGCGTACCAATGGATCGAAAGCTCGCAGGCCAAATTCGGCTTCGACCCGGTCTACGCCTCGACCGTCGGCGATATGCTCGAAAAACACGGCTTGAAGGCCGAAGCGATGGCCTATTGGCGGCGGGCCGTGCCATTGAATCGTGATTACACCGAATCCAGAACCTGCGCCGAGCGGGTTGCCGCGCGGCTCGAAGGCGCGGAACGCACCGCATACCTGGTCGACCTTCTCAAGACGCCCTGCGACTTCCACGGCGCGTATGCGATGCTCCTGGCCGCCGATTACCTCAAGGCGGGAGATCTCGACAATTTCGAGAAGACACTTCGTGATTCCCGTGCTTTACAAGATACTCGCCCGCTGCGCAGTTGGGGTATGGAGGAGTACCCGCCACAAACCTGGGTCGACCAGTACCGCGCCGACGTGAAGGCCGACGATGATGTGAAACGGCGCGTGTTCCGAGTCGTCCGCGAAATGCGGTTGGGGCGTCCTTCGGCTGCCGCCTCGTTGGCCTTTTTGGAATTGCCGCTCAAGAAGCCCTTGGCGCCGATCAAGCGGCTGTTGGCGATTCAGAGCACCACGATGGAAGTTGGCGATGTTTATCTCGATTGGGACCGGCTGATGGTCTACGGCCAGGCCGCGATGGCACGCAAAGACTATGAGGCCGCGGCCGCGCTCTTGACGGGCATGCTGGCGAACATTCCCAATGTCGACGAGGTGCGCAAGCAGGCGGGGCGGGAGATGGTCGGCCAGAGCTACGCGCGGATGGGAGCGGCCGGTTTTTCGATCGACGAGAGTAGTCCGATCGCTCCGTTGCTGCAGGCCGCGCTATATTTGCGGCTGGGCGACGAGCGGTTGGCGTACGAAGCCTACAACGCGAACCGCCCGCTGTTCGACGAGCACCGCAATGAGGTGCCGGTTGACCTTTTGCGGTTCGTGTGCGAGAGCCATATTGCCGCCGGCGGAGACGAGAATCATGAGCGCGCCGAAGAGATTCTCCGCGGTTGGCTGGTGAAGAACACCGAAATCAAGGAAATCGACGACAGCACCAAGGCCGCGGTCCAGTTGCTCTTGGCCAAGAACTACTTCAAGGCGCAACGCTTCGACGTAGCCCGTAACGAATACACCACCGTTCTCAACCGTTGGCCGACGACGCCCGAGGCGATCGAGGCCGATTTCGGCATCGGCGAGAGCTATATGGCGCAGAAGGTCTACGACCAGGCCGAAACTGTTTTCGAGAAGCTCAGCGGCAGCCTCGACCGCGATGTGGTGATTCGCGCCGAGTTCCTGCGTGGCGTGTTGGCCAATCGCCGCGGGGATCGCGATGAAGCCCGCGAAATCTTCCGTGGCGTGCTCGACCGCGTACCGAGCGTCGAGTTGGCCAACCAGGCCCTTTTCAACCTGGCCGAGGTCTACGGCGCCGAACAGCGCTACATGGATCAGCTCGAGCTTTTGCGCACGGTCGGCCGCCTCGGTCGCACCAGCCAACGCTGGCACGCGCCGGGCACGGCACTTTCGATCGTCGTGCAAGACAGCGACCTGGGGGTAAGCCGTGGGCACGGCAAGATTCCGGTCAAGGTCACGACCGAGCCTGGCGGCGACGAGGAGATCATCTATCTCTACAGCGGCGGCGCCGGTAAGGGCCTGTTCCGCGCCGACTTGGAGACCCGCCTGGGACAGGTGACCAAGCACGACAAAGTGCTGGAGCTTACGGGCAAAGACACGATCAAGTGCGACTACCCCGATGAATTCAAGGCGGAGTTCCGCTCGGTGCCCCTCTCCGACGCCGAAATCAAGATCGCCTCGAACGCGAAGTTCGAGGTCTCAAGCAGTAAGATTATCGACGAGGAAAAGGAAACCTTCAGCGAACGATTGGAGCGCGAGGCCCGCGAGGAAGAAGCACGCCGCCACATCGCCGAAAACCGGCCCAAGAACCAGGTCAAGCCCGGTAACCTGGTTTACCTTCGCGTCCAGGATCCCGACCGCGACCTTTCGGACGAGCCCGACCAGGTGCTGGTCAAGCTGGTCGCCAGCGGCGGTGACGAGGTGCAAGTGGCCTTGGTGGAAAATGGACCGCACACCGGCGTTTTCGAAGGCACGGCCCCAACCGGAGAGTTACCGGCCGGCGCGCTGGCCAGCGATACGTCGATCGGCCACAATCCGCTGATGGCCATCGACCAGGATCCGGGCACAGCCTGGTTGAGCAAGCCCGACGGGGCCACGCCCAAATGGCTGTCGGTCGACATGAAGGACCTCAAGTTCGTCGACCATGTCACGATTTCGACACCCAGCGGCACACAACAAGCACCGCGGCGGGGCGACATCGAAGGGAGCAACGACGGCCGCTTTTGGTTCCGGCTGGCAAGCCAGCCGCCGCTTGCCAGTGTCGAGCCAGTGGCGGGTGAGTTCGGCCACATGACACATAGGGTCTACGCTGGTAACTACGCGGGCTACACCGAGTGGAACCAGGTCGTCGCTTTGACCAAGAACGCCAAGCCGGTCGAAGAAGGCGAGATGGACCTGTTGGCCTGGAAGAAGGCGGACGATAGCGAGCAATCGAAACAGGCCCACGCCGTGCTTTGGCACGGCAAACTGGTACAAACTCGCGCTGGCGCGGCACGCTTTGCCGTGCGCGGCAGCGTATCGGCCCTGGTGCTCGACGGGCGATTGGAAATGCCCCTTGGGCCGGGGAATCGCACGGTCGACGTCTGGCTGGAACCGGGTACCCACGACCTGACGATCTTCGCCGGCATGAACACTGCCGCTGAAGGGGCCGACGTGGTCTGGGCGCGTGAAGACCACAATGCCGCCCAGGTTGTGCTCGCTCCGATGCGACCGAGTGATTTCGACCTCGACCAGGCCGCGGCCAAGCCGGCTCTGGTCCGCCAGCCGGCCACGGTCAAGATCGACGACGGCGTGTGGGACTTCAAGTTCGAGCCAATCGAATTGCGGCACGTGCGTTTGATCGTCAAGGAATACGTCGGCGAAGCGGTGGCGGTGAACCAATTCGTCATCCGCGGTGACGAGGAGGACGAGCAATTCGTGCCAACCTCGGCCGACGTGCTCTCGCTGGCGGCTAACAACACGCTGGAAATCGCCGGTGGGGACGTGATCACCGCAGGCTATACCGACGAGCTGACACAAAACGCCTCGGGACAGGGACAATTACTCACCAGCGAACTGACGGCCACTTATTTCAACGGCAGCTCCAACACGATCAGCTACGACTTCGTACGCGAGTCCAACGGACAGATCACAACGGTCCGCAAGCAGCTCATTCGCATCGACCCAGGCGACCGATTTATCGTCGAAGTCGTCGATTACGATCAGGACCAGACTGACAAACCCGACACACTCAAGATTCAAGTCGCGGTGAACGACGGCGAGCCGCTGGAGCTCACGGCCCAGGAGACGATGCCCTACTCCGGGATATTTACCAAGGAGGTCGATACCAGCGCCGAACCGGAAACAGGAAAGCTGACAGTCAAACCGGGCGACCGCGTTTATTGTACGTATCACGACGCACAGAACACGTTCCCCGGCCATGCCGTGGCGCGCGAGACGATCGTTTACGTTACGGAGCCAAGCCAAGGTCGCATGCGAGTCGTCGAAACCCGTATTGTCCGTCCACCCCAGGGGGCCAAGGAGCCGCCAAGGTTCGTTTACTTACCAGCCAGTGGAAAGCTCAACGAAAAGGATGTGGCGCACGTCGCTTTCGAAGTGCCGCTGACGATCGAGGTTTACGATCCGGACGCGGCCCGCGACAGCGCGAGCACCGTCACCGTCCACTTGCAGACTACCGATGGAGCGGAGATCGACGTCGATTGCGCCGTCTCAAGTGCCTTGTCCGAGGTGCCCGACAACTATTACTACACCGGCTACCCCATGCGCTGGGCGCTGGAAGAGGGTCGTTTCGTTGGTCAGGTGATCCTGCAATTGGGGAGCAAGCACAGTCCGAACGTTGTACCGCTTTCGGCGGGCATGCCGCGGGATCTGATTGGCCGCGCGCGCACGGGCGATGAAAAGGCCGACAAGACTCCGATGGGCGGCGAGGCTCTGATCACCGGTGTGCTGAACCTCACCGGCAAGGACATCATCACGGCCACGTATGCCGACGCCAATCGCGCGGACGGCGAAACACGCGAGTTGTCCGCCAAGGCGCGATTGATCGCCAACGCCACGCTGGCCTGCACCGATCGCGACTACGAAAAGGACGTTTCGCGGCTTCACGTGGGCGAGAAGATGTTCCTGGTGGTCACCGATGCCGACCTTGACGTTTCCGACGAACGTGACGTTGCCAGTGTCGAAGTGAAGACGCAACAGGGCGATGAGGAAACGGTCGAGTTGGAGGAGACGCTGGCCCATAGCGGCATATTCACTGGCTCTGTTACGCTCAAGCCCGCCGCGAAGCCCACGCCCGGCAACCTGTCGGCCGATGATCCGGTGGTCGAGACGTACTTTGGCGATTCTGTGCATCTGCGGTTCGTAGACCGTGCGGCGAGCACGGAGACGGGCCAGTTGGAGCTGGACCTGGAATTACCCGTCGTGGTCGGCACCGACGGGCTGGTGGCGGCGTTCAGTAAGTCGTTCGACGACGAAACGCTGGCCGTGGAAACGCAATTCCATGTGGCCGAGAGCTTTTTCGAGTTGTTCAAGAGCCACAAGAACCTGGGCCGCACCGACGAACAGCGCAGCGACCTGGAGGCGGGCAGGCGCGTGCTGCGAGAAGTGATGGAAGATTATCCGAACCCTAAGTACGTGCCGCGGATCGCCTATCTGCTGGGCCAATTCGCCCAGGAGCTCAAGCAGTGGGACGAGGCGATCGAGTCATACCAATTGATCGTTCGCCAATACGCCGACCACGCTTTGGCCGCAGACGCGCAGTACAAGCTGGCGCAGTGTTACGAAGAGGCCGGCGACTTCGAACAAGCGCTGGAAGCGTACGTAACGTTGGCGGCCACATACCCCAAGAGCCCGTTGATTGCGAACGTCATGATCCGCATCAGCGAGCACTTCTACCGCACCGAGAGCTACAAGGTGGCGGCCCAGGTCGGCGAGAAATTCCTGGAGCGCTTCGAGACGCACGAATGGGCGCCGAAGATGGCGTTCCGCATCGGGCAGTGCTATTACAAGGGCAAGGAATACTCTCAAGCGGGCAAGTCGTTCGATCAATTCGCGAAGATTTTTCCCGACGACCAGCTCTGCGCTGACGCATTGTTCTGGTCGGGCGAGAGCTTCCGCATGGCAAGCAACGTACCGCAGGCGTTTCGACGCTACAATCGCTGCCGCTGGGACTTCCCCGCCAGCGAGGCCGCCAAGTACGCCCGCGGCCGGTTGGCCCTTCCCGAAATGTTGCAGCAGTTCGAGGCCGAGGCGAATGTTGACGACGAATAGTCATTGGTTCCTGCTATTAGTCAGGCGAGCGGGGCGTTAGCCAGGGGAATTCAAAATCCAGAATCGAAAATCCAAAATGAACTCGCGGTATTCCATCCTCTTGATTCTTGCCCTTCTGCTTGGCCCTGTCGCGGCACTCCGCGCGCAGTCCGCCCCCGACCTGCCGGCCAGCGGCGAGGAGGCACTGAAAGCGGCCAATGACGCCAAACCGGCCGCCGACTCCACTGACCCGGCCAAGGCCGACGGTGCCGCTAGCGAGGGTGCCGCGGCCGACGATGTACCGCTAACCAAGGGGAGCGAAAAGTCTTGGCTAGACGAAATGCTTCACAGCGGCGCATTGGGCTACATGGTCGAAGGTGGCTTCTTCATGTGGCCGATCCTGTTTTCGGGTATTCTGGCCGCAGGCGTGATCGTCGAACGCTACCGCAGCTTGAAAATGCTCGGCACCGACGCTGAGGCGTTGAAACGCCAGGTGCTCGAACTTTTGCAGGACGACCGCGTCGAGGAGGCCCTTGAACTGTGTGACCGCCAGCAGGGCCCGGTGCCGGCGATCCTCTCGGCCGGCCTGCGCAAGTTCCTCGTGCTCCGCCGGCTGGACTATGACCCTGGAAAAATCGAGGAGCAAGTCGTCAAGACGATGGACGACTACGGCGTCCACATCGTCGCGGCCCTCGAACGCCACTTGCCGATTCTGGCTACGGTCTCGAGCGTCGCGCCGATGCTCGGCTTTCTTGGCACGGTGCAAGGGATGGTGATCTCATTCAAGGACATCGTGGCGCACATGGGTGAGACGAACATCGTCGAATCGGCCGCGTCGGGCATTCAAATCGCCCTGCTGACCACGGTGTTGGGCCTGATCGTGGGTATTCCCGCCTTTACGGCTTACAACTATTTCACCAGTGTCATCAATCGCTTCGTGCTCTCGGTGGAAGAGTCGGCCACGGAATTAATCGAGGCTGTGACATTGCAACTGGCGCTGCGTCGGCAGGACGTCGGCGAGCCGGCGGCGCAGGCTTGATCCAGGGCGCAACCTCGGTATGCGACTGACCCGCAACACGAATCTGCTCGTCGAACCTCCTTCGGTGGCCACCGGCGACATCGCCTTCAACCTGATCGTGTTCTTCCTGGTCTGTGCCTCGACCCAGCCCGACAGCGGCCGGAAGCAGAACATCCCCAAGAGCGAGAGCAAGGAGGAGCAGAAGCAGCAGAGCGAGAATATCGAGGTCACGCTCGACCGCACCGGCGCCGCGATCAACGGCGTGCGCGCGGCCCCGGTCGATTTCGTGCCCAAGCTGCGGCGTCTGCTTTCGACCAAGACGCGACCCGAGGACAAGATCGTGGTCGTTAAGAGCTCCAAGGATACTCCCTACCATCACTGGATCGCCGTGACCGGCATGATCGATGAAGCGGGAGGGATCGTCACCTTGCAACTCGAGGAAGAACGCACGGTGATGGCGCCATGAAGATCGCACGCAAGAAGATGCGCGTCGAGATACCTAACGTGGCGATGGGTGACATCGCTTTCAACCTGCTGATTTTCTTCGTGATTCTGGCCCGCGCTCAGGACGACAGCCACCTCAAGTGGGAGGCCGCTGCTTCGGCCAAGGTTGAGGCCGCCGACAACGCAAAAGTCAGCGTGCTGGTCGACAAGGACAACAAGCTTTACTTGAACGGCCGCAATGTCGGCGAGTCTGCGCTGGCCAAGGAGATCGAATCGCTGCTGGGCACTGCCCCACCGGGCGAACGGATCGTGCTCTTGAAGATTCACAAGGAAACGCAGGCCCAACGCTTCGAGCCGATCATCGAAGCCGTCAGCGAAGCGGGTGGCGACCTGGTCCACGTATTAGAAGAAAAAGAACGAACCCCATGATTTTGCCAAAAGGGAGGCCCGCTAGAACCATGGACAAATCGCACGGCAATTCCGACCCGGCAGCACGTGGCCGAGGCATTGTCCGGGACATTCACCGCATTCAGGCCGGCAGCGCCGCCACCGCCGATGAGTTGCGTGAATTCATCCGCCACTTCAAAGGCAAGAGCCCTCAAGAGGTGCTAGGCGTCGTCGCCCAAAGCGGTCTGACGCGGGCGGTAACCGTGGCGACGATTGGCTGCGTGGTGCTGTTGGCCATTTTTACCGCCGGTCCGTACGCATGGGGCAAGCTGTTCGCCGGCGCGCCCAAGCCGGCCGCCGCTGCGCCGAAAAAGGTGGACCAACCCACCGCCGATGCGTCGACGACTGCCGACGGCGAGAGCGCGACAGCGACTGGCAGCGCCAACGCCGCGGCCGATCCGGCCGGTGGTCAAGAACTGCTGGACAAGCTCGGTGAGGGCGAATCCAAGACGACCGATCCCAAGGCAAACCCTTTGGAGGAATCGGCGGATGACTTGCTGAAGGACTTGAAATAGGGCGGAGCATCAGCAACCAAACCGATTCAAATACCCTCTCAATGCGATCCACCAACTTCACTAAACGCACCTCGCTCGCCTGTGGCGCCGCGCTGGCCGTCTGGATGGCGCTGGTGGCCGAGTGGGCTGCGTCCGGACCGCTGGCCGACGCGCTGCGATGGTTGGGCTTCACCACGGCATTGTGTGCATCGTTGGTGGCGGCGGTTGTTGCGCGACGCACGGCGCGCCCGGTCGCGCGTTCGATTGCCTACACCGTCGTCTACATGGTCGTTTGGCAATGGTTGATGTTCGGGACTAATGCGCTCGGATGGGACGAGCTGCGGGTGACGCTCGCCAATTGCGGCCTGGGCGTGCTGTTCATGGTCGGGCTGGGTTGGGTCGTGTGGGGTGTCGAACGCTCATCGCGGCATTTCCAGTCGAGGCGCGCTTTGCCAATTGCCTGGCACGAGCGGCATGCGCCCCACCCGTTCGTGGCCGAGGCTGAGGGGCGCCGCTTCAGCGCGTCGGGTGCGCCCCCGAAGCGCATCTGGAATGCACTTGACCCTGACGCCTGGTACTATGGTCGCCGCGGCAAGAAGCTGGCTCAGTCGACCGCCGCGCTTGGCAGCTACTCGCTCGCATTTCTGCTTCTGACCATGCTCTTGAGCCAGTTGCGCGGCTGCCAGGAGATTTACGAAATGCCCGCCGGCGGCGGCGTCCAGCAAACGATCGCCCAGACGGTACAAGTTCAGAAACGGATCAAAAAGAAGTTCGTAATCAACCCGTTCAGTTCGATCATCTTTAATCCGCCGCCGATTGATGACGTCAAGTTGCAGCTCACCGAGGCCACCAGCCACCGCTACACGGTCGGTTATGGCCAGGGGACCGGGGCGGGCTTTTCGGGTGGTACGGGCCGCGGCAAGGTCCGCTTCATCCGCTTGGAATACGCCGGCGGCGATTGGGACCAGGATTTCGGCGTCGGTGCCGACGTCAACATGCTGATTGAGTACGGTGTGAGGACCAGTCACGCAGTGGCCGAGCGGACCGAGTCGCGGACCGTGTCGGAACTGGGGAATTTTGCGGTCGGTAAGAGCCCGCCGCTGGTTTACCTCACCGGACAACGGAACATCACGCTGTCGAAATCGGAGGCCAAAACGCTACGGGAGTACCTTCTCGAAAAGCAAGGCATGATCTTCGGCGACAACGGCGGCAGCTACCACTTTCACAACCAGTTTGTCGCCATGATGCGGCAGGTACTGCCCGATGTCGACCCGGTTCGAGTGCCGCTGGACGACGTGATTCACCGCATACCCTTCGCAATTCCCTTCCTGCCCTACGTCGCGCCTCACGGCGGCAAGGACGCCTTGGGTTGGAAGGTCGATGGCCGCTGGGTTTGTTATTATCATCCGGGCGACATCGGCGACGCCTGGACCGACGACCATTCGGGTGTCAAGCCGGAGATTTGGGAAGCCTGCTATCAGCTTGGCACGAATGTGATTTTCTACGCGCATGCGGAGTACAACAAATGGCTCGAGGCGAGGCAAAAGAAATGAGCGGATTGGTATCAAAAGTCGATGTCGGTCGAGTGCCGGACGAGCGCGGAGCGCGGAGCGCGAAGTGCGGAGCGAGGGCCGTACATTCTCATGCTCTGGGCTGGCGCTGCCTACTGATCTTGCTCTGCCTTTGGTCAGGGTTGGCCACGCCCTCTCCCGCGGCTCTCGACGAGCTGTCGGTCGAGCGCTGGGCGCGGCTCCGTGAGGCGGAACGCTACCAGCTCAACATCGCCGAAAAGTACTACCGCGAACAGAATTGGAAAGTAGCCCTGGCGGAGTACGAGAAATTCCTTTCACTTTATGAAGCCAGCGAGGGCGCGGCCTATGCACAGCTCAAGTGGGGTATCTGCCAGACGAACCTGCGGAAGCTTAACACGGCGATCAAGGACGGTTACCAGTCGATCCTCGATTACTGGCCCGACTCGCCCGAGGCAGTTTCGGCATCGTACCTGATCGGAAAAACCTACAAGGAGATGGGTGAAGTCGAAAAGGCGAAAAAGGCCTACGCGGCGGTCATCGCCGGCCATCCTGAGCACCTGGTGACGGTCCTGGCCAAGCTCGACCTGATCGAAATGGCCGGCACACAGAAGGACACCATACGCCAGGTCGAGCTGTGGAAGGATCTGACTTTCGACACCAAGCGAACGCCGGAGACGGCGCCACACTGCGCCAACGCCTCGCGGCAACTGGCGGTGCATGATTTTCTTTCAGGGGCGTTTGACGACGCCGTCAAATCGCTGGCGACGTCGAACACCGAGGCGGAGATGCCCTACGCAATCTGGTACTACGCCCGCTCGCCGCTCTGGGAAATGACCGGTGTGGCCGAGAGCAAGGACCGCGGCGACAAGCTGGCTGCGGCGGCCGTGGCTTTTATTCAACAGCGGATTCCCGCCGAGCTCAAGGACGACGCCACCAAGGCCGCGGCGCGCCAGCTCTGGTACTACATCGCCGAGCTGCACTCCTACGCGCGGCACGCCACCGAAGTCGGCCAGGTTTATGAGAAGATGCTACAAACGTTTGGCATCGACGACGACATCCTGGGCCGCCTGGCGGGCTGGTTCAAGGCCAACACGCGCCGCGACGAAGCCCGACGAACCTACGCTCGCTTCACAAACCAGATTGAGGGGCAGAATCAGCTTGCCTTCATGTTCCGAGAGGAACAGAAATGGAACCAGGCGATCCCAATCTACCAGGACCTGGCGGCCCGGGACGCGGAACATGCCGACCGTTGGCACTGGGAAATCGCGATCAGCTACCGCGATTGGGGCAAATACAAGGAAGCGATCGGCGTATTCAGACAGACGGAGAACTACCCCGAGAACCTCAAGCAGATGGCCTGGTGCCACCGTCAACTCGGCGAGTTCAAGGAAGCGGTAGGACTCTATCGGCAAGTTATGGCCGGGCACGAGCCTTCCGCTCCCTGGTCACTGTTGCAGATCGCATACACCGAAGAGCAGGCCAAGCTGCCCGAAGCGGCGATCAAGTCGTTCCAGCAGGTCTGCAAGAAGTTTCCCAAGAGCGGCGAAGCCAGCCAGGCGCATGCCCACTTGCAGAACCAGTACAAGATCACAGCCACATTGGGTGGAGCAAAGGACGAGTAGAACGGAATTCTTTGCATTTTTCCGCGCCGCCGGGCAACGGTTCTCCGTCATTCTTGTGCGTCCTTTAAGATGGACCCTTTGGAATTGGTGGCGTCGCTGTTGGGGGTCTGCTGTGTAGCGCTGACGGTACGGCAGAACATCTGGTGCTGGCCGTCTGGCGCAGTGATGGTGGCGTTGTTCGCCTATGTCTTCTTCAACACGCAGCTCTATGCTGACGCAGGCTTGCAGGTAATCTACTTCGTTTTGCAATTCTACGGCTGGTACCAGTGGCGCCACGCCGGTCCCGGACGAACAACACTGGCGGTGCGGCGCGCGCACTGGGTGTTGCTGCTCGGTTTGTCGATTTTGGGCGCGGCCGGCACGCTGGGGCTTGGATTCGTGCTGGGACGCTGGACCAACCAGGCATTGCCCTACGCAGATTCAGCCGTGGCAGCTTTCAGTCTGATTGCCCAATGGATGATGGCCCACAAACTGCTGGAAAACTGGGCGTTCTGGTTCGGCGTCGATGTATTGGCCATCGGGGTTTATCATGCGAAGGACTTGTATTTCACCGCCGGGCTGTACGGAGTGTTCCTGGTGATGGCCGTGTTCGGCCATCTCGAATGGCGGAAGTCGTTGGCGCAGCCCTGACTTGTGTTGCGGGACGCGTCTTATGACGGATGCAAAGAGCCAACCGACTCTCCTGCCAGAAAACCGGCCAGACGTGAAGCGAGTGGTAGTATTTGGCCCAGAATCGACCGGTAAGACGACGCTCTGCAAGATGCTGGCCGAGCACTTCGGCACCGTCTGGGTCCCCGAATTCGTTCGTGCTTACCTCGATCAAAAGGCCGCGCCGTGCGAACCGGCCGACATTCCGCTGATCGTGCGCGGCCAATGGGCGACCGAGGACGAACTGGCGCGGCTAGCAAGAGGCGTGTTGTTCTGCGATACCGATGTGACGATGACGGTGGTCTACGCCCATCTCTATTACGGCGAATGTCCCGAGTGGATCGAGCGACTGGCCGTAGCGCGGCCGTACGACCTGCACCTCCTAACCGGCGTCGACGTACCTTGGGTGGGCGATCCACAGCGCGACATGCCTCACCGTCGTCACGAGATCTTCGATCGCTGCCGCGCCGCATTGGATACCTCCGGCCGGCGCTACGTGCTCGTGCGAGGCACGTGGGACGAGCGGTTTCGAACGGCGCGCGAAGCGGTGGAGGAGCTGATCGGCACGGCAAGGTAGGAATTCACTTTCCGAGATTGCCGTAAACCTCCAACAACCTGGCCGCGGCGGCGCGAATGTCGAATGCCTCTTCCGCCCGCTGCCGCGCGGCCTCGCCCAGGCGACGCCGCTCTGGGGCGTCGGCAAGTAATTGTGCGATCGCATCTGCCAGCGCGCCGTCGTCACCCGCGGGAACCAGCCGTGCTGCATTGGCTTCGATAGGAAAGATCTCACGTGTGCCACCTACGTCCGTCGCTACACATGGCACGCCCGTGGCGGCGGCCTCGAGCAGCACGCGTCCCAGCGGCTCCTGACGGGCGGGATGGACCAGCAGCGTTAGTTCGGGTAACAGGGCTTCAACCCCCTCCAATTCACCGATAAAATGAATGCGGCCGGTAAGACCGGCTGCACCAAACAGTCGCCGCAGCCCGGCCTCAAATTCAACGGCTTCCGCCTTTTGCGAATGGCGGCTGCCGGCGATGATCCAGTGTACGTCTTGATGGGTGTGGGCCAGCCTGCCCGCCGCGCGGGCAAGCACATCGTGCCCTTTACGCATTACCAATTGGCCAATCGTACCAATCAGCGCCGCGCCGGACGGCAGGCCGAGTCGCTTGTTCAGCCAGCCCGTCGGCGCTGCAGGGCGGAATCGCTCCAGGTCGACGCCGTTGTGGAGCACCTGAACCTTGTCCTCAGATAGCCCTTGGGCCACGTGGAACTCGCGAGTCGCCCGCGAAACAGCCAACAGTCGCGTGTGACGGTTAAGATCAGCAACGACCGCTCGGCTGAGATTGATGATGTCGCGCAGGTGGGCGACGCTAGGCAGGACTAGATCGGTCGCCACTGGTCCTGACAACCGCCCCATCGCCAGGCTGTTGGCGTGCAATACCTCAGGCCGCGCTGCCAAGAGCGCGGCAGCAAGGCGGTCTCGTAACTCACTAAGCGGCAGGCGGCGCTGGGCGGCATCGTGCGTCTCGAACGGCACGATGTCGATCGTTTCGCGAACGAGTGCCGCGTGCAAAGGGCCCCGCGCCGGCACAATCGCCGTGGCCCGAATGCCAGCAGCCTTGAGCGCCGGCCAGGCGGCTAAGAGCGACCGTTCGCCCCCGTGCAGCGTCGGGTACTCGAACAGCCAGGTAACATGCATCCTTACAATAGCCCATAATCGGTCAGCGACTTCCGCAGCTTTCCCCCCTCCGTGGCCGAGAGGGGCGTCATGGGCAAACGTAGCTCGCCCGTGTCGCGGCCCAGGAGCTGCATGGCTGCCTTGACCGGGATCGGGTTGGTTGACAGGCCGAGCATGTCGCGGCAGAGCGGAAACAGCTTGCGGTGCCAGCGCTGGGCATCGCCGAGATTTCCGGAGGCAAATGCCTTGAGTAATGCCAACATGTCGCCGGGCACGATGTTGCCAACCACCGAGATCACTCCTCGGCCACCGATCGCGAGCAATGGCAACGTCAGGCTGTCGTCGCCGCTGAGCACAGTCAGGTTGGTCAGTGCCAGAATCTGCGAGGCCTGATCCATCGAACCGGTTGCCTCCTTGACCATCGCGATATTCGGCAATTCGGCCAATCGGGCGATCGTTTCTGGCTCGATATTCTTGCCGGTCCGGCCGGGAATGTTATAAACGCAGATCGGAATTCCGACCGCCTCGGCCAGAGCCTTGAAATGCTGGTAGAAGCCCTCCTGAGTGGGCTTGTTGTAGTAGGGGGCGACCACCAGCGCCGCGTCGGCCCCCGCGCTAGCCGCCCACGATGTGAGGCGCAGCGCTTCGCGCGTGCTGTTAGAGCCCGTGCCAGGCATGACCTTGATGCGGCCCGCCGCATGCTCGACGACCAGTGCAATTACACGCTCGTGTTCCTCGTGTGAAAGGGTCGGCGACTCGCCCGTGGTGCCGGTGGGGCAGAGGCAGTTCGCGCCCGCGGCGATTTGGAACTCAACCTGGGCCTTGAGGGCCTGATCGTCAACTTCGCCGTTGCGAAAGGGGGTCGTCATCGCGACCGACAGTCCAGCAAACGCTTCACCTTTGGTCGACATGGAGGGTCCGCGAGGCTTTAGTAAACAGCAGTTGGCATGACTTCAAACAACATTCACGCGCCCGGAGGTGGGGAGCCAGGAGGTTGCCCAGGCGGACCTCCTTGCCCCTCGGGCGGCGCGCCAAACTTGCCCTGTTTCTTTAAGATTTCGATCAGGTCCTTCAAGATGAAATCCTCGGGAAAATCGCCGTTGGGGCCGAGCAGTTCCAGTTTTTGAAGGACTTCATGGTAGTCCATCAAGGCGTCAACAATGCTCTCGCCGGCGATTGCGTCGCCCATGATCGCTTTGAGATCGTCGTCATCGAACACGATCCGCCATTGAGCAAACGATTGCTCGTACGCCTCCTTGGCTCGTGGCAAGTCGGTGTCGTTGTGGTAAAAACCGTGGGCCTGGTGCATCATCCGCCTGGCTTCCAAGGCGGCGGGGGTTCTCTCCACCTGGCAGCGTAAACGCCAGTAGGGGAAGTTGACCGTGTCGCGATTGTGCGAAATGGCGCCGATTTTGTCCTCTTTTGCGGCCAACTGCAGGACCACTTCCTGGGCTCGGGCGGACTGGTCACCTTTGATCCGGTCAGCGACTTCTTTGTGGCTGACCTGGATTTTCATATAGGTTGCATAAATCCGTTGTTGATTTTCCGGAGCGATTTCCCCTGGGGGAGCCGTAATTAATTCGCGCTCTTCCTCCGTCAACTTGGCCTTCTTTTCTTCGACGAGCCGCTCCCGCAATCCCGGATCCAGCGATTCCAACTCCGCCCTCAACTGCTGGGCTTCGGCCTCGAGTTGTTCCTGGTCTCCCAAGCGGATCGACATGCCGCGCCCGGAAGCGATATCGCGGAGGCCGAACAGGTTCCACATTTCCAAGGCCCTGCTCCACGCCTCGCGGGCAATGTCACCGAACCTGCCGTCTTGCTCCAAACCGTCCGCGTAGTTGATCTGGGCTTTGGCTGGTTCGCTGTAGAGCAGGAACGGGTTCATCGTCGCCAGCCTAATCTTGTCTTCCGCGTTCCGATTGTCCCAGATGTCGATCGCCTTCTCGTAGTATTCCTTACCCACCAGCCAATTGTCGCGCTGTTCCTGAGTACGGGGCTTCAAGTAACCGTGCTGCGAGTCGTCGTGATCGGGGAATTCCGGGTCGATGTCGACGTGAAACAACTGGCGATACTCCAACTTCTCGTCAGCGACGCCGATCTTGCGCCCCGTATCGGTGCCGATGTCGGAGATCAAACGGTGTTCTTCAACGTTATAGCGAGAGCCTTTTTGCAGGTACTTGATCCCTTCCTTAATCCAAAAATACCGGTCGCGGTAATCGTCGAATTCGACGGCGATGTTGTACGACACGTTCCAAGCTTGGAACCGCCAGACGTTGATGTAGTTGGGCTCCAACTTGGCCAACTGGTCGAGCTTGGTCCATGTGCCCGTCCAGTCCTCCTTTTTCTTGGCTTCATTGGCCTCGTGCCAAAGCATCGCGGCTGCCACACAGCGCATGCCGAGCGTGGCCAGCTTGATCGTTTCGCCAGCAGGATCGATCTCACCCAGGTCTGCCTGGGACAACTTAAATTGTTCACGCAAGCGGGCCAATCGGCCGCCGGCGCCGGCCGGCTCATTGCCTGAGGCCACGGTGGCGGGCTGGCTGTAGTACGAGAGTGGAAACAGCAACACCCCAATCAGTAACGCGTACGTCAGCATGACTCGGTATCGTTGGTTCATTTGGCTACCTCACGCACCTTGAACAATACACAAGCGATGAGCACCACCGGTAAGACGAACCCCAAGACCATCACCATGTGGATCGCAAGCAGGTTTGCCGGAATGTCATAGCCGTCCCTGACGAAATGCGACGTTCCAAACGCTTCGAAGTCGGGGAGCAGACGCGACACGACGATAAAGATTCCGCCCGTGACTTTGTCGAGGAACAGCCCGACGCTGGTCGCGATGCTCGATTCGAGTTTCGACTGCATGGGATCATGTTGCACCATGCGAATGAATGACTCAATCGCGCCGCCGCCAATCTCTTCGCCCGTACCCAGCCGCATCATCATCTCGACGAAGAAGCCCCCAATCAATGTTGCCAGGTTCGCCAAGGCCGCCACCGGTCCGCTGAGGAACGTGCTGAACATTACGCCGAACGTGGTTACCAATACCATCCGCAGCCAGATGCTGAAGTGCCCTTTCGCGTAGTTCACCCACGGCAGGCCCTCGCGCTTGAGGAAATACATATCGGGTTTGGCCATGCCGAAATACTGCGAGCCCTCCAGGCATCTCAACTCGATATTCAACTCGCCATCGGGGGCCAGGTCGCGGAAAAGATCCCACTTGTTTCCTTCGTGGTCGAATTGCAATGGAATCTCATGCCGGTCGAGAGTGTACTCCTTAGCGAAGAAGATGCCCAAATCATGGTACACCGCCGGATCCTTCGGGTTGACGAGCCGCATCCGGCCGGCGACGCCATGATCGATCCTCCCCTTGTACGTGCGAAACACGCGGATATTCAGTTCCAAAATCAGATTGCCGTCGGGGAAGTCCTCGCGGCGAAGGTCGCTGAAGGTCCAGATGGCCGCGGCTTTCGAAGCTCCCTCGATATACGAGCGGTAGAGCCATTCGTTGCCGACGTTTGTCCCGACTTCGGTTGGATTGCCGCCCCGGTCGCGGAATGTGAGCTTTCCATAGATCGGCACCCGGGCCACCCACTCGCCTTCGGGCGGCCCGATTTCATACGTCACGCGGCCATCCTTTTTCACGGCCGTCACCCGATGAACGTGGCTCTGCGCCTTCTTGGTAACACCGTTTCCTTCATCGTCGAGATCCACCTCGTGCATGTGCCCACGGGCCATCTCGGTAAAACCCCCGCGCACCAGCTTGTCCGATTCCGCTCCTTCTTTGGCCGCGGTTGTGGACAGGTCGTCGTGCGTCAGGTCGTGCGTGTGATCGAGCATCCGAGTCACGAACCAGAAACTCATCAGTCCCATCACGGCCAACAGAAATGTGCCCGTGGCGACAAAACCCAGAATCCTGCCCAGCACGATTTCGCTGGAACGAACGGGCTTGGTGACGATCGTGAAGATCGTCTTGTTTTGAATGTCGGCTGGCAAACTGATCGCGCTGAGCAGCAACGACAACGCCAACACCAGCAGAGACGTCCACCAGAGCAGTTCGTCCAAGTAGACCCTTGTCGGATCGGTACGACCCGGGTCGACGAACCAGGCCAGGCGGAGCAAGACGACGACGAATACGGCCAGACCTACGACGGCCTGCTTGCGAATCGATTCCTTGACCGCCAAGCGGGCCAACGCGAACACACGACGCGGAGAGGTGTGCAACAGATCGACTAACGTGCCCGTCAGCACCTTGAAAATTTTGTCTCCGGCCTTGCCCGGCCCGTGCATAAACGTGCCAAAGACCCAACTCGCCACCATTGCCGCCACCAGCAGCGCACAGGCCCCCAGCAACCATGCCCACAGCGCGCCCAGTTCGCCCGCTTCGCCACCGAGCAGCCATTCTTTGAATGGTGGAAATTGCTTTTCGATGTCCATGTTACGATCGCCCGTCGCTGAGCGAAGCGGACCGGCGGCCCGGCCGGGCTTCGCTATCCCGAACGATCGTCAGGAACAGTTCTTCGAGTGTCGTCGTGGGGTTGTCCATCGACAGCAATTGGCCCTGGTGCCTGGCGATCACATCGCGAATTTCTTGTTGGGCGGCTTCGCTGAGACCTGAGGCCCGGATGGCGGTTTCGCCCCGGACCTTCAATAGGCTGTCGACGCGGCCCAATTCCTTGAGGTCGCCCTGGTGCAGGATTGCGATCCGGTCGCAGACGTCTTGCACGTCAGCCAAGAGATGGCTGCACATCAGCACCGTCTTACCTTGCGCCCGGAGATTGAGAATCAGATCCTTCATTTCGCGGCAGCCGATCGGGTCCAAACCGGTCGTCGGCTCGTCGAGCACGATCAATTCGGGATCGTTTATCAGGGCTTGCGCCAGGCCGATGCGGCGCGCCATCCCCTTCGAATACTCTTTCAATTGCCGGCGTTTGGCCCACCCAAGGCCCACGTCTTCGATCAACCGCGCCGCGCGCTGGCGGCGCATCGCGGCCGGCATGTCGAACAACCGACCATAGAAATCGAGCGTTTCCTCGGCGTTCAGGAAACGATAGAGGTAGGTCTCCTCAGGCAGGTAGCCGATGCGCTCGTTCTTGGTGACCTCCGAGGCGTCCTTGCCGAAAACAAGCGCCTGGCCGCTGGTCGGGAATAGCAGCCCCAACAGAAGCTTGATCGTGGTCGTCTTGCCGGAACCGTTGGGCCCCAACAAGCCGAAGATTTCACCACGGCGAATTTCCAAATCGAGCGCCTTTAGGGCGCGGACCTTCTGCCGACCCCAAAAATCGCGATAGATCTTGGAGAGGTTGCGTGTTTCAATGACGACGTCGGTTGGCACCGTCGCCCCGGGAGGGGCCGTAACGACCGCCTGGGACTGCATGGAATGTCTTTCGCGAAGCTCTTGGATGGAAAAACCGATGATTCAACGCAGGAAAGTGTTACGCAGGCCGAAGGCCAAGGGTTCATTCAAGCCATGGTGAATTGACCTGCGTTTATTGCGATCTCCACAATCCGAAAACCCACTATAAGAGGAATGGGTGGCAGTTTCAAGCGGCGGGGAGAGGGTACGAGAGAGCATGGTGGGAGTGGTCAACTACCTGTTGTCTGTGGTCTTCTTCCACGGAACGTCGGCCACTCCCTTGGCCTGGTTCACGACGCGGGCGAGCACGAACAGCATATCGCCCAGCCGATTGAGATACACGACCAGATCTTGCGAGACCAACTCGATCGCGGCCAAGGAGATCAAGCGCCGCTCAGCGCGGCGACACACTGTTCGAGCCAGATGAAGCTCGGCTGCCGGCCTCGCGCCGCCGGGCAGGATGAACTGCTTCAAGGGCGAGAGCTCAGCCTCATACAGGTCGATCGCTTGCTCCATCGCTGTAATCTGGCCGGGTCCGAGCGTGGACGTGCCCATTCGCTTTGGCTCAGGGGTCGCCAACTCAGCCCCCAGATCAAACAGTTCGTTTTGGACCCGGGCCATCAACATGTCGATTTCGGCTGGTAGCGCCTCGCAGCGAACCAGTCCGAGCACGGCATTCAGCTCGTCGACCGTGCCGTAGGCCTCAATGCGCGGATCGTCCTTGCGAACACGTGGACCCCCGAACAGCCCTGTTTCGCCGCCGTCGCCTGTTTTTGTATAGATCTTCATCGTTCCACCGCATTCACTGTTAAACCCGCTCAAACGGACCGCCGCAGTCGAAGGCTCCAGGGGGTGCGGATTGTCATCAACTTAGATTATGATGTGGTTAGCTTTCCAACCTACCACTCTGGAGCGCCCCTCTCAATGTCCCGAAGCGTCCCATCACCTTTCCGATGTGCATTGTTTGCTTGCCTTGCTGGGACCATGCCCCCCTCCCCAGTTGGCGCTGAAGACTCGATCGAAAACGGCCACCTTTCGAACGTGCGGCAGGTGACTGAAGGATTTGTGCGGGCGGGTGAGGGCTATTTTTCGCCCGACCAGCGGACCATCATCTATCAAGCGGTCGCATCCGATTATCCATTCTATCAGATTTACACGCAGCCCCTTGTGGCCGGTCGGCCACAACGCGTGAGCACAGGGCGCGGCCGGACAACTTGCAGCTTTTTTTCGCCTGACGGCAATCGGATCCTGTTCGCTTCCAGTCATCTTGACCCAAACTTGAACGTTACCGAAGAGGAAGAACGCCGCAAGCAGGCCGACGACGCAAAAACGGGTCGTCGGCGGCGCTACGACTGGGTTTTCGACCCTTACATGGATATCTTCGACGCCGATCTCGATGGCGGCAATTTGCGGCAATTGACCGACACTTTCGGTTACGACGCCGAGGGGGCCTATTCACGCGACGGCCGATTAATCGCTTTTTGCAGTGACCGCGATGGCGACCCCGATCTCTACGTCATGAACGCCGACGGCTCGGACGTACGGCAGCTTACCGACGCCCCCGGCTACGACGGCGGGCCATTCATTTCGCCCGATGGCCGCTGGGTCATTTTTCGTAGTGACCGCAAGCAAAAGGAAATGCTCCAGATATACTGTATTGGCATCGACGGCACCCATGAGGTGGCGCTGACGGACAATGTCGGAGTCAATTGGGCGCCATACTGGCACCCAAGTCAGCCCTTTATCATCTGGACTGGCGCGGACCATTCCGATCCAACCCAACGGCCGAATTACGACCTTTGGCTATTGAAATACAAGGTCGACGACGGCCAACTTGCCCCCGACGGCCCGGTCGAGCGTGTCACCGACCACCCCACGGCCGACGTGCTCCCCGTTTTCTCGCCCGACGGCAAGCGGCTTATGTGGACCAGCAACCGCACATCCGACCATTCGAGCCAATTGTGGATCGCCGATTTCAAATTTTCGGGCGAGGCGAGCGGGGGACGTTAGCCCCCTGTTAGTCCTGCAAAGTGCGTGTTGAGTCGGTGCCTGCGACATTCCACGCTCTGCGAATGGCTGGAGGCAAATACTGGGACGCGATCGACGACTTCGTTTCCTTCAACCCCAGAATTCCGCTACATCCCGCGTCCGTCGAAACGGAATGAATTCCGTTCTACGTTGAGGGCACGACGATGTCGCCCTTGGTGCTTCCGACGATGGCCAACAGCTCCGCACGCTCGGCGGTAGGGACGGCGAAGCGGTCGAAGGTTTGCCTCAAATCGTCGAGGAATGCCTCCCATTCGCCCTCAGTGATCGCCAGGTGCTCGTGCGATTCGCGCATCGAACGCCCGGTGTAGAGTTGCGGACCACCGGCGGCCCAGCAAACCATTTCGGTGACAAGATACTTGAAGCCGGCGGGCGGGACGCGATGGTGGGCCTCGTCGACCTTTGGGTTCGCGTTGAGGCGCGAGTCGTTCATCACCCGGTCAACGAAGTCGTCAACCACTGCCGCGATCGAGTACACTCCACCGAGGCGATCGTACAACGATAGCGATGATGTTTGTTGCGTGTCAATCATGAATGAAGGATGAAGGATGAGGGACGATACGGGGTTTGAATCTCCGCGTTTTCTTCACTCCAGACTCCCGACTCCTGCATCCTGAGTTCTCTGCCGCTGCTCCAGCAAAAACGCCACTAGGTTGAAAAACTCAGCCTCGGGCAACAGATCGGCCACGTTCGCAGGCATTGGCGAAAGCCGAGTCACTACTCGTTCCTCGACCTCGTCGGCGGGTATGCGAATCTCCTTCCCTTTATCGTCGGCCAGGATCAGCACTTTGCCTTCCTCTCGTAGCAATAGGCCGGAAAGCGTGTTGCCGTCCGTCGTATTGATGATCGTGCTTCGGAACGCCTGATCAACGTTGCGACTCGGATCGAGCAAGTCCTCCAGTAGCCGGTCGGCGCCACGCAAGCCGATGCCGTCCAGTTCCGGGCCGACTTTTCCCCCCTCGCCGCCCAATCGGTGGCAGGCGGCGCACGTTTTTTTATAAACGGCGCGACCCGCCAGCGCTTCTGGCGGTGTACCACTTGTCGCAACTTTTTCAAACGTGTCGCGTCGCGAGGCGATTAGCTGTTTGATGTGTTCGTCGGCTGGAGGCAGGTCGGCGGTCAAGGCCGCAAGCCGCTCGTCGAGGTTTTTCAGCTTCGAGCCGCGCAACCGCTCGACGACCGTTCGCTCCAGCAGCAAACGCGGCGAAGCTTTGCCTGTGGCGATCTCCGCCAGCAGTAGTCCGCCCCCGTCGGCGCGCCGTGCCAGGCCCGCGGCGATTTCGACCGCGAGACGATCGGAGGCACCACGGAGGTGTTCGAGCAGTGCTTGCCGAGCGGCCTCGTGGTTCATGTTCCCCAACACCGCGGCGGCCTTCTGCCGTAGTGGCAATGGCTCTCGTTCGCCGCCTAGAATGTTGCCCAACAACGAGATCGAGCGCTCGGCGTCGTTGTCCACGCAAGCGTCGATAGCCGCGGGGCGCAGTTCTGCGAACTTGGTATCCGCGGCGGCCAAAGCCAGCAACTGAGCGTGCAAGTCAACGAGTCGCAACTCTCGTGCAAGCTCGATTCCACCTTGAACCAGGGTTTGCTCGGTACCGCTTAAGAGAACTATTGCGACGCGCTTCGCCCAGGCCGCAATGTCATCGGGCAACTGCGCTCCGCGCTCCTGCGCCGCGAAGTGAAGCGCCAGCAGTAGTTGCCTCTGACGTGTTGCGTCGTCGGTCGCTTGTGACGCGGCCCATTCATACACTGACGCGAGCTTGTCCTCGTTTACGTAGCGGGCGACGTCGTGCAGGAAGATCGGCAACTGTCCTGGGTCGAACGGACTTCCGGAGATGAAGTCGAAGAGGAACTCTGCCGACTCCGGCGTATGGACGCCCAGGCTCAACTCGGCCAGACGTGCCTTTGCTTCAGCGTCGTTCGCCGTCAGGTTTGCCAGTTTCGTGTACATCGCCGGGACGAGCAAATGGTCGCGCACGGCCATGCGGGCAATGTGTATCAGGTGTGTGTCGTCGTCCGGCGTGCTCTTCCAGAGGATCAATAAAGGCTCAACATTTTCGACTTGCGGGTGCCGGCCCAGCGCGTCGGCGGCGGCGCGGCGCACAAATGCATCGGCGTCGCCGAGCATTCCACGGACCAACGCTGCCAGGTCAAGTGAACCAGCGAGCGAACTGGCGGGCCATTCGGGCCGCTCAGCGAGCGCTTTCAGCAAGTGGACTCGCACCAGCCGCGAGGGATCGTCGGCCAACCGCTGGATTTCCGCCGAAGGCAGTCCACCCGGAGTCAGCCGCTCGTAGAGCCACAACCCATGCATCCGCCGCCATGCATTCGGCTCGCCGTCGGCGTAGCGTGGCAGCAAGTCGGCGGGATTGACCAGTTCGCGGCGCGATGCCAACTCTTCGGTCGCGAGCACGCGCACAGTCAGGTTTGCGTTGGCCAACAGCGTCAGCAGTTGCTCGACGCTTTGCTCGGCCAGGTTCGGCATGCGCATTGTCGTCGCTTGGCCCTCCTCGCCGACGTAGCTTACACGCCAAATACGGCCCCGGTGGCGATCGCGACGCGGGTGCGCCAGCGGTACTTCGTAATGGCCGATGATGCAGTTATAAAAATCGAGGATATAGAGCGCGCCGTCCGGACCGAGCTTCAAATCGACCGGGCGGAACCAGGGGTCGTCGCAGCTCACGAAGTCGGGTTGCTCGATCGCCTGGTACGTCGAGCCGTGTGGTTCCAGCCGGTCGCGGTTCACGCGGCCGGTCACTGGGTTGCCGATGAAAACCGTGTCGCGGTACTCGGGTGGAAAGTGGTCGGCTGCGTAATACACTACGCCCGCGATGCCGGTCGAGCCATGGTCGTGGCCGATCATCGTCGGACCGAACCCAAGCCCGTCGTCTGGCTTGCCGAAGCTGGGATACCAGGCATTGCGTAACAACTGGTAAACCGGCAGTGTGTGACAGTCGGACGAATAGAGGTTTCCCAAGGGGTCGAAGCACAGTCCGAACGGGTTGACTTGCCCGTGGGTCCAGGCTTCGGCGTGGCTACCATCCGCCCGCATGCGGAAAGTGTTTCCCGACTGCATGATCACCTTTCGGCCGTCGGCGCCGCGCACCTCGGAGGTGTTCGAAAAGCCGTGGCACGCGTAGATCCAGCCGTCGATCCAGCGCGTGAACGAATTGCCCATACCGTGCGTGTCACGGAAGCCGAATTCGCGATAGAGCACCTGGCAGTCGCGCTGGTGAAAGGTGTTCGGCCGGGCAACGTCGCCCTGCCAAAGATAAATGTTGGGAATACTATAATACATCGCGCCGCCGGCGACGGGAGTGACCCCGATTGGGATATTCAGCTCGTCGGCCAGCCGTTCAACCTGGTCGGCCCGCCCATCGGCGTTGAAATCGGTGAGCACGCGCAGCGTGTCGCGACGCGACTCGCCATCATTGGCGGGAAAGGGATATTCCAGCGAGCTGGTGACATAAAGTCGCCCCTGGCCATCGAAGTTCAGATTCATCGGCTTGTCGATTTCCGGCTCGCGCGCCACCAGTTGGATAGCAAAGCCTGGCGGCAAGTGAAACTTTTCAATTTGCTCCTCGGCCGGCAGAGGATCGGTGGGAGCCACCAGCGACGGTGGGTATTGCGATTCGTCCGCGCGGACCGCCTGGCAGCCGACGAGGATCATCAGGCACGAACAGACAAGCTGCGTAGCGGCGACAGAACGTAACCCGGTTTCCATTGGACTTCCGCGGAACGCCACGCAGCGAGTTCCCCACATGAAGGATGCGGTAACGTACCCAGTGTACGCGGGGCGGATTGGGGTCGCAAGCGAATCATCGCCGAATGTCTGCCCTACAAACTTCGCAAATAACTAACGGCATGGCCAATTTCCATAATCGGATCGTCGCACCGCTCACGTTCGATGCACCACGGGCCGCGGTACGATCGCTCCTCCAATGCCCCCATCAGGGCTGGGATATCGGCTGCGCCGCGCCCCAACGGCACCTCAATGCCGCGCCCCTGGGCCAAATCGCGAACTCCGTCTTTGGCCCGCACGTAAGCCGTCTCGCTGCCCAGCGCCGCGACGGCGTCCAATGGCGTGAAACCATTGATGATCAGGTTGCCAGGATTGAGCGCTACCACCATCGCTCCGGCCGGCAACGCCGCCAACAGCCGGGCAAGGTCAGCGCCGCTTTCGCTTCCCGTCTCGGCGGCCAGTAACGCTCCGACGTGTTGTCCGTATGCTCCCAAGTCGGTAAGGGCTTCAAGAAGCGACTGCCATGCGGGCCCCTCTGGTTTGTCGGGTACTCGGCCGACCTGGTTCACGACCAGCGGTGCGCCCAAAGCATGGGCGAAACGCATCGCGGCCTTGGTCGCCTCGAGGCGGCGTTCCAACTCATTGGCCACGTCGTAGCCGCGCCGCGTGCGGAATCCAACAGCCACGACCCGCAATGAGAGGTCCTCGAATTGTTTTCGCAACTGCCGCAGGCCGGTCTGCGACAACTCTTGCGGATTGATTTCGCCACGCGCATCGACCTCGACAGCTGCCACACCCAGCCGCTTCGCAGCCAAAAGGGCCTGTCGGAACGGCAATTGCAAGCTACGCAATTGGATGGCGATGTTCAGCGAGGGCATTCACGGAATCCTAGGGTCGGATGGCCTTCCAACGCTGCCTGCCTCAAGGAGTCAACAGCACAACGGCATAAGTTGCCATCCCATGGCCAGACGCGCGAGGCATCATTCTAGCGGCTCAGGGCGGCTGTCGTAAGTCCTTATCCACCAACGCTCGACACGCCGACGCGTTGACTTGCTCCGGCCGGTTCCTAGAATAGCTTGTTCGATCTCCCTCTCACTGGCTTACCCCCATGCCGCAACGAATCCTGACGGCTTTGCCCGTCTACAACGAAGCCAAATACGTTGCTTCCGTGGTGGCCGAAGTTCGGCGATACAGCCCCGACGTGCTGGTGGTCGACGACGGCTCGCGCGACGGCACAGGCGATTTACTCGCGGCCATTGAGGGTATTCATCGTGTGACGCACCCTCAGAATCTGGGTTACGGCGCCGCCTTGCGCTCCGCCTTCGATTTCGCGCAGCGCCAGTGCTACGACATTCTGGTCACGATTGACTGCGACGGCCAACACGAACCGCAGAGAATCCCACGTTTCGTGACGGCCTGCGCCGGTGGTAATCTTCTTGGAAGCATCATCTCCGGCGACGACATCGCTTTTGGAACTGACGATTCCGTCGACGACTCAGGCAGCGACATCGTATCTGGCAGCCGCTATCTCAAACAGTACCCTGGCGACAGCGCTCCGCCGGCCGAGCGCCGGCGAATCAACGAAGAACTTACGGCCGAGCTCAACCGCACGTTGGGACTGAACCTGACCGACGCGTTTTGCGGATTCAAGGCCTACCGCGTGGCGGCATTGGGGCGATTGAAGCTGACAGAAAATGGTTATGCGATGCCTCTGGAGCTCTGGGTGCAGGCAGCCCGCGCCGGTTTGAGAATTCGTGAACTGCCCGTGCCGCTGATCTATCTCGACGCCACACGTTCATTCGGCGGATCGCTCGACGACGCGGAAGCGCGGCTCGATTACTACCGCCGCGTCCTGGCGCGGAGCCTGGTCACAGAGAAGGGGGCCACCACGAACGGGGCCGCTGTCAACTCGGACACGGAGAACGCTTCCACGGCGCAAACGAGGAAAGGGACTCTCTGCGGGGAATGCTCCGGATGAGCCAGCCCGTCGCGGTTGCCCATGACGGAGACGGCTTAGGGCTGGGAAGTGCCGGGCGTGTTGCGCTCGAATACAGGAGGTTTCGGACACCGCAAGAGCATGGTGCCACGCTCATCGAGCCGCCGTTGGCCTCCGTGCCGGACCTGCTCGCAACTTCGCAAGCGGGGCGCCAGCGGTATTCGTACGACGTACAAGGCCGGTCGTTGGCCGCCCTGGCGGCCGAATCGCGGCTGGCGTTTCTCGCCGCCGCGCGACAGTACACGTCGAGTTATCGCGACGTTGCGGCGCCGACCACCGCCGAACGAATTCTGCTGGCCGGCCACCAGCCCCAATTATTTCACGTCGGCGTCTGGTTCAAGAACTTCGTGCTGGCGCGTTTAGCACGTGACGAGCGCGCTGTCGCCGTCAACCTGGTCATCGACAGCGACACGCTAAAGGAGGCGTCGCTGCGTATACCCGGTGGCACGGTCGCCGAGCCAATCGCGGCGCCTGTGCCTTTCGACGCGGCGACCGCGGAATTGCCCTTCGAACGGCGCGCGATTCGCGACCACGAGCTGTTCGCCGGCTTCGGCGAGCGCGCCGCCTCGACGATTGCCCCGTTGATAAGCGATCCCTTGATCCGGCGGTTCTGGCCGATGGTCCTCGAACGATCTCGCCATACCGACAACCTCGGCGCGTGCCTCTCGCAGGCGCGGCACCAGCTCGAAGGGGAATGGGGCCTCGCGACATTGGAATTGCCGCAAAGCCAGGTCTGCCGGTTGGACGCATTCAACTGGTTTACCGCCCATCTGCTGGCGCAACTTCCTCGGTTTCGGCAGGTCTACAATGACGCGCTCGCCGAATACCGTCGGGCACAGCGTGTGCGCGGCGGGAACCGTCCGGTTCCGGACCTGGCCGCGGATGGCCCATGGTTTGAAGCCCCGTTTTGGGTTTGGACTGATGCCGATCCTCGCCGCCGCCGCGTGTTCGCCTCGCGGCAAGCGAGCGCAGTGGTGCTAAGCGATCGTGTGGCCTTGCGAGTCGAATTGCCCCTCACGTCGGATGGCGATGCCTCGGCGGCAGTCGATCGGTTGGCGGAGCTGCCTGCCCGGGGAATTCATCTGCGTACGCGCGCGTTGACCACGACGCTTTTTGCTCGGTTGTTCCTCGGCGACCTGTTCTTGCATGGTATCGGCGGCGCGATGTACGACCGGTTGACAGACTTGTTAATCGGTCGCTTCTTCGGCATGGAGCCGACGCCGTTCATGGTTGTTTCGGCCACTTGGAAACTGCCAATTGCGCGCGCGAGCTCCGTCACTGATGACGCGGGCCGAATCGCGCAAACACTGCGCGATTTGGAATACCACCCCGAACGATTCCTGGCCCATTCGGTTGTCGCCGATCCTACCGGCGAAGTCGCGATGACGGTCGCCGCCAAGCGACGTTGGATCGAGACCGAGGCCACCTCGGCCAACGCGCGCATGCGCTGTCACGCGATCCGCGATGCGAACCGGATCTTGCGGCAAGCGCTCTCCGAGCAACGTTCCGACGGGCTGGCGGCCGCCGGCCGTGCCGCGCGGCAACGGCGCGCCGAGGCGGTGCTCGGATGGCGCGAGTATGCATTTTGTCTTTACCCCGAGGTGAGTCTGCGAGATCTTTTCGACGCCACTTTCAAAGTGTAGATGCGGCATGCCGAATCCTGATTTTTGAGCGCATCGTCGAATTTTCGCTGGCTTTTCTCGCGTGCAGAGCATAAGCTAGCAGCATGATGGACCGTTCGACTCGAGCTGAAGGGATTCTAACTGATGCACATAGAGGCTTCCGCGCCGGTCATCGCCCGGCCCACGATTGGTAGTCGCGCGTTGCCGGCAGTTGCATCGCCTGCAGCGGCCTTCTCGGCAGTTGGCTTGCAAGGCGCTTCGGCGGCACGGGTGGTGCCGGCCTCCGCTGGCGATCACCCGTCCATTCATCAGTTACTTTCGGCCGTGTTTCACTCGCCCTCGCGCGACGTTTTCCACGCGTCGCTCGACGATCCCTTTTACGAGCCGCGCGACCGAATCCTGGTCAAGCGTGGCGAGCGGATCGTTGCGCACTTGCATTTGACGAAGCGCGTAATGCACCTGGGCTCGATGAAGTTGCCGGTTTCGGGGCTCGGTTGGCTATGTACGCTTCCGGAATTCCGCGGATTGGGTTTTGCAAGGCAGTTGCTGCGGGCAGCCGATCGAGTGATGGCCGCCGATGGTGCCACGCTTGGGTTGCTGTCGACCAGGCTGCCGCATTTTTTTCGTGCCGCTGGTTGGGCTGTATGCGGGCGACAAAGCCAGGCCCACGCTGGTAGCCGCGAGTTGCTTGCGCAACTATCGGCGTTGGGGCTTCCGCCGCAGGATTTGGCGTTCAATATCCGCCCCTTGAGGCAAGTGGAATTGCCCTCCGTCATGCGGCTTTATAACCGTGCCACGGACGGCTTGATTGGCGCTTTCGAGCGAACCGAGGCTTACTGGCGTTGGCTGATCAGCCGCAAGGAGTTCGACCAGGTGCTGATCGCAATCGACGGCCCGGATCGGCTCGAACATGACGGGAGCGGTTCCCCGATCGTCGGCTACGCGGTCACGCGGGAAAATCGGATCATTGAGCTGGTTGTCGATCCCGCCCATCCGACGGCCGCCGAACAACTTTTGGCCCGTGCTTGCGGCGAGGCGATTGAACGGGACGTGCATGCCTTGGTACTGCACGCGCCGCCATCCGAAAGTCTGTTCGCACTGTTCCAGGCTGCGGGCGGCACGTTGCACCAGACCGAGTCACACCAGGGCGAGGTGTTCATGGTCAAGCTGCTCGACCCGCCGGGCTTCTTGCGATCGCTGTTAGGCGAGCTGCACGTTCGTGCCGAGGCGGGCGATTTGCCGCGGCCCTGCGAGCTGGGGCTGCGCGTGGAAGACTTGAAATTTCAGTTGGCCATTTCGCGTCGCAGCGTGAAGTTGACGCGGAACAAGCTGGGCCGCAGTTACCTGCGGATGAACCTGGCTGAATTCACACGGTTGCTTTTGGGACATCTTGATCTCGACGAGGCGGTCGCCGGTGGCCGCTTGACCGCCTCGACGCGGTTGGCCTTGGAAATTGGCCAGGTCTTGTTTCCGCGACTGCCTCTCTGGCATCCACCGCTGGACGACGTTTAGACGCATGGATTTCCTGAATCTCGCCGGCAAGTCAGTCCTGCTGTTCGGCGTGGCCAATCGTAAGAGCGTGGCCTATCACGTCGGCAAGGTGTTGCGCGAGGTGGGGGCCGACGTCGTCTACGTCGTGCGCTCGCCGCAACGCAAGGCGTCGGTCGCTAAACTTGTCGACGGCGCCGATGTTTTCGTCTGCGACGTCGAGCACGACGACCAGATTGCCCATTTGCGCGAGGAGATTGGTCAAAGTCGCCGCGTGTTCCAAGGTCTGGTGCACTCGATCGCGTTGGCCGATTACGAAGACGGAGCGCGGCCGTTCCACGAGACGTCGAAGCGAGCGTTCCTGCGATCGATCGACATCTCGTGCTATTCGCTGATCGCGATTGCCAGGACCTTCAAGGATCTGTTGGAGCGTGACGCCTCGGTGGTCACGATCTCAATTTCGACCACGCGGATGGCCAGCGAGAACTACGGCTTCATGGCGCCCGTCAAGGCCGCCCTCGATTCGTCGCTTGTCTTTCTGGCGAAATCGTTCAGCCAGTTCTCGCAAGTTCGGTTTAACGCCGTTGCGCCGGGCCTGCTCAAGACTTCGGCCTCGGCGGGCATTCCCGGCTATGTCGAGTCGTACCTGTACGCCGAGCAGGCCACGCTCCGCAAACAGGCCGTCGAGACCGAGGAAGTCGCCAATGTCGTAGCTTACCTGCTCAGTCCGCGCTCCAGCGGCATCAATGCCCAACGGATCGTCGTCGACGCCGGCATGGAGGTCAACTATTTCGATCGCGATTTGGTCCAGCGGGCAATGGAACCCCGCGCTCCAAAGGGCGTGGGCGCAAAGGGTCGCCCAGAATGATGAAAGGGCGGCAGTCGTGGCCCCGAACGAACATCATTCCAAATGGGCCAAGAGCGAGAATTTGACACCAGTTCCATTCCGATGTCGCCCAGCGAAGTGGGCCGAATCGCTACCAAAGCCTAATGGATCAAAAGGAAATCTCGGCTGTTTAATAGCGCCCACATCAGATCTTGAGCAGCCTCTTCGCGCCGGTCCGGCTTCGACTTGAAGAACGCCAGCGCCGTTTCCTGCTCCTTTGCATCCGGTGAGCGGACAAGCGACCAAAGGTACAGTTGCTCAACGAGCGCCCGATCGTCGGTGTGCGCCTTGACCAGCACCGCGACTCGTCCGCCGGGGTTCGTGAGCCGGCTCAGGATCGTGTTGCCGTTGATGAAGTGCAGGGCTTGCAGCATGTTCGAGCCATCGTCGCGCTCGCACTCGCAGGCTTCCATCCGCTGTGGCTTGCCGAACAGATTGAGAAAATCGCTCTGTACATCGGCGTCGGGGAGCTGTGCGGCGGTGAAGCCCGCGGGCGCCCCGGCGAAATTCTCCGGTACCCCGGTGGCCTGCACCAGCGAATCCAAAAGCGCCTCGGCTGGCAGCCGCCGCGGAATGAATCGCGAGAAATTCGCGTCGTCGTTGGCGTTGGTTTCGTTCGGCGCGGCGTCGCGCTGGTAGGTCTGCGAGGTGACAATGGTTCGCATCAGGTGGAGAACGTCGAAGCGGTGCTCGACGAAGTCCTTGGTCAAGGCGTCGAGCAAAGCCGCGTTGATCGGCGGGTTCGTGGTCCGCAGGTCGTCCACCGGGTCGATGATCCCGCGGTGGAAGAAGTAGCTCCAAATGCGATTGGCCATGCTACGCGCGAAGAAGGGGTTGGCGGGCGACGTGAGCCACTGGGCGTAAACGGCCCGGCGGTCGGTGTTCGCGGCGATCGCCGGCTCTTCACCGCCCAGGTAGCGCGGCGGCTGCAACTGGCCCGTGCGCGGGTTGAGCGAATAACCCGCAGCCAGATTCACGACCAGCGTCTTTGCGTTGGGAATTCCGGCCAGCCGCGGATCGCCTTTGACGCCCAGTTGATTGAAAAAGCTGTGCAGGCCGAAATAATCGACTTGTGTCCAGTTTTCGAAGGGGTGGGGGTGGCACTTCGCGCACAGCATCCGCACGCCGCAGAACACTTGCGTTGTGCGCTGCAACGAGTCGTCAGTGTCTTTGCTGAGGGCATAGAAGGCGCTGGTTGGATCGTCGGCGCTGCCGCCGCGGCTGGTGAGGATCGAGCGCACGAATTCGTCGAGCGGCAGGTTCGTGGCCACCGCCACGCGAATCCACTCGCGGAAGGCGTAAACCGCCGGCTCGTTGAGGTTGGTCCGCGAATTCTGTAAAAGGTCACCCCATTTCAAACTCCAGCGATCGACGAACTCTCCTCGCCGGAATAACCCGTCAACCACCTTGGCGCGCTTCGCCGGCTCGGTGTCGGCGAGGAACGCTTGTAGCTCGTCGGCCTTGGGCTGGACGCCGATCAGGTCGAGGTAAACGCGGCGCAGGTAGCGGGCGTCGTCGACTAGGCCCGAGGGTTTGATCATCAAATCGTTGAGTTTCGTCACGACGTGCTTGTCGATCAGGTTGTCCTGCGACAGGGGCGTGGGTTCGAAACCGGGTCGCGGCTGGAGCACGATGAAGTTGGCTGTGGCGAAGATTCGCTCGAAACGGGCGACGACCGCCGTTTCGCCCAACTCGCGAGTCGTCACCAGGCCTTCGTCGTCAACGCCGGCCACTCGCTCGGTGTTGGCAGTAAAGATACCCAGCCGTGTCACGTCGCGGTCGCTGCCGTCGCTGTAGCGGGCAATCAACTGAAGTTGGTGTTGTTGGCCGGGACCGATTACGACCGACGTGGGATAGATGCGGACCGATTCGATACGCGCTGGATCGGCAACGTCGTCAGGCGCGCCGTCGGCGATCCAACCCAAGAGCAGCTCGTGAAGCAAGCTGCCACGGTCGAATCGAACGCCACCCTTGTGCGGCAAGTCACCCAGCGGCTTGGCTAGCAGCAGGCTGGCCGGTGGATTGTGGCGGTTGATGCGTCGCTCGAAGAATTCGTCCGTAAGCGAGAGAAAATCGGCCGCCGCGTCGGCGCCGCGCAACGACAATTTGAAGCCGTTCTTGCCCAACGAATAGCCGTGACAGGCCCCTGCGTTGCAACCTGCTTTCGAGAGTGCGGGCATCACGTCGTGACGGAAGCTATGGAGCGGATCGGCTGCCGGTAGTTTGACGCTAACATGGACCGCGGCGGTTTGGCCGGCGGTCGTTACCGTCACGTCGGTTTCGCCGGCGCCGAGCGCTTCGACCCAGCCCAGCGAAGTGACACGGGCGACGGAAAGGTTGTTGCTGGCGAACGTCGCTTGCGCGGTCAGGTCGATGGCGCGGCCGTCGGTAGATATGCCGGATACGACGATCGAATGCGGGTGGCGACGGTGCGTCAGGTTGATCGTCGCCGGTTCGACGCGGATGGATCCGGCAAGTTGAAGCGCGTCGGCCGCAAAGGTCGTTGATGCGCCACGAAAGGACGCAATGCAAACTAACGCGGCAAGGAGTAGGCGGAGTTGGATCATTGGTCTTGGTTTTTGGATCTTGGTTTTTGGATCGCTGATTCAATCCGGCGGCAGCAATTCGACGAGGATGCCAATCGGTTCGCTACGGATCTCCAGCGGCGATGCGGGCGTCATCTTGCCCGTGGCGAATAGTTGCACGCCCTTCAGCTCGCCGGGCGGGACGTTGGCCGCGAACTTGATTTCCAACTCGAATTCACTGGCCGCCGCAGCAACGACAACGCGGGGGGGCGGCACACTCGGTGGCAGCCCTGCGACGGAAACCGCAACGTCACCGGTCAGTCCTTCCAGCCGCTCAACCTTCCCCGCGAACTTGACACTCGCACCAGTCTGGCGATCGAGCTTGGCCGAGACCTTGGGTGTGCCCGTGTATTGTAGCTTTAACGGATTGAACACGGCAACCGTCCGCACCGGAGTGGAGAGCATAATGAGGACACGCTGTTTGTCGCGGCTGAGCAGCTCCGCGCGGAAAGCGACTTCGATCGCCGCTGGGGGGAGGTCGGAGGGGACGAGCACGGCGTAGCTTATATCGTTTTTGGCCGCTTTGGCGGCTGAGTTGGCCGCGTCGTCGGTTGCCGTTTTCTTCTGCGAGGCTTCGTTCACCTTCGCGTCGGCTTCGGCCTTGGCTTTTGTGGCGGCTTCGAGCACTGCGCCGCCGGCGGTCTGCGAATCGGCCAACGTCTTGGCGGCGGCGGCTTGTGCCGTTTGCGCATCGGCGAGCAGTTTGTCGGCCGCCAGCTTGGCGTCCCAGGCGGCCTGTGCCGCCGGATCGGGCGGAATTTCGACGGGCGTAGGCGATTCGGCCCTCAGAGCACGGTTGGGGTCATCGGTGCCATTGACTTGTGGAGGATTTTGGCTGGTCATCAACGTCAATCGTACCGGACCGTCGTAGCCTGGCGGCCGAATACAACGGACCGCCGCGGCCAGCTTTGAGCCGAGCACCAGCTTGCCGTCGGGAGGCGGTTGCCAGTCGGCGTCGAAGCCGACGCCGCCACGAGTGGCCAGAGCCACTACCAATTCCTCGCTCAACCACGGCTGGAACTGACCGATCGTGTCCGCGGCGGAGTGCGCCGGGCGGACGACGGGTCGAGCGAGATCGGCGGTGGCGCGACCGCGGATTGTTGTCAGGAATTGTCCCACTCCATCGCCGGAGCCTGTAAAAGTGATCAACTTGCCGTTCGTTCCGGCAGCGATCTCGTGGGCGTCGGCGCTCACACCAGGCGGTAGTTGCCCGAAATCGAGTTGGATCGGACCTTGGTACCCCTGGCGGTCGACCCGCATCCGCACGATTTGCCGTCCGTTCTGAGGCACGTTGTAGCGGTCCTGTTCGACCGACAACTGGAAGTCGGCCCGCGACGGCTCCGTCGCCGGCGCGGTGGCCAGCAACCGGTACACCGCCGTCTCGCCCCCGCGAGTGTGAATATCCTTGACTGCGATGATGAGCGTGTTCAAATCCTTGGGGACCGCGAACTCGACGAGCGAGTCGGTCGTGCCCGGCGCATCATCGTTGGAGACCAGGACGGTGCCATCCTCGCGGCGGATTTCGATGACACTATCGACGGGCGCGCCCAGACGGGCGGCAAAGACTTCGAATCTCAACTTTGCGTCGGACTGCACTTTGAGCCGATAACGATCCTCCTCGCCGACTACGGCCAGCCGGCCGTTCATGGCCGAGGGTACCGCCGCCAGCTCTTGCGGCATCCCGACGACTTGCTGCTCCACCAACTCGGGGATTTCGCTGACGAACACGGCCGGCAGCGGTCCACTGATGATCGACGGCGTAGCCCATGATACGGCCACGGACGATGAATCCCAGGCCGGCGCCACCACAACCAGCTTGTCGACCGCCAGGTTGCCGATCGGCCGCAAAGTCGCCGTCGTGCCGCGCTCGACGGCGGCCGGAAATACGGCATCGGCGTATTCCCACTCGCCGATCTTCAAGCGGAAGTGTCCTGGCCCCGGCACGGCATACTGCAAGTCGTTCACAGTGAGCATGTATTGGCCGTCAGAAGGGATCACGGCCGTGAGCCGCGTATCGCCGTGCAAGGACGCCGAAGGCAATGACCAGGCCAGGTGCCGTCCCTCGGCGTCGTACAAGTGTAAGACCGGGCGGAGCTTGCCTCCCAACCTTTGCGATTCAATTTCACATGTGATCCGCTGGCCCGCTTTCGCCGGAAACGACGTCCGGAGCGTCGTACCGCCGCCGAGTGTTCCATGCAGCGCCACAGGAAGCGAGTCGACCGCCGCGGCAAACAGCCGTTGTGGCAATCGGTCGAGAGCAACGACGGTTTTCTCCGAGACGCCCCCCTCGCCAGTGAAATACAGGTTATACAATCCAGGCGTTAGGCCGGCGCCGAGCGTGACGTCGATCTCCACTCGCGTTGCCGTCGCGTTTGGCCTTATGGCTTGTGCGGCGATCGGCGCCGCAATGACCAGACGCGGATTCAACGGCAAGTCGATACCGTCGATCGCTAATGTCGTCGTGCCGCCGATTTGCAGTCCGCGCAGATCGATGTTTCGCACCGATGGGGGCGTAGCCGCCGCGGGTGAAGCAACCAGGAAAAGTGAAAGGGCAAGCGACAACAAGTATCCATTGCTCGAACAATGAGAGTTGCGTGCACGTTTCCGATCAGGTTCTCTATACATCTTGTTGAGGCCAGGGACTTGTCCCCTGGAGTTTCACGCTCGTTTTCAGCTACGCAATGCCCCAAAATCTACCTGCTTTCGTCCGAGGCGACTCGGACGACGGGAATGCGGCCGTATCCGATCTAGACGGCAACGTGAAACTCCAGTGGGCAAGCCACTCGCCTCTTACCAACATTCCAGTTTGGCCACCAGCGACCAGAAGTAGCCCTGGGTAAACCATCCCCATATCTCCTCTGTATCCTAACATCCCCTTTCAAAACAATTCGGGGATCGGTTCGGCTTCGATGAAGCGCACCGGCCGACCGCCGAGTCCGGGCATCATGGTCGTTTCCAGGTCGATGCCCATCCCATGGTAGATCGAAGCCAAGAGGCGCGGGGGTTCAATGGGGTAGTCGTGGGGCGCGGCTCCGAGCTTGTCGGTCGAACCGATCACCTGCCCGCCGCGGATGTTACCGCCACAAAGAAAGTTGGTCCAAGCCGGTGGATAGTGATCGCGACCTCCGCGCGGATTCAGCTTCGGCGTGCGCCCCATTTCGCTTAGTACCGCCACCACGGTCTCCTGCAACATCCCACGCTGTTCAAGGTCGAGGATCAAGGCCGTGAACGCCTGGTCGAATTGCGGGCAAAGGTGGCGTTCGTAATCGAGATAGGTGTTGTTCAGACCGCCGCCGTCGGCGTGCATGTCCCAGCAGGTGAGGCTGAAAACTGTATCGAAGTGGTTGACCGTCACGCACCGGGCCCCGGTTTCGATCAGTCGTCGGGCCATCAGGCAGCTCTGGCCAAGCGTGTTGCGGCCGTAACGGTCGCGGAGCTTGTCCGGTTCGTGCTGTAGCTCGAAGGCCATCTTCGTCGTCGGTGAGGTCAACAGGTTGAATGCGCGCGCATACGAGGCGTCGAGATCCTGGCTCGATTTCGATTCGGCACGCCGCTGCAAGCCGTCCAATTGGGCCAGCAGGTTCCGGCGGGCACTGATCCGCGGCTCAGTCTGGTCGGCGGGCGGCGTGAGGTTTGCCACTTTGAAGTCGCCGCTGGCGGGGTCGGCGCCCAGAAAAAATGGCTCGTGCGCGCTGCCCAGGTAGGCGGCGGTTTGGCCGTGGTAAGGCCCGGCTCCGGTGTTACCGATCTTGCCTGGCAAGATGATCGAGGCCGGCAGATCGCCGCGCGGTCCGAAGACACGGGAAATTACCGAACCGCTGTGGGGTTGGACGTTGTTTGGGCTGAAGTCCTGCCCGGTCATCATCCAGCGCTGGCCGTTTTCGTGAGATGCACCGCTATTGTGGTACAGACTGCGGACCAGGGCCACGCGGTCCATAAGTCGTGCCATGAGCGGGAAGTGCTCGCAGATTTGTACGCCGGGGACATTGGTTTCGATGGGGCGGAACTTTCCCCGCACGTCGTCGGGGGCCTGGGGCTTCATATCCCAAGTGTCCAAGTGTCCTGGAGATCCGACGAGGAAAATGGTGATGCAGTTGCGGATCTTGGCCTTCGAGTTATCGACGGCGCCGGCGGCTTCGAAATTGAGCAGGGTTGGCAGGCTCAAGCCCGCCAAGCCGGCGGCCCCGGCGGTGAGGAAACTTCGGCGGGTGACTCCGCCGCAAACCGGGACCTTCTCATGGCCGATGTTGAGCACCGCATGGGCTCCTTGCCGAGGGAGGAAAAAGCTTCGGAGCGGCCGGATGGCAGTTCCGCGGAGGGTCAAATCTTGTAGGCGACTTTGTTCGAGATTTCGACGAACTTGCTCTCGGTGAATTCGCCCGCGGGGGTCTTGGCGTAATTGACGTATTTCCACATTTCAAGCACGATTTCGTACTCGCCCGGCGTGGTCTCAGGATGCTCATAGGCTTCGGCGGCCCTGGCAGGTGGCGTGGCAACCACTTGCCCATCGCGCTTGATTTGCCATTGCAGTCGCGAACCCCAATCGTTCATCACGTCGCCACGGATCACGCGGCGGCCTTCCAGTCGGATTTCGGTCTTGGGGGTTCCTTCGAACTTTTGTTCCATGCTTCCAGGCCTCTTGAACAAACTCGCCGTCGCCCGCTCGTCGCACACCGGACCGTTCGCCTAGTGTATCGAGGCAACATATAAGCCAGCGTTGATTTTAGACGACGCTACGGTGAATGCAAGCTATTCCCTCGCCTCACGCTACAGCGCCCAAACCAAGGCTTTGCAAAAAACTTGAACCCAATCTCCAAGATTCCTTTCCGTGCCACGAAGAAAGTAGGAACGCCTGTTTTTAGCGGCTGTGTTGGCCGTCAGGGTGTCACCAACTTCGGCCCCCCAGCAGAGGGTCGTGCAACGGAGGGTTTCGTCATGGTCAAGAAAGCAGTTTTGGGTGGTGCGGGTGCCGCGCTGGTGTGCTTGGTGTTGTTTGGCCGCGAGGCGGCCAGCTACGTGGGCACCACGGTCGGCTGGTGCAAAGATTCAGTCAAGGGCAGCGTGCCGATCTCGTTCGAAATCGACCGCGCTCGCCGAATGGTCAAGGACCTGGTTCCCGACATCCGCAAGAACATGCACATGATTGCCAAGGAAGAAGTTGAAGTCGACCGGCTGGCGAAGCAGATCGCCGAATCGGAATCGCGCCTGGGCAAGGATCGCGACGAGGTCATGCGGCTCAAGACCGACCTGTCGAGCAATCAACAAGTGTTCCAATACGCCGGCCGCAGCTATTCCGCGGGGCAGGTGAAAATCGACCTGGCCAACCGCTTCGAGCGCTTCAAGACGCACGACGCCACCCTGGCCAGCCTCAAGGAGATGCAATCCGCACGCCAGCGGAGCCTGGAAGCCGCACGGCAGAAGCTCGAAGGAATGTTGGCAACCAAGCGTCAGTTGGAAGTCGACGTCGAGCACCTGGAAGCCCGGTTGAAAATGGTCGAGGCGGCCCAGACCACGAGTGACTACAAATTCGACGATAGCCAGCTCAGCCGCGCCAAAGAACTGGTGACGGACCTGCGAACCCGGCTCGAAGTGGCCGAAAAGCTGGTCAACGCCGAAGGGAGTTTTCGCGACGAGATCCCGTTGGATCAGCCCGCCCCAGAAAACATCGTCGATCAGGTCACCGAGTATTTCCAGACCGAGCGTCCGTTGGTCGCCGACGTGGCGGCTGAGGCGCAGCGATAAGGCGGATCCCACGAGAAAGTGGTGGCTGGTGGCGGAGCGTAAGCGATGCCCCCGTTAAATAGCGACCGGGTCATCGCTGACGCTCTGCCCCAGCCACCGTGAATGTTTCAATGTCGGCCGCGTGAAATATCACTCCTCATCTTCTGACTCATTTCTCCCTCCCATGTTCCAACCGTGGCGAATCAAACTGCGTGAAGCCGACCTCGCGTTTCGGGGCGGACGCTTGGAAGAAGCAGGCAAGCTGCTTTGCGACGGCGACTTGTGCGAATTCCTGCCGGCTAAGCAACTGCTCGCAAAAGTCGCGGGAGGCATGGTCCAACGCGCGGGACAACGGATGAATGGGGGCCAAAGCTCGGCGGGCTGGCGCGATCTGGAGACTGCCCGCGAGCTCGGGGCCAATCCTGAATCCGTGGCCGAGATGCGCTGCGCGTTCATCGAGCGCCGATTGGCCGAGGCCCGCACCTACCTGGCTGCCGGCGAGCCGTCGGCGGCGGTGGCACGGCTGGATGAATTGTCTCGCCGCGACGAAATCGGCCGCGAGGCCCGATTGCTGCGCGAGGCGGCGGCGCATTGCCTGGCGGCGGAGCGTCACGGCCGGCGAGGCATGTTCGCCGACGCCGAGCGCGAGTTAGCGGCGGCAGTGGCTTTGGTCCCCGAACTTGAATCGCTGGACGACGCCAGGAAAGCGTGTAGGGTGAAAGCTGCGGAATGCCGCAAGTTGACCGAACGGCTTCACTTAGCGCTTGTCGGCGAGAATTGGACGCAGGTGCAGTCGGTGGCTGAGGCGATTTTGGAGCTTTGCCCTGAACATGAGCCGGCCCGCGACGCCCGACGCCGGGCCTGGGCGGCAGTCGGGATGAGCTTGCACGAGGCGCTCCCGCGTGGCCGGCGCCTTGCAACGCCGCACGACGGCGCGCCGAAAGTCATCGTGATGCCGCGGACCAACGGGCGGCCGGCGGTCCGCATTGTACAACACGCGGGGAACTCAGCGGTGAATCCTTTTTCCGGCGCGCAGAACGAACCCGGCTCGCGGTATCTGCTATGGGTCGATGGCGTGGGGGGCTACCTGGTTTGCGAATCGAACCAGGTTACGCTCGGCCAACCGGTGCCAGGCAGTCAGGTCGACGTGCCGATCCTAGGCGACGTTTCGCGCCGTCATGCCCAGATTCGCCGCGACGGTGAAGTGTACCTCATCGACCCGTTGCGCCCGGTGCGAGTCGATGGACGGACCATCGATCGCGCAACCTCGCTCGTTGACGGCAACCAGATCGAATTGGGCCACAATGTGCGGCTCAGGTTCCGTCGCCCGCACCCCTTGAGCGCGACCGCCAGGCTGGAATTCGTCAGCCACCATCGCACCCAGCCGGCCGCCGATGCGGTGCTGCTGATGGCTGAAGCGTGCGTGTTGGGGCCAGGCGGCAACAGCCACGTCGTCTGCCGCGATTGGTTGGACGAACTGGTGCTGTTCCGACAAGGGGGCCAATTGCACTGCCGGCGATCGGGCAATTTCAAAATCGATGGGCTGGAAGTCAAAGACAAGGGGCGTCTGGCTGGGGAGTCGCAAATCGTGGGGCACGATTTTTCGTTAAGCATTGAGAACATCGCTTAACTCGGTCTCTTTACGAATCTGTAGTTGGCGAGGCAAGTCGTAACCTGAGACCCGATAACGCTTTCGATTTATCGAAAATAATTCCGGCCCGCCGACGAACTATCGGCAGGTAGGCGAACTCGCAAGAATGCCAAGGGCACGACGCGGAACAATGGCCTGAACTCTTGCGAAGTTCAGCTATGGGAAACTGGACATATGGAACTTGCAGCCGTTAGCATAGACGAAGGCAGTGATGAATCCATGAACCTCCGCGCCACTCAAGCCCACGCTGAACCGGAGCCCCGCAATGGGCCGATGAAATTCACGTACACGAGCGGTTCGCGTCCGTTGGAAGGCTACACCATCAAGCGTGGCATCGGCCGTGGCGGATTCGGCGAAGTCTACTATGCCACCAGCGACGCCGGTAAGGAAGTCGCGTTGAAGTTGATTCGCCGCAACCTCGACATCGAGCTCCGCGGCGTCACTCAGTGTCTGAACGTCAAGCACCCCAACCTGCTCGGCCTGTTCGACGTCAAACAGGACGAACTGGGCGACAGTTGGGTCGTCATGGAGTACGTCGCCGGCGAGTGCCTGGAAGACGCCATTGCGCGGCACCCAAACGGATTGTCGCGCGACGATGCCCTGGCCTGGTTCCGCGGCGTGGCCGCCGGCGTGGCTTACCTGCACGACCACGGCATTGTCCACCGCGACCTGAAGCCGGGAAACATTTTCTCCGACGAAGGGCTGGTCAAAATCGGCGACTATGGGCTGTCGAAGTTCATCTCGGCCAGCCGTCGCAGCGGGCAGACTGAGAGTGTGGGTACGGTCCACTACATGGCCCCTGAAATCGGCAATGGCCGCTACGGCAAGGAAATCGACATTTATGCCTTGGGCATCATCTTGTTCGAGATGCTTACCGGGCGTGTGCCATTCGAAGGCGAAAGCGTCGGCGAGGTGCTGATGAAACATCTCACAGCCGAGCCTAACCTGGCCGACGTCGAGGAACCTTACCGCGGCGCGATTGCCCGTTGCCTGGCCAAAGACCCTGAAGCCCGATTGAAGTCGGTGGGCGAACTAGTCTCACTGCTGCCCGAGGCGGCTCGGGTGGGCGTCGGCGCAGGCGTCGGCGGCACGCCGAGCGGTTTCGCACAGGCGTTGCCGGGGATTGGCACAGGATCGGGCGCGCCGCGTGGCGCCTCGCCCGCCGCAAGCGCGCCCCGCATCGCCACGACCGAAGTGGTGCAGGCAGTCGAAGTCGATGAAGAGCCGATCTGGCGCGCCGTCCGCGACCGTTGGCGGGAGTTTACTCAGGCCTGGACGTCTGGCCGCATCAACACCAATGGCAAGGTGTTTATCATCGTGATCGGATCGATCGTCGCCGCCAGCGGCGGAATGCACATTGTCGTCGCGATGCTTCCGATCCTACTCATCACGTATGCCTTTTATTATGTCGTGCGCTCGATTGTGCGGGCCAACCAACGGCCGCAAAGCACAGCAGTGTACCGGCCGCCGGCGCCGCCACCGACGGTACCGACCGCGGTGGTATCTCCCAGGAGCAGTCCACAGGCGTCACAGCCGCCTCTCCCCGTAACGCACCAGCGACGGCGGCGGCGTAGCCTTGCGCAAACGACGATGCATTTGCCCGCGAAGACCGGCCGCGAGCGCTTCATGGAATTGACCGGTTCGTTGCTCTTTGCCGCGCCGGTGGCCGCGGTCATGTGCGTAGTCATGGGCATCCTGCGCGGCGAGGCGCCGCGGCCCGAACAGTTCGCCTGGTTGACGCTGGTGAGCACGATCGGCGCGTGGCTGGTGCTGGTGTCCGCCAAGTTCTGGGAGGGCAAGAATGGCGAGCCGAACGTGCGGCGCTTCGTTCAGATGTTGCTGGGCCTTGGGCTGGGGGTCGTGGCCTGGGGCGGCAAAGAGTGGCTGCTCGTCGGTCTGCCGTACGAATGGACCGACCCGGCCGGCCAGCATGCCTTGGGCGAACAGATGTTTGGCGACGGCTTTACCGACAAGGCTGGCGGTGCGCCGACGCTGATGGGGCACATGGCCTACTTCGCGTTCCTCTTGATGGTTCTTCGTTGGTGGCACCAGGCCGACCCGCTACGGCCGGCGCGGTTGAGTTTATGGCCGGTCGTGGTGACGGCCGGCTGGGCTTGGATTTTGCAGTTCTTCTGGAGTTATCCGCAGCCGTGGGGCGTGATGATCGCCGCCACCATGTCGGTGGCCGTGCAGTTGGCCAGCCCCTGGTTCGAAACGCGCTGCCGCACGGCGCACGTCGAGGTATAAGAACGATGGTCGAAAGCACACCAATGATCACGATCCGTCCACTTGTCATGAGTGGTCGCAGTCGCGGCGCGCTGGGGGTGCTGGGCGCCGTCCTTAGGTTCGGTGCCGTGGCCCTGGCGGGCGGGTGCAATGCACAGATGCAGCCGGCACCACCGGCTGAGGCGGTGCCGACGGTCGAAATCAAGTTAAGTGAAACAGCGGTTGCTCAGGCCCCCAAGCCAAGCCCGCAGGCACTGGCCGAATCGCCCAAGCTCGAAGCCGAAGCACCACTGGCGACGGGCTCCACGGCGGGCGAAGGTCGGCCGACGGCCGAAGGTATTGCCGCTCGTTCACCCACTCCGCGGCCGAATTGGATGGACGAACCTCAAGGGAAGCACGGCAGCGACGGTACATACCATAAGATCGCCTCGGTCGAGTTGTACCGCTCGCGGGCCGAATGCGAAGAAGCGCTGCCTGCCGAATTGCGTAAAGTCGTCAGCCAGTACATCGACCAGTTTTTGGGTGACGAAGGGGCGGCTGAGCTTGTCGCCTTGCCGGTGCCCGACATCCACGACCATTTGATCAAGGAGCAGTGGGAGGAGCACACCTCCGATGTCCTGGGGCCGATCGTCAACTTGCACACGCTCTTGGTTTTCGACGGTAAGGCCAATGCCGACATCAAGGACCGCTACCAAAAGGCCCGCGTGACCCAAAGATTGGCTAGCACCGGCTTTGGCGCGGGGTTGCTGCTTGGGTTACTTGGCACCGTTTTCGGCTACCTCAAGCTCGATACCCTGACCCGCGGTTATTACTCGCGGCGCTTGCAGTTCGCCGCCGGCTCGGTGATACTGACACTGGCGGCGATCGTGGCGCTTTTCGCGCAAGGGAAGCTCGGTTTTTGACCCGGATCGTCGCACGGTCCAGGCCATTCGACGCCGATGCCCCCCACTAGCGAATCCGACCACCTGCTAAGCGACCGCATCCGCGCGGGAGAGGCCGACGCCTGGAACGAATTGATCGCGCGCTTCGAGGGAAGGCTATTGGCCTTTGTCGAGACCCGGTTGCGCAACCGGGCGGCCAGTGAGGACGTGGTTCAGGAAACATTCATTGGCTTCCTCACCAGCCTCCCCAACTACGATTCGGCCCGCTCTCTGGAGAGTTACTTGTTTTCGATCGCGGCCCACAAGCTGACCGACCACCTGCGGCGCGAAGGCCGCCGCCCGACGTTGCCCTTGGCGGGCACTTCGAGCAGCCAGAGCGAGTGGGAGCTGCCCGGCTCAGCCCGCCCGGCGAGCAGCATTGCACGTAGCGGCGAGCGGCGCGGCCTGGAGGAGACAGCTCTGGCGAAATCCTTGGCCGATCTCCTGTCGTACTGGCGCGGACGCGACGATTGGGAAAAGGTCCGATGTGCCGAGTTGCTCTTCGTACGTGGCATGGCCAACAAGGACGCCGCCTCGAAACTTGGCATATCAGAGCAAGCCGTCGCCAACTGCAAATTCGACTTTCTGGCCAAAGTTCGCGCCGCGGTCCGGCGGCAAGGGCTGCCGGAAGACGTATTTCCGGAGTTAGGCGAGGAGAGTTGACCAATGACCGTTTCCGACACCGAACTCGAAGCCTATCTCGACGAAGCCCTGCCGGCGGAAGAAATGACGCGGATCGAAGGCGAGGCGCGGCGGACCCCGGAGCTGGCGCGGCGATTGGCGGCGATCAACGCGCGCCGCGACGCGGGGGCGCACACTTTGGGAGAGATTTGGCGCCGCCACCGTCTGACTTGTCCCAGCCGTGCCGAGTTGGGCAGTTACTTGCTGGGCGTTCTTCCGGACGAGCACGCCCGTTATGTGGCGTTTCATCTCGACGAAGTGGGCTGCCGTGTCTGCCTGGCGAACCATGCCGACCTCGAGCGTCAACAAGCCGAGACAGCCGACGCGGCGAGCCACCGGCGGCGCAAATACTTCGAGTCGAGTGCCGGGTACCTTCGGCGGAAGTGACGCCTTAGCGTCGTCCGTCGAGTACCCCTGGTGTCACGGTCCGCATTTCGACAGCCGCGACCTCAGCCGACATCCCGGCCCGTTTTCGACGTTCCGCTTCGCCCCAGCCTGCCCGGATCTTGGCGCAGGCATCCTGGATTTCGTCCTGGCTGGGGGCGTGCGGCGCGTTGGGCAAATGACGACGAAACTTCATGGCCCTATCTCCTCTGTTGTCCGGCAGCGCTTGTTCCACGGCGCTAACGGCGACACAAGTGTAGCATATTATACGCGAGACGGCGCCAACTGGGTCGGCAAATTCGCGTCTTTAGAGTGGGCTTTCGCTACGCGACGTCGTCGAACATCGCTTCGACGAATTCTTCCGGTTGGAAGAGGGCCAGATCCTCGGCCTTTTCGCCGACGCCGATGTATTTGACCGGCAGGCCGACCTGCTGGCGGATCGCCACGACGACGCCCCCCTTGGCGGTGCCGTCGATCTTGGCCAGGACGATGCCGGTGCAATGCACGGCTTCGGTGAAGTGCTTGGCCTGGCTGATCGCGTTCTGGCCGGTCGTGGCGTCCAGAACTAATAGCACCTCGTGGGGGGCTTCGGGAATCTGCTTGCCGATCACGCGATGAATCTTAGTAAGCTGTTGCATCAGGTTCTGCTGCGTCTGTAATCGTCCGGCCGTGTCGATGATACAAACATCGGCTCTTGTTTCCAGGGCCTTGGCCACGGCGCGGTGGGCAACGCTGGCCGGGTCGCCCCCCGACTCCCCTTTGACGATTTCGGCCCCCAGCCTTCCGGCCCAGACCGTGAGCTGCTCGACGGCCGCCGCGCGGAACGTGTCGGCCGCACCCAGCACGACCTTTTGTCCCTGCGAGGTGAAAAGGTGTGTGAGCTTGGCGATTGAAGTGGTCTTGCCCGCCCCATTGACCCCGGCCACCATGATCACCGTTGGCCCCTCTGCGACCAGGCGGATCGGCGCTTCATCCTGCTCCAGGAGCCCTTTCAATTTTTTCTTTACGGTCGCCAGTACGTCGGACATTTCGACCACGCGACCACGGAACTCGGTGCGCACGTCGTCGATGATCGCGCCGGTCGCTTGCACGCCCATGTCGGTCTTGATCAGCGCCGCCCGAAGGTCTTCGAGGAATGCGTCGTCGACCAGGCGCCCTTCGCTTTTGAATAGGTCGCGGACGTCGGTCTTGAGCAGTTGGTGGGTCTTTTTGAGCCCTGCCTTGAATTTGTCGAAGAGTCCCATGAAGATGAGGGGATAAAGGATGAGGGGTGTTAGATGAGGGGGCAGCTGCGATAAGTGTAGGGCCAATCCTCTATGAGGCCGTAAAGCCCCCGGCTCCGACGCATTCATCCTTCATCTTTCATCCCTCATCCTTCTGAATGAACCGATCAAGAATGCCGTTGACGAACTGGGCGGAATGGCTGCTTCCAAACCGTTTGGCCAGCTCAACCGCCTCGTTGATGGCCACGCGGCTGGGCGTGTCGGCGTGGAGGATTTCATAAACACCCAGCCGCAGCACGTTACGATCGGTGGCGGCCATGCGCTCCAGTGTCCAATGATCGGCGGTCTTGGTCAACAGCGAGTCGAGCTCCGACCGGTTGCGCCGCACGCCGGCCACGAGCGAACGAGCAAACTGGGTGAGCTCCTCCCCTTGCAGCCGCGCGGCGAGGAACTCGTCGGCCGACGCCTTGTCGCTGCCGGGATTCAGGTCGTCCTGGAAGAGGACCTGCAGTGCGACTTCTCGTGCTCGGCTTCGACGGGACATCTTTGTAAGTGGTGGGTGGTGAGTGGTGAGCCGTGGAGTCCTAGGTGGTGACGGGAGTGAACGTCCACCAGTGAGTTGGTTCAATTCGACCACTCACCACTCCACAACTCACCAATCGTGACTAGCCAGGTAGTTGGCCCAACAAGCTGGCCATTTGTAGCGCCGCCTCGGCGCATTCGCTTCCTTTATTACCTACGTTGCCGCCGGCGCGGTGGATCGCCTGTTCGAGCGTATCGCAGGTTAGCAGACCGAACAAGACCGGAACTCCGCTCTCAACACCCGCCCGGGCCAATTCCAGGCTCACGGCGCGGTTGATGTACTGATCGTGGCTCGTTTCTCCACGGATCACCGCTCCCAGGCAGAGCACCGCGCGGTACTGTCCGCTCTTGGCCTGCCTCGCCGCCACCAAAGGTATCTCGAATGCGCCGGGTACCCAAGCCACGTCGATCGCCTCGTCACGGACGCCGTGGGCCGTCAATGTCTTCACCGCCCCCTCAAGCAGCCGCGTGGTGATCGACTCATTGTACCGTGAAACGACGATCGCAAACCGGCCGTGGGGCCCGTTCAAGCGGCCTTCGTAGTTTTTGGGCATGTCACCCCTTCATCCCCATTAAGAACTCGGCATTCGTCTTTGACTTGCGCAGCAGGCTGACGAGCCGCTCCATGGCGTCGGTGGGGCCCATGTCATTCAGCACGCGGCGGAGGATGCAAATCCGCCGATGCTCTTCGGGATCCAGAAGCATCTCTTCGCGGCGGGTGCCGCTGGCGGGAATGTCGATCGCCGGCCAGATCCGCTTGTCGACCAGCTTGCGATCGAGCACGACCTCCAGGTTGCCCGTCCCCTTGAACTCTTCGAAGATCACCTCATCCATCTTGCTGCCGGTCTCGACCAGCGCTGTGGCGATGATCGTCAGCGAGCCCCCCTCTTCGACTTTGCGCGCGGAACCAAAGAATCGTTTCGGCCGCTGCAAGGCGTTGGCGTCGACGCCTCCGGAGAGAATCTTGCCCGAATGCGGCACCTCGGCGTTCCAGGCTCGTGCCAGCCGTGTGATGGAGTCAAGAAAAATGATCACGTCGTGGCCGTATTCGACCATTCGTTTGGCCTTCTCGATGACCATCTCCGATACCTGGATGTGCCGCGCCGACACCTCGTCGAACGTCGAGCTGATCACCTCGCAGTTGGGGCCCTTGACCTGGCGCTCCATATCGGTGACTTCTTCGGGCCGCTCGTCGATCAGCAGCATGATCACGTACACTTCAGGGTGGTTCGTGAGGACGGCCTTGGCCATCTTCTGCAACAAGATCGTCTTTCCGGCTCGCGGCGGGCTGACGATCAGTCCGCGCTGGCCGAACCCAATCGGCACGATCAGGTCGACCACCCGCATGTTGATCTCATCGGCTGACGTTTCGAGCACGACCCGCTTATCGGGATGCAACGGCGTCAGGTCGTCGAAGAAAACCTTCTCGGTAAGCAGGTTCGGATCCTGATAGTTGATCGCTTCCACCCGCAGCAAGGCGAAATAGCGTTCGCTCTCTTTGGGCGGACGAATTTGCCCGGACACGGTCGCCCCCGTCCGCAGCCCGAAGCGGCGAATCTGGCTGGGCGAGACATAAATGTCGTCCGGGCAGGAAAGGTAGTGATAGTCGGGGCTGCGGAGAAAGCCGAAGCCATCGGGTAGGACCTCGAGCGTCCCCTCGCCGAACATCAGGCCATTGAGCTTCACGCGCTCCTTGAGAATCTTGAAGATCAGGTCCTGCTTCTTGATGCCGGTGTAGTCGGTGAGGTTCTCTTGGCGCGCCTGCTCGATCAGTTGGGGCATCGTCATCCGTTGCAGCTCGGCGATGTGGATGTCGCCCTGTTTGATGGCCTCGTAATGCTGGTGGACGTCGTCGTCGTGTTCGTACTGGGCCTCCTCGGCCAATTCCTCGGCCAATGAAAGCGGCGCGCTTTCGTCGATTTCCGATGTGCCGACCTGGCGGGTGTTGCCGTCGGTTTCACCATGGGAATGGGAAGTGGGGTCGTCGATGGGCGGCGGACCGAACGGCTTGGGTTGATCGCCGCGCTTGCCTTTCTGGACTTTCGTGCTTTTGGTATCGGACATGATGAAAAAACTCCCGCTTGGGGGTAAATGTGCCGGCACGCGGAAGGTGCCAGCGGTAGGTGGGGATATCTCTAAGGTACACTAAGACGAGACGGCTGAGAACCCGATGGTTTGACGATCACCAAGCGCGAAGCGCAACCGAGGTGGGACGAGGATCGAATGCGGCTGGGCGTTCCGACGGGCTGGGCTATCCGACGAGAGACTGCCACAACCGCTCGACTTGGGCGCGCGTGTCCGACGTGGAACCGGAGTTGTCTATGATCGTATCGGCCAATCGCCGCTTGACGTCCAACGATTCCTGGGCCGCCTCACGCGCGGCAAAATCCTCCTGACTCCAACCTCGCTGTTGTGCTCTTGCCTGGCGTACCTCCCTTGACGCGTCGACAAACACGATTGAATCGCAGAACTCGTTCCAGCCCGCTTTGAGCATTACCGGCGCGTCGAGCACGGCCACGGACATTCCCGCGGCGGCCAACGTGGCGGCCTGCTCGCGCAGGCGATTTGTTATTTTGGGATGTGTGATTCGTTCCAGGTGTTCCAGCTCACGCGGCCCGTCGGGCGGCGGGGCAAATACGACCTGCGCCAGCGCCCGGCGGTCGACATGTCCGTCGGCCGCGAAAACGGCATCGCCCCAACGCTTGCGGACCAGCCTCTCGACCTCCGGCAACCGCAACACTTCATGCCCCGCGCGGTCGCCGTCGAGTAAACCGGCCCCCAGGTCGCAAAGTTGCCGGGCGACCAGGCTCTTGCCGCTGGCCACACCGCCCAACAAGCCTACGACCTTCATCCGTCCCAGGGCTCCGTTTCGGCCCAGTTCCGTCCGGTCTTCACGTCAACCTTCAAGGGTACCGACAGGATCTGTACGCTCGACATTTCTTCCCTGACAAGCGTCGCCAGACGATCGACCTCGTCGGGAGGAACTTCGAACACCAATTCGTCGTGGATTTGCAACAGCATCTTGGCGGCCAGCGCCTCGCGACGCAATCGACCGTGGATGGCGATCATCGCCTGTTTGATCAGGTCCGCAGCCGAACCTTGGATCACGGTGTTGATGGCCGTCCGCTCAGGTAGATTGCGCTGCCATGGACTTCGCTGCCGAGAACCTGGCTGCCGACCGGCATACGGGCGAACGCCTCGAATGGCCCGCCGGCGCCCCAGGACTGTACTAACATAACCCTTTTGCAGGCATTCCGCCAGTATTTTCGTTAGAAAAACTTCGATCCCCGGATATCGCTGGAAATAACCTTCGATGAAGGCCGCCGCCTGCTCCTGGTCGATCCCCAGTGTTTTAGCAAGGCCGAAGGGGCTTTGCCCGTAAATCACCCCGAAATTCACCGCCTTCGCGGTCCGCCGCATCTCGCGGGTGACCTGTGTCAGCGCTACGCCATAGACCTGGCTGGCGACACGCGCGTGAATGTCCTCATCGCTGGCAAAGGCTGCGCACAGGGTCTGATCGCCCGAACAATGCGCCAGCACGCGCAATTCGATCTGCGAGTAGTCAGCCGCAAGGAGCAGCCAGCCCTCGGGACCGGGCAGGAATGCGGAGCGGATTTCGCGGCCGCTCTCACTGCGAATCGGGATGTTCTGCAAGTTGGGGTCGCTCGAACTCAAGCGGCCGGTCGCCGCCACCACCTGATTGAACGATGCGTGTACCCGCCCAGTGCGCCGGTTGACCATGCCCGGCAAAGCGTCGACGTAGGTGTTCTTCAGCTTGGCGAATTGTCGGTATTCGCTGATCTTGGCGGGCAACGGATGCAACCGGGCCAGTTCTTCGAGCACGTCGGCGTCGGTGCTCGGGCCCGATTTCGTCTTCGAAACGACCGGCAGCTTCTGCTCGTCGAACAACACCTGAGCAAGCTGCTTGGGCGAGGCGATTTTGAAGGGGTGGCCGGCCAGATCGTAGATGTCGGCCTCCAGCAGTGTCAGCCGCTCGCCAAACTCGCTGCTGAGTTCGGCCAGCCGGCCAACGTCGACACGAATGCCGTTCGACTCCAGTTCGACGAGCACCTCGATCAGCGGCAGCTCGAGGGTTTCGAACAACGCGACCAGTTGGTTCTCGGCCAGCTTTTCGGCCAGCGGCGGCCGCAGCCGCCAGGCCACCAGCGCGTCTTCGGCGGCGTATTCGGTGATCGCCGCCAGCGGCACCTCGTCCATCCGCTTTTGGTCTTTCCCCTTGCCGATCAGCGACTCGATCTTGATGTTCGTGTGATGCAAGTAGCGCTGGGCCAATTCGTCGAGATTGTGGTTCCGCTCGCCGGCGTCGAGCAGGTAGCTTGCCACCATCGTGTCGAACTCGATCTTCGCCAACTCGACGCCAGCCGTCCTGAGCACGATCATGTCGTATTTCAGGTTCTGGCCGATCTTGCCGATGGCTGGGTTTTCCAGCACCGGCCGCAGCGCTTCGAGCGTCGCTGTCGGATCGAGCCTTGGCTCACCCGCTGGGGCGAGGACGGGTACGTAATATGCCTTGTCATCTTCCCAGGCGAATGAGTACCCGACAATTTCGGCCGCCGTGGGTGAGACGCTCGTGGTTTCGGTATCAACCGAGATCCGTGCTTGACGCGACATCGACTCGATGAGCGCAGTCAGCTTGTCGGGCGTGTCGATCGTTTCATAGGTGACAGACCAATCGGAGGGAGCGGATTGCGAGTCAAGGATTGTGGATTGCGGATTCGGGACTGAGGAAGATTGAGGATTGCCGTTTTCAGTTTGCGGATTGGCGACAGCAAATCGTTCATCCCCTCGCGCGAACTGCCTGGCCTGCTCGGTGAGTCGGTGGAACCCAAATTCGCCGAACAGCTCGCGGACTCTCGCCATGTCAAAACCGCCGACGCGGCCGGCCGCCCAATCGACCTCGATCGGCACGTACTTGTCGAGCCGTACCAGCTTCCGGCTCAGAAGGGCCTGCTCTCGCCCTTCGATCAGGTTCTGCTTACGCTTCACGCCCGCGACCTCGTGGGAGTGGTTGAGCACCGCGTCGAGCGTGTCGTATTTCTGCAACAGTTCGCGAGCCATCTTGGGACCAATCAACGGCACGCCGGGCACATGGTCGACCGGGTCGCCCACCAGGGCCTGGAAGTCGACCACCTGGTCGGGCCGCACGCCCCAATCGGTCGCCAACGCCTCCGCGTCGTAGATCTGCTGCTTGCGAACATTGAAGATCTTCACCCGCTCGCTGATCAATTGCCGGCAGTCCTTGTCGGCGGTGACCACGAAGCAATTCCCTTGGCGCTCCTCGGTCAGTCGCGCGACCGTGGCCAGGATGTCGTCGGCTTCAAAACCCTGCAATTCGAGCACCGGCACGGCGAGCGCCTCGACTGCGCGTCGAATGGCCGGAAACTGTGGCACCAGCTCGTCGGGCATTTCGGCCCGGTGCACTTTGTAGTCGGCATACAGCTCGTGGCGGAAGGTGGGGCCGGAGAGATCGAACGCGCAGAACAAGTAATCGGGCCGCTTTTCCTGGAGAATGTAGAAGATGTCGCGGACGAAGCCGAACACCGCGTTGACCGCTTCCCCCTTGGGGCTGGTCATCTCCGGAATCGCATGAAACACCTGGAAGATCAGGGAATTCGCGTCGATAACCCAAACCGTTTTTCCAGCCAACGATTGCCCCTTGTCCGTCGCGGCCGCGTCGGCGAGCCGACCCACTTCGTGGGTGCCCAGGCGTAAGCCCCCCGGTTTGTCCGGCGCGGCGGTTGAGCCCCCCGGTTTATTTGCCGAGGCGGTTAAGCCCCCAGTTTGATCATCCCTGGCGGTTAAACCCCCCGGTTCACGTGCAATGACGGGATCTCGATCGTTTCCTTCCAGGTCCACTCCGGGCAGCGTCGTCTGGCGGGGGCGTGTCATCATTCCTCGATGCGGTAGAGATGCGTTTTCGTGCGCAGGAAAATCGCCTTGCCGGCGATGGCAAGCGAGGCCATGCTCCCCGTTTCGAGCTGGTTGGTGGCCAGCAGCTTGTATTCACGGTCGGCGGCCACCACCGGAAAGTCGCCGTCTTCGCTGGAGAAGTAAATGTGCCCGTCGGCGTAGACCGGCGAGGCGCTATAGTGGCCCCCCAGGCGCTCTCGCCAGACGAGCTTGCCCGTTGCCGCCTCCAGGCACGAGAAGATGCCCGCCTCGGTGGTCATGAAGAGTAAGTCGTCCACGACCAAAGGCGCGCACCGCGAGGGAATCGCCTCCTGCTCTTTCCATTCGACGTGGGTCTCGGTGACGTCGCCTGAGCCATCGGGCCGCACGGCAAATTGTCGAAACCCTCCGTCGGCCGTGTTGATCAACAGCATGCCGTGCGCGAACAACGGAGGGGCCGCGGCGTTCATCCCACCGCTGCGCACTCGCCACAATTCGTCACCCGTGAGCGGGTCGTAGGCGACGGTCGCCCCCGCCGACGGGCTGATCAGTTGCAATCGCCCGGCCGCTTCGATCACCGCCGGTGTGCCGTAGGCCTTCATTGCGTCGCCGTTCGTCGTGCCGTAGTCTATCTGGCGATCGCGCTTCCAGACGGTCTTGCCGGTGTTCTTATCGAGCGCCACGAGGTACTGCACATTGAAGCCATCGAACGTGAGGACCAGCAAGTTACCGTAAACGATCGGCGAGGAACCGGCGCCGCGATGGTGGTCACAGGGCAGGTCTTGTCGAGTCCAGAGCGACTTACCCGTCGCCGTGTTAAGGCATGCAGTGCCGTGGCTCCCATAGTGGACGTAGATCCGCCCCTCCTCGATCACGGGGGTCGGCGAGGCGTAGCTGTTGAATGGATAGCAGAATTGTGGCTTTGCGATCGCGAACACCAGCAAATCGCGCAGCACCTTGCCACTGGCTCGATCGAGGCAGACGGCCGAAAGCCGCTTGCCGTCTTCGGTGGCGTTGGTCACCCATACCTGCTCGCCCCAAACCACCGGCGACGACCATGCCTTGCCTGCGAGCGGCGTCTTCCATTTCACGTGCTTCGATTCGCTCCACTCCACAGGCAATCCCGTTGCGTCGGAGTGCCCCGCCCCATCGGGCCCGCGAAATTGTGTCCAAACTTCCTCAGCGGTGGCGGGGTAAGCCGTTACGGCCAGGAACATGGCTATCAAGCAGGTGCGCATCAGGAGTGCCCTTGGATTGCCGGTGGGTAGGAAAACGGCGGGGTGGAACGGTTCATAAATTCTAAACGGTGAACGGGCGTTTGGGGAGTCGCTACGTCGCCTTTGGCTTTTCACGTTTCGGCGGCTCCGGCAGCAAGGGGAGCCCTAGGGCCGTTTCGACCTGTTCGGCTAGCGCCGCCAGCCTTGCCGTGAAGCGCACGTAAATTCGCGGCAATTCGCGGAGCAATTCTTGCGTGGCGTCGAGCGTGGCGAAGAAGTCGTAGTTGGTGAATGAGCGAGGCAAGACATATTCGGCCAGGGTTGGCGTTCCGGCCGCGTGCTCCAAGGGATAGCGCACCAGCGACAGCTCATGCTGCATGGCGCGTACCTGCGCGATGAGCTGGCTGCTGTGCCGCTCGATCGAACCCATCAGTCCGGCGTTCTCTCGGTTCCTTTCCATCCGGCTGATCAAGGTGGCCAGGATCGCGAACATGTTCCTCAATTCCACCAACGAGCCAAGCTGCCGATTGACCACCGACAGCGCCAGTAGCAGCGGTCCGCATTCTTCCAGGCGCTCCTTCGCCGATTCGATCTTTGCCGCAACTTGCGGAAAAACGAGCATCTCCAAGGCCGCGTACAACCGCTCGCCCGCCGCTTTCTCGAGCACGGCCAGGTGCGGTGCAAGCTGTTCGCGGCGGGCCAAGGCATTCGCCCGCGCTTGCATCGCCGCCGCGGGTGTGAGCAACAGCGCCTTGAAATCGCCCGGCTTGACTCGCAGCCGCAAGCTCAATAGCGCGTCGGCCTGGCCGGCTTCGAGCAACAGTGTGTCGGCCTCGTCGAGTTTCTCCCATGCTGCGCGGTACGCGGGCGCCGCGCCGAGAACCCGTTGCCTGGCCTCCTGTAACCGCGCCGTCGCAGCGCGCAAGTCGACAGGATCGTCCAACCAAGGTCCAGGCAGCGTCATTGCGCGCAGGCTATTGAATGTACCCTGGAAGTACCGCCCCAAGACGGAGTTCTCCTCGTCCTCCTTCTCCCGCCGCGCCAACAATCGCTCGGTGGAGTGCATATCGCTCAGCTTGAACGCGCCGCCGAATACCTGACGATAGAAGTCGAATGTGGCGGTTTTCGACAATGCCGCGAAATCCGAAAACAGCCAGGTGGCGGGCTGCTGCAAATGAAAAATGCCCGGCGCCCGCTGATCCAGGGCGTTCTCGATCCGAGTTCGGTGGGAGGGATGCGTGTCGAACAGACTCGTGACCGAGTTCTCGATTTGCTTGTCGATTTGCTCGCTGACCTCCGCCGGGATCTGCTTGACGTTGGCCACGATCAACAGCGGCAAGTTGTCGCCCAGCCGGCCTTCCTTGCGCCAAACGTCCAAGTCGGCGTAGGCGCCGTTGGTAGCGACGTCGAGCGCGTAGATTCGCCGCATGGTCGGTTCGAAGACGTCGCTTCCCGCCAGGCGGACCTGGTATCCGTCGGCATCGAATTCCATCTGTCGAGTGAGGAAGCCGCACACCATCAGGCCGAACATCATTGGGAATCGAAGGATTTGACGTGTCAACCAGAAACAGGCCCGGGCCGTCTGGACGATCGGCCAGAGTGGGCTGTTGAACACGCTGCCGAACTGGGCCAGCCTCCGGTCCCATTCGTCGCGCCCGTAGACGACGCGCGCCAGCCAGATGCTGATCAAGCGCAGCAGATAGTCGAGCCGCATTGCGGAACCCTGACTGAAGTGGCCAAACTCATGCGCCAGCACGCTGGCAAATTGTCGCACGTCGAGCCCGGCGACCAATGGCAAACCAAAGGTGAGTACAAGGTCGTTGTGCAACATGCTCCAAATGCCGCGTCGAAACCCGGCCGAGGCATTTACCTGGCAATCGACATCGATCCGGCTCGGACGCGGCGCACCGATGGCATCGCAGATTCGGTCAACGAACGTAAACAACAGAGGCTCTCCGCGCCGCGTGAGCGAGCGCGGCTGACCATACCGCATGGATGGCGCCAGGAGCGGCTTGACCAAAAGCAGCGCCAGAAACACCTTCACGCTCAACGGCACCAGGTAAAAGACGAGGATCGGCAACGACAACATCACCACGAGCGCCAACAGCACCATCACGATGCCCAGTTTGTAGTCAGACGAAACGGCGACACTCTCCGCGGGCCCTTGGAATGCCCCCAGCAGGAGCCGCGCACGTTCAATTCGCGCTGGCGGCGGTTCGCTCGCAAATTGCGGCGTCGCAGGCGTGACCAGTTCTGCGACGATGGGTGGCTCGTCGGCCGCGGGCAGCGGCACGGGTTGCGTAGTTATGGGTGGCGCAGTGAGTGTGGAAGCGGGCCGCGCTTTTGCATCGGCCTTGGACAGTGGGCGTTGGCGCGCAGCCGGCGTGGCATACGACGATTTCGAGGCAGCATTCCCGGGTGCCCGATCGGGCTTTGCCGGCACGACGATGTCTTCTCGACACCGCGGGCACTTTCCGTTTCGGCCGGCGGCGCCATCCGGAACCTTGTATTTGAGGTGGCAATGGCCACAAGTCACGACGATCGCCACAAGATCCCATTGATCTGTTGGGTTTCATATAGACGGCAGCGGAGACATGAATGATACTTTGCCCCGGCCTGTCACTTCAACGCGCAGGCCGTGAGAGTTTGCCAATTCGACCCGCATCACCATTGGCGGGGTAAGAGCATTGGCCGCGAAAAACACGAAAAGGCACAAAAAAGAAGACGCGGGGACATTGACGATCAATGCGGCTCGGTAGGTAACGCGGCGGCCGCTGTGCCGTGCCTTCCGTTTTTTGGTGTCTCTTGGCGTTTTTCGTGGCAATTGCATTCACACATCGGCCACTCCATGCTTGCTTGGCGATGATCGGTCATCCTATAATCACGGTTAGCCTGAATGATTCGTGTTGCCCCGCCGCGTCATCTGCCCGCCTGCCCGACCGATTCCCCTTTCGAACCGACCCGCCGTGAAATCACCCCAACTGCGCGCCGGCCGGCACTTGACCGTGAGCACGATCATACGCCGGGCATTGCCAACGTTAATGGCGTTTGTGTGGCTCGCCTGCTCGGGGGCGGCGCCAGCGAAAGCGCAATCGCCGCCGGCCGCCCGGCTCGTCGTGCAGCCGGCGGCAATCGAACTTCGTGGTCCGCATGCGACGCATGCAATCCTGGTGACAGCCATCGCCGCTGACGGTGCCCTGGCCGATGTGACGGCAATGGCCACGTTCGAATGTCGCCAACCGACGGTGGCGACGGTTTCACGGCACGGCGAAATCGCCGCGGCCGGCGACGGCCAGGCGGAAATCGTCGTCCGTTTCGCCGGCCAGGCCGCGACGGTGGCCGCCGTGGTTCGTGATTTTGGCACGGTCCCCCGCACGTCGTTCGTCAACGATGTGGTGCCGCTCTTGACCCGGCTGGGTTGCAATCAGGGTTCATGCCACGGCAAAGGGGCCGGCCAGAACGGTTTTCGCTTGTCGCTGCGCGGCTATGCGCCCGAGCTCGACCACCAGTGGGTGGCGCGCGAGTTCTGGTCGCGCCGCCTGAACCCGCTTCAGCCCGAAGCAAGCCTCGTCCTTCGCAAACCTTCAGGACAGGCACCCCACGCCGGCGGCCGTCTGTTCGAGCCTAACGACCGCGCCTACCAAACGCTGCTCGATTGGATTCGCACTGGTGTCGCCGAACCCGTGGCAGACGAGCCGCACATGAGCACCCTCGAACTCTTGCCCGGAGACCGAACTTTGCATGTCGGGCAAAGCCAGCCGCTGCTCGTGCGGGCAACCTACACCGACGGCCTGGTGCGCGACGTGACCTGGCTGGCGAAATTCGACGTCAACGACCCCGGTATGCTCGAAGTCAGCCCGCTAGGTCAACTGACCGTGCTTCACCAGGGCGAAACGGCGGTGCGGGCGACGTTTCAGGGGTTCGTCGCCGTCGCGGTCATGACCGTGCCTTTCGAGCGGCAGATCGCGCCCGAGCTGTTTGCGGCACGCAACAACTTCATCGACGAACACGTGAACGATAAGCTCGCGGCGCTGCGGATCGTGCCCGGCGATTTGTGCGGCGACGCCGAGTTCATCCGCCGGGCATTCCTGGACACGATCGGCTTGTTGCCCACCAGCGACGAAGCGAGGAATTTCCTGGCCGACACGGCGGCCGACAAGCGGGCGAAGATCGTCGAGCAACTTCTCGAACGTCCTGAGTACGTCGATTTCTGGGCCTTGCAGCTTGGCGACGTGCTGCAGAACCGTAAAGAGCGCGACCACGATGTTCGCGGCACGAAGGGGGTGCGCGCATTTCACGAGTGGCTGCGGGCACAATTGGCCGCCAACCGTCCCTGGAACGAACTGGCTCGGCTGGTACTCACGGCCAGCGGCAAATCGAGCGAGAACCCGGCGATTGGGTACTTCGTCGTGACCGTGGGCGAGAACCGCGAGGCTGAACGGTCGGAAGTGGCGGCCAGCGTGGCGCAGGCCTTCCTCGGCACGCGCATCGGCTGCTCCAAGTGCCATAACCACCCTTTGGAGCGCTACACCCAGGACGACTATTACCACTTCGCCGCTTTCTTCTCGCGCATCCGCTTCGAGCGGCAGGAGGCGAAGAAGGGCCCGACCACGCTCACCGTTTCGCATCCCGATCCGAATCAGAATTCTCAGCCAGTGGGTGTCAGCCAGCCTCGGACCGGCCGCTTCATGAAGCCGCAACCGCTCGATCGCTCGGCGATCGAGGTGGCGCCGGCCGATGATCCGCGCGTCAAGCTCGTCGAATGGATGACCAGCCCGGCCAACGACTATTTCGCCGGGGCGATGGTCAACCGGCTTTGGCGGCACTTCATGGGCACCGGCCTGGTCGAGCCCGTCGACGACCTGCGGACCAGCAACCCTCCCTCCAACCCGCGGCTTTGGAAAGCCCTGATCGGCGAGCTCGTCGGGCACGGCTTCGACCTGAAGCACATCATGCGGGCGATCCTCAATTCGCGCGCCTACCAGCGGACTAGCACGACGTTGGTCGAGAACCAGGCCGATGTGCGGTTCCAGTCGCATTACCTTGCCCGCCGCTTGCCGGCCGAGGTGCTGCTCGACGCGCTTTCGAGCGCCACCGGCATACCAGACCGGTTTCCAGGCTATCCCGAAGGCGTGCGGGCGGTGCAGTTGCCCGACCCCGGCTCGAATTCGTATTTCCTGGGACTGTTCGGCCGATCCGAGCGCGTGACAGCCTGCGCCTGCGAGCGGAGCGGCGATGTCACGTTGCCGCAGCTCTTGCATCTGATCAATGGCGACGAGCTGTTACGAAAGATCTCGGCCGATGAGGGAAGGCTGGGGCGGGAGCTAAAGCTGCACGCCAACAACGGCCCGGTGATCGACGAGTTATACCTGGCGACGTTGTCCCGGCCGCCGGCGCCCGAGGAGCGAAGCATCATCGAGCAAGCGCTGGCCGGCGGCGAGCGGAGCGAAGTGTTTCGCGACTTGCTTTGGGCCCTGTTGAACTCCAAGGAGTTTACGTTTAATCACTAAGTAGTAAAGGGACCTGAAAAATGCTCGACATCAGCCTGAATCGCCACTGCTCGCCGCGTTGCGGCGGCCGTACGCGCCGCGACTTCCTGCGTGTCGGCGGGCTGGCGGCGCTAGGGCTTTCGCTGCCGCAACTACTACGCGCCGAAACGACCCCGGCGGCCGGCCGCAAGCCGCGTGCCCGTTCGGTGATCCTCGTCTACTTGGGCGGCGGCCTTTCGCACCATGACAGTTTCGACTTGAAGCCCGAGGCCCCACCTGAAATCCGCGGCATTTACAACCCGATCGCCACCAACGTGCCGGGCCTTTCGATCGGTGAGTTGCTTCCCAAGATGGCGTTGACGATGGACAAGCTCACGCTCGTCCGCTCTGGGGCCCACAACAACGACCATCATGAAACGGCCACCAATTGGGCCCTATCGGGCCGCTTTGGATCGGCGTTCGGCGATTACCCGGCCATCGGCGCCGTCGTGGCCCACGAGGTCGGTTTCCATGGCACGCTTCCCCCTTACGTCTCGATTCCGCGCAACCCCTCGTTCACCTGGGAGCTGGGTAAGAGCGCGTTTCTCGGCGGGCGCTACGAGTCGTTCAAGACGGGCGACCCGAACGACGCCAATTTTCGCGTGCGCGACGTGGCCCAGACCGAGCCCTTGCCGGCCACACGCGCCGAGCGACGTCGCACGCTGTTGGCCGCCGTCGACGGCCTGGCCCGCCGCGTGCAGGGAAACGACCAGATCGCCACCTACGACGAATTCCACCAGCGGGCGGCTTCGATGATCCTCGCCAGCGAGGCGCGCGAGGCCTTTGCCATCGATCAGGAAAAGCCTGAACTGCGCGACCGCTATGGCCGCACCACCTTCGGCCAAAGTTGCCTCTTGGCCCGCCGGCTGGTCGAACGGGGAGTACGCTTCGCCACGGTCAACTTCGGCGGCTGGGACCACCATGCCAAGATCTGGGACGGTCTAAAGAGCAAGTTGCCCGACTTCGACCAGGGCTTTTCGGCGCTCATCGACGATATGCAGGCCAGTGGGCTATTGGCCGAGACGCTGGTTTTGGCCTACGGCGAGTTTGGCCGCACCCCCACGATCAACAAAGACACGGGCCGCGACCACTGGGGCCCGGCCGCGTCGCTCTTGTTCGCCGGAGCCGGTGTGCGCGGCGGCCAGGTGATCGGCAAGACCGACAAGCTCGGCGCCCAGGTCATCGAGCGGCCCATCGCCCCGGCCGACGTCGCCTGCACGGTTTACGAGGCCTTGGGAATTGACCCTCGCAAACTCCTTTTCACGCCCGACGGCCGGCCGCTGGAGATCCTCGATGGCGGCTCGGCGGTGCATGAGCTGTATGGCTAACACTCCGTCAGTCGAAGGCTGAAGTCCACGCGACGGACCAGGAAGGCAATGCAATATGCAAAATGAAAGATTCGAAACGAGGAAATCTCGCCGGCCATTGCCCGGTTTTGCATTTCTCATTTTGCATTTCTCATTTTCCCTTGCCGCGGGGTTGGTCGTCTTCGCCGGCAGTGCTGTGGCTCCCGGCGAAGAATCGCCTCCGGAGAACAAAGACCAGCCGAAGGTGCTTTTGGCCGCGCCGCTCGGTTTGCCGTTGGGTGCCACCACGAAGCTCACGCTGCGCGGGCTGAAGCTCGATTTGGCCAGCGAGGTTCGCTTGCTCCTGCCCGGAGCCGCCGCGCCCGACCAGGCGGCCATCAAGCAGCTTGCGGCGGGCAAGGCCGAGGTGCCCGGCGGCCAGGAAGCGGCCCGCATTGGCGATACGCAAGTCGAACTCGAAATCACGCTGCCGGCCGAATTGCCCGACGGGCCGCTTGCCGTGGCGGTCAAAACGCCCGGCGGCGAATCGGCGCCGCACGAGCTCTTGCTCTACCGCGGGCCGCTCTCCGTCGAGGAGGAGCCGAACGACAGCTTCCGCCAGGCCAGTCCGGTGGCGGCGCCGCAGGCAATTGACGGCGCAATCCGCCAGGCGCAGGACGTCGACGTGTTCCGCTTTGAAGCGAGCCCGGGAGAAAAGCTGATCGTCGAAGTGCTGGCGGCGCGGCACGGCTCGCCGCTCGACTCAATCGCCACCGTATATGCCGCCGACGGCGGCAAGCTGGCCGCCAATGACGACTTCGACGCCAGCGGCGACTCGCGCCTCGAGGTGACGCTGCCACAAGCCGGCGTCTACTATATCTGCCTGCAAGACGCCCACGACCAGGGGGGGCCTGCTCACGTCTATCGGCTCCTGCTGCAAGTGCAGAAGTGACGAGGTAGGGAACGCCCCCTTTGCCGCTAGAACCGACCCCGTTAGGTATAACATGGAAGGGTATAATTTCTGAAAAAAAGCGCTCGGATTTGGTCAAAGCGCCCGCTTTTGATGCGCTTTTGGCATTCGCGCCCGTTTTCCCAGTGCCTATCGCCCACCGCCTATTGTCCTGCCAAGCGGATCGTACATTTTTCCCTGCCTTCCCATCTTAATGCGCCATATGGCGCATTTAAGAGGGTCACCCCCTTCGCCGAAACCGTCGGCCTATCGCCCAACGCCTCGCGCCTATTACCCCTTCGCTTCCGGCAGATCGAGGTCATCGAGTAATCAGAACGTGTGGCAGCTTCTTTTGAAGCTCAAGAACACCAGCGGCCGTGACTTGTGTCTTGTCGAGGTACAGGGTTTCGAGTTTCGAAAGGCCGGCCAGATGCGTCAGGCCTGCGTCGGTGACGCGCGTTCGCGAGAGGTTCAGCATTTCGAGGTTTGCAAGTTTTGCAAGCTGCGCGAGGCCCGCGTCGGTCACCCGGGTCTCGTCCAGCCGCAGCTCCTTGAGCTGCGTCAAACCGGCCAGGTGGGCGAGTGCCATGTCGGTGATTTGCGTGTCGTTCAGGTTGAGCCAGATTAAATCGGTGAGGTCCGCCAGCGGCGCCGCGTCGGCATCGGTCGCTTTGAGGTCGCGCAGCGCGAACCCGACGACGCGCCCAGGCGCGCCGCGCTCGAGCAGCGACCACAGCCATTGACGTCGGGCATAAACTTCGCCCCCCGACTTGCTCAATAGGGCCACGGCCAATTTCTGGCGCCGTGCTTGCTGTTGAGTGTAAAGGGCCCAACCGCCCGGGCCGATGGCGATCGCTGTGATCACCACCAAAAGCGTCCGCAGGCTGAACTGGAATCGGGGGCGGCGGGGGTTCGTGTTGTTGGGTGTGGCTGTCATGCGCCAGTCAGATTGTCACAGTCCGGTCGTCACCGTCAGATCGTCACATTCCGAACGTCACTGGCAGATCGTCGCTGCGAAACGGCGTTCTTGCCCGAGGCTCGTCGAAAGCCATGGCCCAGCATCGCGCGCCAGCCAAATCGATGCAAGGCCCCGCACTGCTGGGACGGCAAAACCGGCGCCCGAATGCCGCAGTATGATAACGGAACAGAACGATGACGGCAGAGTATGATACCGGAACAGTATGCTACTGGTACAGTATGATGGCGGAGATGAAGCTTTCGCGTTCATCGGCCCCGGCTGGCTCCGGCCCATGTGCGCTGGAAGCAAGCGACGATCGCCCGGCTGGCTGGCCGGTAAGATCAGGTGATTTACCATGAGCTGTCTGGAGTAATGAAATGGAGAACCGCTCGGATGGTGGCGGCGCCTTGGTTGCGATCTGCCTGGTCCTGATTCTCTTGTTGCTGATCGGCGGTGCCGGTATGGGATTCTTTCTTGTTGCGCGGAGGCAAACGGCATTGGCAATGGAAGCCCGCCTGGCCGAGGCGGAAGCTCGCATGCAGGCGGAACGTGCCCGCTCCGAGGCGCAAGCCGCCGCCGACTTGCGCCTGGCCACCGACAAAGCACCGCCACCCGATGCAACCGACTCGGTTCGCGCCGCGGTCGAATCGGTCTTGCGCGCCCAGGAGGAGGCTTGGAATCGCGGTGATATTGACGCATTCGTCGAGCAATATTGGAAATCGGACGGGTTGACCTTCAGCTCGGGCGGCAAGTTAACTCGGGGATGGGCCGAAACTCTGAACCGCTATAAAGAGCGATACCCGACGGCCGAAAAAATGGGCCACCTCGGTCTGGGCGAGCTTGAAATCACGGTCCTAAGTGATTCCGCGGCGCTGGTTCTCGGAGAGTGGAAAGTCGAACGCGACAACGAGCCGTTGAGCGGTAATTTTTCACTCGTCGTGCGCAAGTTCGATGACCGCTGGTTGATTGTCCACGATCACACGTCGCAGATCGCGCATTAGGGCGGGACTTGCCCCGTTCACGGGGTCACCACGCAGCGGTATTCGGCCCGGCATATACGCCGGGTTTGCAAAACTGCCCCACTCGCCTTTCTTCCAGCCCCGTTCACGGGGCTGAACCAGCGGCTTGTTTGTCGGGCTCGGACGATATAAAATCGCGGGGAATACTGGTCGAATCCCTCGCATCTGCCACTCCTTTCCGGAACCACCACGCATGTCTACCGCTACTTCTGAAATTCGTGCTTTGACCGCCGCCGCCTTTCGCACTCCGGAGAAGTTTACGGAGTTCTGTCGCAACGGCGGAAAGCCGCTCGGCGGCATCATCGACGGCGAACAGGTCGCTGGATCGATGAACGCGACTTTTCAGACGATCGACCCCGGTTCGCAGGAAGTGCTCGCCACCGTCTCCGAAATGGGAGAAGCGGAAGTCGCCCTGGCCGTCGATGCGGCAAGCCGAGCCTTTCATGGAGCCGGCGGAACAAGCTGGCGCAACGTGGATGTCGAAGAGCGGATCGAGCTCGTCAATCGCCTGGTCGAGCTCTGCGAACGCGATCGAGACGTCTTGCTGGCCTGCGAAATTCGCGATGGCGGCAAGGTGTCGGAGCTCGCCGAGGGAGATTTCACCCAAATTCGAGCGTGTGCCGAATACTTCATCGGCGTGGCTCGCCGGATCGCCATGGGTGACGGGCCCGCGATGCAGGTCGCCGATGGAGTGCGGGGATACACCTATCGCGAACCTTGGGGAGTCGTCGCCGGAATCATCCCCTGGAACTATCCGATCGTGCTGACGTCGTGGTTCATGTTCCCGGCCCTGTTGTCGGGCAATACGATCCTCATCAAGCCGGCTGAAGATACCCCCTTGTCGGCGCTTTACATCGGCAAGCTGGCGCAGGAGGCGGGCTTTCCTCCGGGGGTGATCAACGTGCTTCCCGGACGCGGCGAAATCACCGGACATTGTATTGCCGAGCATCCCGGGGTGCGGTTTATCGCGTTCACCGGCTCGCCCGGCGTCGGGCAGGCGATTCTGCGGACCTGCGATCGGCACGGCACCAGGATGAAACGCGAAATGGGGGGCAACGGCTCGGCGATCGTCCTGGGAGACGCCGATCCCGAAGTGGTCGCGCGGCTGGTGGGGCGCTACACGAACCAGCACTATGGCCAGACCTGCTGCACGATTCACCGGGTGTTTGTCGACCGCAAGATCGCCGACGATTTCATCGACGCCCAATGCGCCTTCTTCAAGGGGCTGAAGATTGGATATCAGGCCGATGCCGGTACGCAGCTTGGCGCCGTCATCAATCCCACCCAGCGCCGCCGCATCCTGCAAGCTCAGCGGGAAACCGTGGCACGCGGCGGCAAACCGCTGCTGGCTGGCGGCGAAGCGGCAGTTGCCGGGAAGAAGGGTTTCTACCTCAAGCCGGCCCTGTATCGCACCGAACCAGGAATCGACGTCAACCCGCTCGAAGTCTTCCACACCTATGCGACAGTCTGTCCGGTGGCGTCGGCTGAAGAAGCGCTCAAATTGGCCAATAGCTCTCCCTATGGTTTGGGGGCGAGTGTGTGGACCAAAGACATCGAGCGCGGCGTCGCTCTCGCCAAGCAGTTCCGCGATGGAACGTGCCAGGTCAACTGCCACAACTCAATCGCCTACGGTCTCCCCTACGGTGGCCAGGGCGTTTCCGGCGGACCTGGCGGCGGTGTCAACTGCGAAGAGACCTTTCTCGACTACACGCAGGTCAAAGCAATCTACGTCGCCGAATATCCGGGATAGCCGACTCTCCGGGATTGATACTTCACTGACCGCGACGAATCCCGGTCAGCTCGAAAATTCGTTGGCATGCCTCAGCGATCGTGCGAAGGGGATTACGCTTCGAACGACTTTCGGATCGCCTCCTGATGGCAGGTGCCTGTGGTGATCGCACTTGCGCGGGTTGCGGCGTCAAGAAACGTGTCGCAACCCCTTGGTTTGCCGTGGACAGAACACGTTCAGTTAGTTCAAAGGACGAAGTTGCGACGCAAGGCGATGCTGAACGAAAAGAGACCGTTCGCCCTCTCGCAGGAACAGCGACGAACGACGTTGGCACCGGGGACAGCAATGGCGGAGAGGCGCGACGAAACGCCGCGCGCCGGCCATTCCCTGTGACCGTAGGTTTTGGTTGGTGGGCCCGCGCCGTCAGGGCACCGCCGAACTCGTCGCGGGCGGGAAAGTGTGCGACTTCGCATAGTGCCACCGCGTGCCGCCGACGTTTACCGCGGGCGTAACCTGCAGACGTCTCCTGCTGTCGGCAGCCTGGAAATCGCTTAGAGATCGCCCATCGGCTGTTCCTGGCCCGACTGGTTCCAGTCGTTCCAGATCCTCCAGAACTCGGGGAGCCGGGTGCCGTAGGTGGCGCTCGCGAGCTCGGCAATTTCGCCGAGCGTCAGTTGCTCCATGCGCGAAAGCGTATAGCCCGGATTGTGGCGGCAGAGGTCTTCGACAGCCGACAACAGCGGCGTACCGACGGCCTCCTTGCGGTTGAATTGGTCGTCGTTGGGCGAATGGTCGTAGGTCATGGAGGCTTGCTCGTCGGCACCTGGTCGCCAAAGTTCGCTTCAACGTCGTGGGTCTTAGTCGCGCCCGCCGTCGCGGCGCCGTCGCCGGTCGACCCGTCGCACGTCGAGTGCGGTCGTCTCACGCATCCGCCTGTTGCAGTTTATCCTAGAGTTCGTCGTCCCGGTCCGCAAGCACCGCCGCGAGGCGGGAGTCTCCTAACAAGTGAGTTGCTGGATTTTAGCCGGCCGGGCGCCGGCAGCACAAATTCAATCGAGAATTCTGGGTCGGCCGACAATTCGCGCGAGGCAACTCCAAAAACTTTCAATGCACTTCTCCCACTCGACGCGACGAGCAGCTGCCTGATCAGGTTCACCTGCGAGGACGCGTTTGAAAACCGATCGGCCTTCGCCCACCGCGCCCGCGGCCAAGTCCGGTGCGACCGCTTGTTAGGCGGGGCGACGCGGCCGACGCTGCTTGGCCGATGCCGAACGAATGACCACCGACCCGCGACCGGCGCCCGCGAACGGCACGCGATTGCGAGCGATGGCCTCCTCGATCAGGCGCGCGACCTCCGGACGAGCGAGTGTGGACGCGCCCTCCAGGTTAATCGAGCGCGTCTGGTTGCCGGACCCCTGCAACAATTTCGCAGGATCCGCCAATTCCTTACCACGATTGAAGTACAGCCTAACGCCGTTCGCGCTCGCGCGGATTGCAAGAACGCCCTCGTATCCGCGATCGTTCGGTGAATAGCTGATGACGAAGAAGTCGCGATATTCATACACCACCTCATGGGCGGTGGGCAGGCGCTTTCGCAGCCACCGTCGCATCGCGCCTATCAGCCGTTGATGCGCGGGCGCGAACTTGGCGATAAGCGTACGCACCTGGGCTTCTGCCGATCGTCGCGCCACCGCAGACTGGGTGCTGCCGGCGATCTCGACTTCAACCTGGACGGAACGGCGTCCAGAGGCCTCTTTCTTCTTGCTCATAGTGGCTCCTTAGGATTGGATTTCTGCGGCGGAGGGTGCGCCACGACCACTTGCCCTCATTGCCGACCATTTCAAGAGCGAGGGGCGGTAGGGCCGAGCCGTCTCCGTTCGCGGTCGCCAGGAAGCAGACTCGCGCCCTGCACTTGCGCGTCAGTGACAGAACGTAATCGTCGAGTACGCCGTCATCCCCAGCCACAAGGAACCCGCCCCCCCCCATCGCCACGATCTGCCGCGTTGCCATTCCGAAAGTTTACGGAAGCCTCGGATTAAGCTCAATACTCTGGCTTCCGCTGTGGATTGCTATCTCCTATCGCCAATCAAAAAAGAAAACCTGGGGCTTGACGACACCGTATAAGTGCATTGCAGTAACTAGACACTGTGTTCAAGGCCTAAGCGCTGCTGGACCGCGACGAGGACGTTTTCCTGGAGCTGCATCATGTGTGATTACCTGCGGATCGCGAGATCTTACCTCTGCGGAACAGTAGCGGCGAAGTCGTTGTTTGTGGCCGCGACCAGGTCCAATGTGCTGGTGGGCAAGTCCACTGCCTTGGTGATGCTCGTCTTTTGCCTGCTCGCCGCCTTTGGCCTGCTCGTCATTCAGGCAGTCGGGGCATTCGATTCCGGCCCTCTTTTGGGCTATCTCATTTATTGCGCCGTGACCTTGCTGCTCGCACATGACATCTACAGGGCCAGGCCGGTGAGCGTGGAACTGGCCGGGAGGGATGCCGGGCACCCGGCCATCGGTGCCTTCAATTTTAATGTCCTGGTGATCGTCATCGTTTTCCTGATGGCGCTCACGCTCCCCGCTCTGGCATTCGGGACATTCGATTCCGGCTATCTCATTTATTGCGTCACTGTTTCGCTGCTCGCATGGCGCACTTACAGGGCCAAGTCCGTCGCCCGGGCTTTAGTCGCGCTGTTCCTAGCGGCGCTCGCTTTCCTCGCGCTGGAAGGCGAGGTATTCCATTCCAGCTTTGATGGGGATCCCAGAAGCGACGGCCCTGGGGGCGCTTCGCTCGCGGACCTGGTCACCGAGCTCCGCAAGGAGCACAAACTCGTGGGTCTCGCCGCGATGGTCATGGTCGATGGGAAAGTCATGTCTTCCGCGGCCGACGGCGAGCGGAAAATCCACAGTGGCGTGCCGATTGAGCTCGGCGATCGCTGGCATTTGGGTTCGATCACGAAATCCGTCACGGCGACGATGATCGCGCGACTGGTCGAGTCGGGTCAAATGAAATGGACGGACACCATCGGCGAGCGCTTTCCTGACGCATCCATCCACGAGGACTGGAAGCCGGTCACACTTCAGCAACTGTTGACCCACACCTCAGGCGCGCCGGCGAACTTCTCATTGGGAGTGATGCTGAAAAAACCTGCGCTCGGTCCCGAATGTACCCGGGAGCGTCGAAAAGCGGTTATGAATGTGATCGCCGAGAAACCAGCACACCGGCCGGGCGAGAAGTTTGCCTACTCGAATGTCGGCTATACGATTGCCGGGGCAATGGCCGAAAGCGCGACCGGCGTGAGTTGGGAGGACCTTGTCAAACGCGAAGTCTTTGAGCCGCTGGAACTCAAGGACGCCGGGTTCGGTCCACCGAAGAGCCCGTCCAAAACGCTCGATCAACCGCGTGGCCACCGCGTGATGTATGGTCGGAAAGCGAGTGCCAGCGACGATGACGACAACACTCCAATCATGGGTCCCGCCGGCACCATTCACATGACGCTTGGCAACCTCTGTAAGTACGCAACGGAACACCTGCGTGGCGAACTTGGAGCCGGCGAGTTGCTCGCCGCCGAGACCTTTAAGCGGCTGCATACGCCCAAGCTCCATGACTATGCGTCTGGCTGGGTGGTGAAGCAGCCAACCGATGAAATCCCCTACACGGTATACTGGCATAACGGATCGAACACGATGTGGTACGCGCTGGTCGTGTTCATCCCCGGCAAGAACATGGTGGTCGCCGTCACCTCAAACGATGGCGACATCAAAGCGGCCGAGTCCGCCGCGTGGAAGGTCGTGAATGCCTGCGCAAACCAGGTCGACGTCGAAGGCGACGCCGCACGCCGAAAATTCCTGCTCCCACGAAGTTGAGACAACGAGCGACTGCGTGAAGATGGCGGAAAGACTTGGGCCCGGGAATGTCCGAAGTCGATCGGCGTCGGTCAACAGGGATGGTGTCGTTCGCTGCTAGTCGACGCCGTCGCAATACTCCACCTCAATCGCGAGGATCGCGCGCATCCGCTTGAAAAGCGGCGGTCCATACGCCGATGTTTGATGCGACTCGAATGCCGCCTCATCACGGTAACGCTCCGTCACCACGTAGGTCCGGGGCGCTTGGCGCGCGCGGTACAAGTCGTAGTACACGTTCCCCGGCTCCGCTCGGATCATTGGGATTTGAGCCCATCCCGAAAGGCGATCGCTTCTTGTTCCACGCGGATGGCGTCCATCACCGGAACCACGGGGCGCGCCTCGAAGACAAAAGCAGGCAGCATCGAACAGAACTTGTGTACCGCCAACGGGTCGCCGCAATCCAACAGCATGTATCCGCCCCAGTCGCCCACTCGGATTACGAACATCTCGATCTTGAAATTCGAGGGTGCCTTCCATTGCGTGAAAACCTCCAAAATTCGCTTTTGGGCATTTTCATATTCGATCGGTGAACCTTGCGGACGTTCGGTCCACGTGAGCATGAATTTCATAGGTATCTTGTCTTATTAGTTGGATTTGATATGAGCGTAAATGCAATCGTAGAATTGGCCTGGAATGATCTACCCGAAACCCAGGGGTTGAGGGGTTGAGAATATCCGGCTGCTGCGGATTGTCAATCCGCAGATTGGCTGACGAGCGACAAGCAGCGAATTCACAACAGAATAATCTCGCAAGTGAAGCGATGCGCCCTGGCGTCGCGGCAGACCCCTTGTGCGGTTGGAGGAAAACCGCGGGACTATTGACGCGGCACTCACCACCGGCGATCTTCGCGAGATCGAAAGCGCCTTCTCGAAGTTCAAGGTACAAGGGGCTCGGCTACCCGAAGAGCACTTGGCGCTCGGCAACCGTTAACCCAAGGAGAGAAACGATGCAGATGCGCAAACTTGGAAAGAGCAACCTGGAGGTGTCGGCCCTGGGCTTAGGCTGTATGGGCATGAGCTTCGGCTACGGCCCGCCCGCGGAAGAGCAAGAAATGATCTCGGTAATTCGGGCGGCCGTCGATCTCGGTGTCACCTTCTTTGACACTGCCGAGGTCTACGGTCCGTATACGAACGAGAAGCTGGTAGGCAAGGCGCTTGCCCCCGTCCGCGACAGAGTGGTCATCGCCACCAAGTTCGGCTTTCACATCGACAAGAGTGGAAAGCAGGCCGGCCTCGACAGCCGCCCGGAGCATATCAAGCAAGTGGTCGAGTCGTCGCTCGAGCGGCTAAGCACCGACCGCATCGACCTTCTCTATCAACATCGGGTCGATCCGAACGTGCCCATCGAGGATGTGGCCGGGACGGTTAAGGAGTTGATTCAGGCGGGCAAAGTCAAGCACTTCGGTCTATCGGAGGCGGGCGTGCAGGTCATCCGTCGCGCACATGCGGTGCAGCCCGTCACGGCACTTCAGAGCGAGTATTCGCTGTGGTGGCGGGAGCCCGAAGTCGAGATCATTGCGACGCTCGAAGAACTCGGCATCGGCTTTGTCCCGTTCAGTCCGCTGGGCAAGGGATATCTCACTGGAAAGATGGACGAGAACACTACCTTCGACAGCGCCGACTTCCGCAACACTGTGCCCCGCTTCTCTCCGGAGAACCGAAGGGCGAACCAGGCACTGGTCGAACTGCTTGGCCGCGTCGCCGAGCGAAAGAAGGCGACGCCCGCTCAAGTCGCACTCGCGTGGCTCCTGGCCCAAAAGCCGTGGATCGTGCCGATTCCAGGCACGACGAAGCTGCACCGCTTGAAGGAGAATATCGCGGCAGCCTCCGTCAAACTCACGGAGAGCGATCTCCGCGACATCAACAAAGCAGCCGCCCAAATCACGGTGCATGGAGCTCGGTATTCAGAAGCCGCGCAGCGCCTGGTCAACCGCTGAGAGAGTTGCGAAGCAGGGCGAATCGATGACATGCCAGAACTCATTTGCAATCGTCAATTTGCAATGCTTTTCACCGGGCTTTCGCGAAGCGCTTCAACCTTGGCCACTCCTGGAGGCTCGCGTTTCAAAACAAAACCTGGCTATCCGGTAGCCCCGTGCTTGAGGAGAATCTGTTCGATATCTGCCAGTCCTAGTTTTCGTGCCCAGGCCAAGGGAGTTGCCCACGGTTCGTCGTCGGGCACCTTGGTCGCGGCGCCGCGCTTGAGCAGGAACTCGACCATCCGTCGCCGGCGCTGCGCCAACGCGGGCTCATTGCCGCCTAGCCCGGAGCGAACGGCGGCGGCCAACGGCGTTTCGTTGAATTCAAGGCCTCGGGCGTTGATGTCGGCGCCGGCTTCCAGAAAGACCGCCGCGATGGACCGGTTTCCGCTCGCGGCGCAGACGTGCAGAAACGTCTTGCCGAGCCAGTTCGGCCGGTTGGGGTCGAGTCCCCGAGCCAACAGCTTGCGGACCAGTGCGGCCGACCACGGACAGGCCAGCTCGTCCCCCATGCGATCGACGGCGGTGGGACCGGAGTCGAGATAAAGATCGAGCAGCTTCGCGTTGCGCTTGGCCATCAGGTTGCCGAGAAACTCTGGGTGGCGAGTCACCTCATGACGGTCACGAATGGCCTGCTTCATCTGACGGGTTGTCATGTGGTACGGCTGCGTGTAGGCCCCATGGCGGCGCAAGAGCTCTTCGAGCGGCTTCGCCTGGTCGCCGTGATACACCCTGGTGATATTGACACAGTGCTGGCACCCATCGAGGCCCGCGTGTGGGTTCGCACCGTGCTCCAGCAGCAATCGGGCGACCTCCAGGTGATTACCCGCGCACGCCAGGTAGAGCGCCAGGCCGTCGGGAGCGTCGCCCTCCGCAATATTCGGATTGGCGCCATGCTCGAGCAAGAGGCGGACGATCTGCAAATAGCCTCCCTGGGACGCGTAGGACAAGGGGCTCTCTCGCGCCGAGTCGAGCCGCCTGGCCAGGGTGGAATCCTCATGCAAGAGCTGCTCGACGCGTTCCTGATCGCCAACAGCCGCCGCCACGGAGATCGTGTATTTCGCTCTCCGGGCGAGCAGATACCCAACCATCACGAACCTGTTTCGGATGGAAGGGTGCGACCGGTCGCGAGCCGCACGATACGAGTTACACCCGCCGTTCACCGCGATGAGCACCGGAGTTTGCCCGTCGGCGCGCTCGGCATCGATCGGCGTTCCCAGCGCCGCGAACCGTTCAATCAATCCCAACTGCCTGGTGATGACGCTCCAGTGAAGAGCATTGTTGCCGCCCGCGTCGCTCGCCTGGGCCAGGTTTGGCCGTCGCCGCAAGACGGCGCCGATCTTCCGTGAATCCCTGGCGATGATCGCTTGCTTCAGCTCATCAAAATCGGGCGAGTAATTAAACCTCTTGCTCATCGCCCGCAGGAGCATTTCCTCGACCTCGCGATATTCGCGCTCTCTGGCCGCCAGCAGCAGGCTGCCCCAATCGTTGCTCGGCTCGGCGCCATGTTCCAGCAGCAGCTTGACGATCTGCGTATATCCCGCACGTACCGCCATGTGGATGGGGAGCTGGTACGAGAACCACGCGTTGACCAGCCGCCGGTCCTTCGCCAACAGTGCCTTGACGGTCGGCATATCGCCCACGGCGCAAGCTTTGAACAGCGCCCAGGCGTCATGGCCGTTCACCCTCTCCACGCCACCAACATAGGACTTCGTCTTCATCGCTTCCGGCTGCGACATGCGCTGATCGGTCTCGTTCATGAGAAGGTCTTTCGAAGAGGATTTCGACGAAGGCTATCCGCAGTACATGATACCTCTCGTCCGCCAGCGCCTGCATCATCGCCGGCTCTTCAAGGTGCCTGGCCCAAAAACGCGGCGTCGTCCAGGGTTGGTCGTCCGGATGCTCGATCGCGGCGCCGTGAGCGAGGAGAAACTCGGCCGCGCACGACGGCGGCCGCTTCTTGCAGGGCGCCTGAAAATGGACCACGCCGGGGTCCGCCGCCAAAAGCGGACGGAACTTGCGGAACCGCATCGGCTGGAGTTCCTGGTTTCATTCGCCGACGAGAACGGCTCTACGATCCGCGCGTTTCTCGACGCCAATTGGCCGCTTGAAATGCTCTCCGTCGTGACGTTCGCCCCTCACGCCGGTATCGGCCACGGAACCGTCATTGGCGTTGAATGGAATAGGTTGACACGCAGGTGCAAGCCGGCTATTTTTACTTAAAGTCTATCGCAATAAAGCCTTGTGGTGCAGGCGTCCCGCCTGCTTGGCGGTATCGGGATAGGCTTTCATTGGTTCTGCAACCCACCAACCGTTCTCCTTCGGGAGAATCGTGCCGAACGGCCTGCCTGAGTCTTTTCTTGAGAGGAGTCACGGATGGGGAAATATTCCCTGTTCATTGTGCTGCTCACATGCCCTGCCGCTTTCGCGCAGACCGATTACCCAACCCTCCTCGGTGCCCATCCCACCGGCGTCGAGCGCGGCCAGACCACCGACATTCTCGTCTTTACTTGGCGTTCGAACCTTGCGGGGGCGTACACGCTCCTTTTTGATGGCGACGCCGAAGACTTCCAAACGACGATCCTGTCGGATGGGAAGCAAGGCCCATTATCCGTACGGCTTACCGTCGCCGCCAACGCCCGCGCCGGCATCCGCCAATTTCGCGTCGCTACGCCACAGGGCGTCTCCAGTGTGGCGTCGCTGGTGGTCGGCGACGAGCCCGGCGTGCTGGCAATCGAACCCGACGACACCCCGGAAAAGGCCCAATCCGTCACGCTTCCCGTGACGCTGTATGGCCGACTCCATCGGCCCGAGAAAATCGACTGGTTTAAGTTCCGGGCGGAGGCCGGCGATGAAGTTTCCTTTGCCGTGCTTGCCTCGCGGTTGCAGTTCCAGGTCTACTATTCGTATTTTGTGGACCCGATGCTCATTCTCACGGACGACATGGGCCATGAGCTGGCGAGCAATGACGATTATTTCGCCGCGGATCCTTTCCTGCGATATCGGTTTGCCAAAGCCGGCGAATATCAGATCGCAATCCGCGACAATCGGTTCCGAGGCGAGATGCCATTCCCCTATCAGTTGACCATCTCACGCCAGCCTTTCCTGACGAATGTTTACCCGTTGGGAGTGGAGCGGGGGCGGGAGGTTAAACTGCGGCCGACACAGGCCGATGATCCACCGCGAACGCTGCCGTCCGTCACAATGCGCGTCCCCGCCGACTGGACGCCTGGCAGCCACGAGCTTGGGTTGGAGATCGATGGCCATCTCTCCAACCCGGTTCCCTTCCTGGTTTCCGACCTGCCGACCAGCCAGAAACTAGGACTCAATGACACCTTGAAAAAGGCGGAGCTTCTCGCGGTGAACAGCGGCGTCAACGGTTGGCTTTACGCTTCCGGCGACGCCGATTGGTTTCGTTTCGACGCTCGGAAAGGCGAGACGTACGTATTCGAGGTCTTTGCCCGCCGTTACCAATCCGAGCTCGATTCCATCCTGTCCGTGCATGATGCCAGCGGCAAGGAGCTGGCGGTCAACGACGACACGGTCCTCGACCGGCGCGATTACATGGGCCTTACCACCAAGGATTCACGCGTCGTCTGGACCGCCCCCGAAGACAAGACTTATTATCTCCGGCTCAGCGATGTGCAGGGCAATGGCGGGCCGTCCTTCGTGTACTTTCTGACCTGCCGGGTGGCCCAAGGGGATTTCATTCTGTGGTGCGAACCAGACGACAAGGCCAACCTCGGTCCCGGTTGCTCGACGACCTGGCACCTGCACTTGGAGCGTCTCCACGGCTTACAAGGCCCCGTCCAGGTTGACGTTCAGGGATTGCCGGAAGGGGTGACCGCCAGCCGGTTGGTCTTCACCGAGAAAAATGGCGAAAAAACTTACCGCGATCACAATGCCAACGTGCATCGTGAACAGGAGGGGTGTTTGGTGCTGACGGCGGCCCCGGATGCCAAGGTCACGGCCGCGAATGTCCGGGTGACGGGCACCGCCACGCTGAAGGATGCCGAAGGTCGAGAAACAACCATCGTTGGCAACTGTCGCCCTTTGCAGGGGCGACACTACCAAGGACCGTGCAGGGTCGCGTTGCACACGGTCGCGGTGACCAACTCATCGACCCTGGTGGCGACGCCATCCGCGACCGAGGCCCGGCTGGTACCAGGCGGCAGCATTCGCATCGACTTCGAATTGAAACGTGGCGCCGATTTGCCCGCCGACTTCAAGTTCGTTTTCGGGCCCCAGCTTTCGAAGCTCGGTATCAACGGAGTGGAGGGGGCCGATCCTTTTCCGCCCGGCATCGTGGTCGACCTCGACAAGAGCAAGCTCCGCCTCGCCCCTACTGAGACCAAAGGATGGCTCGTCCTGAATGTCGCTGCCTCCACCGAGCCGATGGCCGAGATCCCGTTCTCCGTGATGGCGTCTGCGGGCACCGACGGACGACGACCGGTTTTGTACTCGACTCCCGCCATCTATTTGACGGTCTCGCGCCCCGAACAGTGAATCTTCGATTGTTCTACGACAGGAGCTCTCATGTTGCACTTCCCCATCGGAAAAAGTTCCGACTGCCAGGCTTTGAGCCGGCGCCAGTTGCTACAGGTCGGCGGTGTCGGTGCGTTCGGCCTGTCGCTCGCCGGGGTGCTGCGGTCGCAGGCGACGGCCGCCGAGAAGCCCGGGAAGGACGTCAACTGTATTCTGCTCTGGATGAGCGGTGGTCCCAGCCATCATGATACCTTCGATCCCAAGCCGGAGGCGAGGGATGGAGTTCGCGGCGATTTCAAGCCGATTGCGACCGCCGTGCCGGGCGTCCATTTTTCCGAGCACGTTCCTCGGTTGGCCGGCGCGCTCAAGCAGTTCTCGCTGCTGCGCAGCCTGAACCCACGCCAAGGAGCCCACAGTGCCGCCGACGCGAACATGCTAAGCGGCCATGCATTCACTCCCGTGATGTCATACCCGTGTTATGGGTCGGTCATTGCCCAGCAAAAAGGTGGCCGCAACGCCATGCCGCCGTTTCTGCAACTGGGGACCAATCTCAGCACTTTGGCCGGTGGCGGAACCGCGGCCTTTCTGGGCAACGCCAATAATCCCTATGTGGTCCCAAGCGACCCGAATAGCGCGACGTTCTCGGTGCGCGACTTGACTCCGCCCAACGGCGTCTCTTTCGAGCGGGTGGGACGCCGGCTGGAGATGCTGCAGTCTCTCGACCGCTGGCAGGAGCACATGGAACGATCGGACCTGATCACGTCGATGGACACCTTTTATAAGAAGTCACACGAGTTGCTGACCGCCCCGGAAACCAAGAGAGCTTTTGACCTTGGCTTGGAGTCCGATCAACTCCGCGACGCCTACGGCCGCACGACCTTGGGCCAGTCGTGTCTCTTGGCGCGGCGGCTGATCGAGGCTGGAGTGCGCTTTGTCACCGTCACCGATGGGGGTTGGGACACGCACGCGGACAATTTCAACCTGCTCAAGAACAAGCGACTGCCGCCTCTGGACATGGCCCTGCCGACATTGCTCGAGGACTTGAGGGACCGGGGGCTCCTGGAATCGACCCTGGTGGTATGGATGGGCGATTTTGGCCGAACGCCGCTGATCAACAGCGGTGCTGGCCGAGACCACTGGGACTCGGTCGGTAACGTGATTTTCGCCGGCGGCGGCACCAAAGCGGGCGTCGTGGTGGGGGCTACCGACGCCGAGGGCGGCACCTGTGTCCGCGACCAATATTTCACCCAGGACGTGGGTGCCACCCTGTACCAGCAACTGGGAATCGCGTTGGACGTGGTGTTTACCTCGACGGATGGAAGGCCCATCCCTTCGTGGGTGGGAAAGCCGATTGCGGAGGTCGTTTAAGCAGCATCATGTACGCAGCCATTGCCTTCTTGGCCCTCACGGTCGCGGCCGACCCGACGCCCAACTTCGTGACGGTCACTGTGGAACCCGCCGAGCTGACCTTGTCCCACCCGCGTTTCGGGCATCGACTGCTGGTGACAGGAATCGACCACGCCGGCCGCGCCGTTGACCTGACGTCCGAAGCCGTGTGGTCGGCGCGGGACAACACCGTCGCCGACGTGCGGAACGGTCGGATTGTGCCGTGCGGCAATGGACAAACGGTGGCCAGCGCCGAGGTGGCGGGCAAACGCTTGGAGGTTCCGGTGCGTGTGAACGGCTTCCATGCCGACCCTCCCGTCAGCCTGCGGTTGGAACTCGAGCCCGTGCTGACGAAAGCCGGCTGTAATGCGGGCGCCTGCCATGGAGCCCAGTATGGCAAGGGCGGTTTCAAACTCTCGCTGTTCGGCGACGATCCGAATGCCGATCACAGCGCCATTCTGCGCGATTTCCTCGGCCGCCGCGTCAACGCCATCGAGCCTGCGGCGAGTCTGCTCCTGATGAAGCCGAACACCCAGGTTAGCCACGAAGGCGGAAAACGCTTACCCAGCGGCACGCGGGAGTATGAAGCACTTCGTCACTGGATCGCGGATGGCTGCCCCAATGAAGACGAACGCAAGGATCTCCAGGTCGTCAGCCTGGAAGTGTTGCCGCGCGAGCGCGTCTTCACACGCCCCGATTGCCGCCAGACTTTGCTCGCGATCGCGACCCTGTCCGATGGCTCCAAACGCGATGTCACGCCCGACGCCCGCTTCGATTCCAATACTCCAACGAACCTGGCGGTCGACCGGGACGGGCTGGCCACCACACTGGACCGCGGCGAAGGAGTGATCCTGGCCCGTTCTTCTGGCCACGCGGCGGTGGCGCGCTTGCTGGTGGTCCCCGACGACGCGTCGTTCACCTGGCCCGACTCGCCGGTTTATAACTTCATCGATGAGCTGGTGAACGCCAAACTCAAGAAGATGCATTATGTCCCGTCGCCCCTGTGCAGCGACGAGGAGTTCATCCGGCGAGCGTGCCTCGACACCACCGGCACCCTGCCGAAACCCGAGGAAGTGGAGGCTTTCCTGGCCGACTCCACGCCCTCGCGTGAGAAGCGGCGCAAATACGTCGACGACCTGTTAGACGGACCTCTGTACGCCACCTACTGGACGTTGCAGTGGGATGACTGGCTTCACAACCACGGTCGGTTTGGTACGATCAAGCCGATGTTCACGCTGCGCAACTGGGTGCATGCGTCGCTGCGCAACAATAAACCCATGGACCAGTTCGCCACGGAACTGATCACCAGCCGCGGCAATACCTTTCGCGAGGGACCGGCCAACTTCTATCGCCTGCACAAAGGGCCGGAGAACGTGGGTGAGGCCGTGGCCGGCATTTTCCTCGGCGTCCGTCTGGAGTGCGCCAAGTGCCACCATCATCCCTTCGAGAAGTGGACGCAGGACGATTACTATGGCCTGGTCGCCTACTTTGCGCGCGTCGGCGAGAAAGATGCGCACGAATATGGCCCCGTTCGGGGCATTTATGGCAGCGATGACGACATCCTGGTGAAGCCAGGCGGGGAAGTACGTAACCCGCGCACCGGCAAGCTCATGGCGCCCACGCCGCTCGGGGCCAGCCAGCCTTCCGATGATCCGGCGGACCGCCGCAGAGCGTTGGCGCGGTGGCTGACCGATCCGTCGAACCCGCAGTTTGCGAGGAACCTTGTGAACCGTCATTGGGCACACTTCCTGGGCCGCGGTCTGGTGGAGCCGGTGGACGACCTGCGCGACACGAACCCGCCCAGCAATCCTGAACTGCTCGAGACCTTGGCACGTGATCTGATTTCCCACCGCTACGACCTGCGCCATTTGCTCCGCACCATCATGAGCTCGGCGACCTATCAACGCTCCAGTCGGGCCATCGCCGGCAGCACGACCGATACCATGTATTACAGCCATTACTATGCCAAGCGGCTGCGCGCCGAGCCGTTAATGGACGCCGTTTGCTCGGTGACGGGGGTGCCGGAGAAATTCCCAGCTCCTGGAGACTCAAGACCTTTTAATCACGTGCCGGCTGGGACACGGGCCATCGCGTTGCCTGCGATCATGTCCGACGACGTGCGCAACTATTTCCTCGATGTGTTCGACCGGCCGCAGCGAACCTTCGAAAAATGCGAGTGCGCGCGTTCCGCCCAGCCGAACCTGGCCCAGGTGCTGCACCTGATGAACGGCCAGTGGCTCCAGGACAAGGTGTCGGACCCCAATAGTCGGCTGTCAGCCCTACTGAAAGCCGGGAAATCTGATCAGGAGATTATCGCCACATTCTACCGAGCGGCGTTCGGCCGGCAGCCGACCGCCGACGAACAGCAGGCGGCAGCCAAACTGATCTTGCTTGGGCTTTCGCGCGAGGAAGGACTGGAAGATTTGCTTTGGACCTTGTGCAACTGCAGGGAGTTTGTCTTCAATCACTGAGACCTGGCGCAATTGTCACTTTGAGCCTCGAAGTCCCAGCGACAGCATTATCCAAGACCAGCCGTTGAAGATCATGTCGATGCCAACGAACATGCCGATCACCCACAAGCCTGAAGCAGGCCAATTCTTGAGGATCATCTGCCCCATCAGCAGCGTGATCACGCCGTTGAGCAGAACCCAACCCCAATCGTGAAAGCGGACCATCAACGCCGTCACGATTCGAAAGATACCACTCATCAACAAGAACAATGCCACGACCCGCGTCAGTTCGACGGTGCTTTCCAGCGGCGCTTCCACGATCAAGTAGCCGGTAATTGCATACAATATGCCGACCATCAGGTGCAATAAAAAACCCTGCCATCGACCGGCCCAGATCGAGCCGATGATCTGCATCACGCCGCCCGATAAGAGCAGAAAACCGAATAGCGTGACGGTGACCGTCGACGCAATCAAGGGCGATCCCAAAGCGATCGTGCCGAGCACCTCCATCGCAATACCCAACACCAGGAACCACCACCAATGGCCGCGTATGGCTTGCAATTCATGCCGAACGACAGCGATCGGGTCGGACGCGGTTGTCGCAGTGGTCGGTTGATTCTCGTGATTCATCGTGGTCTCTCCATCGTTGTCGTGGGCACGCATCGCCCAAATCGCAAAAGGTCTTGTGAATAATGAACAACCGACTACACCGATCGTAATTCAGCGGGAACTGGTGTCAACGGCGGATGAAGTCTGGCTCAACGGTAATTCGATGCTTTGACTACTACCAATGCCGATTATGGGCGGTAGACTGAAAACCACCATCTTGGAAAAAGCGGCCTGGGTAACATCGCCGTTAGGCGTCGCAAACGCGGTACGCTCCAACTTGGCCGCACTTTGGAGGCTTCAATGAAAAGAGTCACTGGCATTGGCGGCATCTTCTTCAAAGCCAAAGACGCTCCGGCACTACAGGCCTGGTACAAGCGGCACCTCGGAATCGATGTCCAAGAATGGGGTGGCACGGCTTTCACCTGGACCGACGGTGAAGGCAAACCGGTTGCCGGCACGACGGTCTGGTCCATCGGTCCGCAAGAAAGCGATCACTTTGCTCCAAGCTCTGCTCCCTTCATGGTCAACTACCGGGTGGAAGACCTTCACGCCTTGGTCAAGGTCCTGAAGGAAGAAGGCTGCAACGTGCTCGAGAAGATCGACGATTCCGAGTTTGGAAAGTTTGCCTGGGTCATCGATCCGGAAGGAAACAAGGTAGAGCTTTGGCAACCGCCTGCCGGGCAGTGACCAGGGCAATCGACATCAGCACGAATCCGCGGCCTGCCCTTCGGCCAAGCCGACAGGCTCCGGCAAGCACGCCTTCCTGCATGGCGTCGAGCTTCCCGAGGCCGCGACGATGAGATGCCTACGGTTGGTTCTCGCCAGGCGACTCAAGAGCCGCGCCCGATGTCTACGAGAAAAACGCACTCGGCATTGCCCGCGAGGTTTGCGAATGCTTGCGCCTGGGCACAAAAGGATGCACCCACGGCAATGGCGGACCAGATCGACCGCTTGCCCCGCAACGTCCGCGAGTCGACCCGCATGCCGCTGGGCGTCTATCGTGGCCTGCGGTTCTGCATGATCCTGCACCCGCAATTCCCGCCGGACGTGTTCCTGGAAGGCGCGATCACACGTCTGTCCACGCTGTCGCGCGACCACCAGGGGCCGCGTGCCGTGCTGAACGCACTGGAACGCCTGGCCACTGGCTACGGCTCCGCGTGCGTGCGCGTCCGGCAGAACGTGGCCATCGCCGAATCGCAGTTGCGCGATTACCGCGAGCGTTTCGGCAAGCCCTTCGCACACGACGCCTACCTATCCGAATTGACCAGCCTGCGCGTCCAGCTCAAGGCCGGGCTGTCCGCCACGAATCAGCCTGACGAAAAGGGATCGACCGTTTCCGATCTGGCCGGCCAGATCAAGGCACTGAAAGGCGCCAACACCATCGACGCCACCCCGCAGCGCGTGCAGCGGAAACACGCATCCGCCGAAGAGCCGATCACCGCCCGCATCCGCCGGCGGCATAAGGCGATGCCCACTCCCGACCAGGCAGTTGAGCATGACCAAGAGCCGGAAGCCGCGGCAGCCGCGACGCCGGAATCGAATTCATCTGCGAAGCCGATGACCTTCCAGGAACGCATCCTGCGTGAACGGAGCGGTCAGACTGACGAGCACACTCCTTAAGTGAGCACGCCTTTCGGCACTGGCAGATGAACCATCTGCCGCGGAGCAATTCCGGGGCAGGACCATCAGGCCCCATTTCCCGCCCCGGACCCCACCCTTTTCCCCTCTTCGCTGTGGCTCTGTTCCGACGAATGCGAATGACGCAGGAAATCCAGCAACAGTGCTATTCCCCGCCTGGAGACTTTGGTAAATTACGTAACTCCCGGCCGCCTCCGGCGTTAGCTCTGAAGATCGCCGAAGCAGCCAGGATTTCTCGGTGTGTCGCATAACGCGGGCGCGGAGGCAGTGCATCTCCTCCTCCTTCGGCGCGACCTAGATCGCGTTTCCTGGCTAAAGCTCGCGAGGGCCAACAGCGTAGATTCCCCATCACGGAGCGAGATTTGGCGAAACCTCGAAAACCCCGGGAACCCGATGAGGTTCAGGAGAATCTGGCGACACCAGATAGCCCAGATTGTCCCGGCGAAAATGGCAGTGACGAACTCGTCCCTGAAGGCAAGCTCGTTTGCGCGTTGACCGGTGAGTTCAAGACGGCATCCTCGCAAGAGGAAGTCACCCAGTCGCTTATTGAGCAACTCCACCGCGAGTACACCGTCCCCCTTGAGGACATGGAAAGGGACGTCCGTGTAGCATGCACCACAGAAGACCCAGACACCGGGAGGTCAAGGACCCGACGCCGAATCGTTTCTCTCGTCGTCTACCAGGCCGGTAAAGCTCACGACGTCGCGAATATCATCCGAGTTGGAATTGTGGCGAAGCCGGGGGTCAAACCCGACGCTAAGGCCATCAACGTGCTCGACGAGGTTCTTGGAAACCTTTCACAGGATCGGCCCCAGGTATATGGCCTATGGACGAATGGGATCGGGCTCGAATTCCGGATGCGAACGTACCAAGCCCGCACGGGCGAACCACAATATGTCTCCCTAACCGACTTTCCGGCTCCGAGCGAAACGCTCGAGGATCTTGAATCTGGTAGCCGTCGGCCTCTTCGTATCGCGACCGGTGAGTCCCTGCTCCAAACGTTCAAGAGGTGCCACGACTACCTCTACGGCAATCAAAGCATGCGTGGCGACCGCGCCTTCTGGCAACTGCTCTACCTCATTTTTTGCAAGATTCACGACGAACAGCAGTCGAAACGCCTTTTCTTCGTTGGCGCGACGGAAGCAAATACCGATGAGGGGCGCGCCCGCGTCGCAAAGCGCATCCGCCAACTCTTCGATCAGGTACAGAAAGACACGTACAAGGACGTTTTCGACGGCAACGAGCGGATCGAATTAAACGACCGCGCTCTCGCATACATCGCAGGAGAGATTGGCCGATACAGCCTTCTCCACACCGATACGGACGCCAAGGGAATGGCGTACGAAGCCATCACCTCAACTACCCTTAAACGTGAGCGCGGGCAGTTCTTCACGCCACGAAACGTCATCCGGATGATGGTCGAGATGGTGGCACCGACACCCGGCAAGCGGGTGCTGGACCCCGCGTGCGGAAGCGGGGGTTTTTTGGTCGTTGCACTGAACCATATACGCCGACACTTCATCGCGAAGACCGGTGGGAACCCCGACGTTCCGGTGCCGAAGGAACTCAAGAAGGCCGAAAAGCCGACGAAGGACTACGCACGCGCGAGCCTTTTCGGCATCGACATCGACCCCGACCTTCGGAAAGCCGCCCGGATGAACATGGTGATGAATGGTGACGGGCACGGGAACATTCTCTCGTTCAACAGCCTCGAATACGGAGTTAAGGAACGGCGGTCGCCGGAGATGGCTAAATTCGACAAACTCGGCGGGGGACACAGCACATTTGATTACGTTTTTACAAATCCTCCATTTGGCTCGAAAATCCCCGTCGCTGACACGGTAGTTCTTGAGAACTTCGATCTCGGACACACCTGGGCGAAGACCGGCGGCATTTGGCAGAAGCGATCAGTCCAAAAGAAAGTGCCCCCCGAGATCCTCTTTATCGAGGCCTGTTACAAATTCCTCAAGCCCGGAACCGGCGTAATGGCCATCATTCTTCCGAACGGCATCCTGGGAAACCCCGGCGAGCAGATGGAAGTCGTTTCCGCCTGCCTTGCAGCCCGACATTCTTCTCGGCGCTAACGAAATGACGTCTCAATACGGAATTCTCGGTCGATTCGGCGACGCAAAGGTGGCAATTGATCTGACAGGGTGCAATACTTTTAGTCTTTTCGGGGTGCAGGGATTCGGAAAATCGTACACGCTCGGTGTTATCGCGGAGATGGCGGTCCAAGCAGTTCGAGGCATTAGCGCACTGCCGGCCCCACTCGCAACCGTAATCTTTCATTATCACAAGTCTGACTCCTACTCGCCGGAGTTCGCCACCGCAACGGGTCCCAACCGGAAGCCGCGAGAGCTGGAGGCACTGCTCCGGGACTACGGCGCACATCCTGCTGGCCTCAAGGATGTCGTTCTGCTCACGCCGGCGGCGAAACTTGAACAGAGAAAGAGGGAATTCCCCGGCGTTCAGGTAATGCCCATCCAGTTTAACTCCGCCGAACTCGGTGCCGAGAGTTGGAAATTCCTCCTCGGAGCGTACGGTAATGACTCCCTCTATGTACGCCAATTGGTCGCAATCATGCGACGACACCGCCAGGGCCTGTCCCTTGAGCGTTTCGAGCAGGAGATAAGAGAAGCCGAACTTTCCGCTGTGACCCGGCGGCTGGCGGAGGACCGGCTCAACCTCGCCCGTCCTTATATCAACGACGAGGTTAGTCTTGGTGCGATCCTCAAGCCAAGCCGGACCGTTATCGTTGATTTACGAGATGAGTGGGTTGAAAAGGAAGAAGCGCTGGGGCTTTTTGTCGTAATGATGAAGATTTTCGCGACGAGCAAGTTCCAGGAACGAGAGTTCAACAAGCTGGTGGTGTTCGACGAGGCGCACAAGTACATCACTGAATCGGACCTGATTGGGCAGGTGGTCGAAACCATCCGCGAAATGCGTCACCAAGCGACGAGCGTACTTATCGCGAGCCAGGACCCTCTTTCCGTTCCGCGAGCGGTCATCGAGCTCACTTCAGTCTTGGTCCTCCACCGCATGACCTCTCCACAGTGGCTTAAGCATTTGAAGAGTGCGATCTCCGCGCTCGACAACCTGTCCGACGGGCATCTGAGCGTCCTGCAACCAGGCGAGGCGTTGGTCTGGGCGCAGCGATCGACCGATAAGCGGTTCTCGCAGCGGCCGCAGAAAATGTCCATTCGGCCCAGGTTTTCCCAACATGGAGGGGGCACCAAGACGGCAATCGAGGGCGAGACTGTTCGTTAATTTGATCTCCCGTGCATCCGTTTCATTAAGCTCCACTCAGGCTCAACCAGAACTGCCGGAAAGCGGATCGAACCCAAAACCGTTGCCCGGTGTCGTCTTTGAGGGCTGTAATCTGTAAGAGCGAAGATGAACGAAGACGACAACACCGAGTACGATCCTTTCTGGATTACCGGAAAAGACCTGTAACGGCATTTCGCGCTGGACGACGCACTCCTTGAATTTTCCCGGCTGTTCAAGCACGAGGTGAAGAATGACCGTGCTCTGGTGATCGTCGGCGCGCCATTTCTCGACACATTGCTGGAGCACATTCTCATCACTTTTCGTGCCCGGCGAGCCGAGTGATGCCCCCTCATCCATCTCCCGGTACAATGAAGACCCGTTTCAGGAGGCTGTTTGTGATGGCCACGTTATGCATGCGATGAAGATCGGATGACGACTTGACCGACCCAAAACCGTACGATGTGACGCAGGACCACGAAGGAAACCCCATCCAGCAGGATGATGCCGCGCCTGCCGCACATCCCCAGCGGATCGGTCGCTACCGGATCGAAAAAGTGCTGGGCAAGGGGGGGTTTGGTCTCGTCTATCTGGCCCACGACGACCAGTTGCACCGTCTCGTGGCCGTCAAGGTGCCGCACGCCAGGTTAATCTCGAAGCCCCAAGATGCCGAGGAGTATCTGGCTGAGGCCCGCGCGGTTGCCGGTCTCGACCATCCCGGCATCGTCCCAGTTTACGATGTGGGCAGCACGGCAGAGTGCCCCTGCTTCGTCGTCTCGAAGTACATCGAAGGCATCGACCTCTCGGCGAAGCTCAAGCAACAACGGCTCAAGTACCGGGACGCCGCCGAACTCGTGGCGGCCGTGGCCGAAGCCCTGCACTGCGCCCACAAGCAGGGACTCGTGCATCGAGACGTGAAACCGGGCAACATCCTGATTGGCATAGACGGTCAGCCTTATGTCGTCGATTTCGGCTTGGCTCTCCGTGAAGAGAACATCGGCAAGGGACCGAAGTATGCCGGCACGCCCGCCTACATGTCTCCCGAACAGGCGAGAGGTGAAGGACATCGGGTCGATGGGCGTTCCGACATCTTCAGCCTCGGCGTGGTGTTCTACGAATTGCTGGCCGGTCGGCAGCCGTTCCGGAGTGGCACGCAAGCCGAACTATTGGAGCAGGTGACAAGCCACGAGCCTCGCCCACCACGGCAGTACGACGATCAAATCCCGAAGGAACTGGAACGCATCTGCCAGAAGGCGATGGCAAAGCGGATTTCGGAACGGTTTTCCACGGCTAAGGACTTCGCCGAAGATCTGCGGCATTTGCTGGTCGAACCGACGGTGATCCAGAGCGGAACTGCGACTGGTGGAGCTGGGCCGGGTGGAATTGCGTCAGTCACCTTGGAAACGCACTCGGCCTTTCCTGCCTCAACGTCGGTTGCCTCCAGCGCCGCTTCTTCGGCGTCGACGGGCTCGAGTTTTCCCTCTGACAGCCAGCCCGTCAAGGTCGTCCCCAAGGGCTTGCGGTCATTTGACGCGCATGACGCCGATTTCTATCTGGAATTGCTTCCCGGTCCTCGTGATCGTGAAGGACTGCCAGACAGCCTGCGGTTCTGGAAGACTCGCATCGAAGAAACCGATCCCGACAATACGTTCTCCGTGGGGCTGATCTACGGGCCATCGGGCTGCGGCAAATCGTCGCTGGTCAAAGCAGGGTTGTTGCCTCGGCTCTCCGAGGACGTGATCGCGATTTACATCGAAGCCACACCGGAGGAAACCGAAAGCCGGCTGCTGCATGGGCTGCGTAAGCGTTGTCCAGCACTCGAAGACCACCTGAGCCTCAAAGACACGTTGACGGCACTCCGTCGAGGCCAGGGCATCCAGTTCGGCAAGAAGGTGCTGATCGTGCTGGATCAGTTCGAGCAGTGGCTGCACGCCAAGAAGGAAGATGGGAATTTGGACCTTGTTCAAGCTTTGCGGCAGTGCGATGGTGGTCGGGTGCAGTGCATCGTCATGGTGCGAGATGATTTCTGGCTCGCCGTGAGTCGATTCCTGCGAGAGCTGGAAATCCGAATTGTTGAAGGGCGGAACAGTGCGTTGACGGATCTCTTCGACTTGGATCACGCGAGGAAAGTCCTGGCAGCTTTTGGTCGAGCGTTCGGCAAACTTCCCAACAAAATCAGCGACACCACGAACGAGCAAAAAGAATTTCTCAAGCAATCGGTCGCTGGCTTGGCCGAAGATCGCAAGGTCATCTGCGTTCGGTTGGCCCTCTTTGCCGAAATGATGAAAGCAAAGGCATGGACGCGGGCCACGCTCAAGGAAGTCGGCGGCACGAAGGGGATCGGCATCACATTCCTGGAAGAGACGTTCAGTGCCTCCACATCGCCACCAGAACATCGTTATCACCAGAAAGCGGCCCGTGCGGTTCTGAAGGACCTGCTGCCCGATTACGGCACGGACATCAAGGGTTGCATGCGGTCGTATGCCGAGTTACTGGAGGCCTCTGGCTATGGCAACCGTCCCAGGGATTTTGACGACCTGATCCGAATTCTGGACCGTGAAATCCGGCTCATCACGCCGACCGACCCGGAAGGCATGGCGTCCAATGACGAATCTGCGACGCGAACGGAGGCTGGGCAAAAGTATTTCCAACTGACGCACGACTACCTCGTGCATTCGTTGCGGGACTGGCTCACCCGCAAACAACGCGAAACACGGCGAGGCCGAGCGGAGCTGAAGCTTTTCGATACGTCGGTGACGTGGAATTCCAAACCGGAAAGCCGGTTCCTTCCGTCGTGGTGGGAGTACTTCAACGTCCGCCTACTCACCGATCGGAAGAAATGGACCGAGCCACAGCGAAAAATGATGAGCAAAGCCGGGCGGGTGCATGGATTGCGATCCGCGCTGGCGCTCGTGGGGCTCCTCGCGTTGGTTTCAATCGGCGTGGTGGTTCGCACGCAAGTGGCGAAGCAGCAGGAAGCAACCCGCATCGAAGGCCTTGTCGGTCGTCTTGTCAGCGCGGAACCGAACCAACTCTCCGACATCGTGAAGGCACTCGACGCCAATCCCGAGGTGTCCGCGATTTTTCTGTCGCCGCTGGTTTCCGTCAATGCCCAGACAGCCGACGAAAGACGGAAGCAACTCCATGCCCGCCTGGCGCAGGTCTCCCGCGATCAATCGCTCATCGAACCGCTGGCCGAGGAATTGCTCATGGGCAAAGTCACCTATGTCGCGCCGATTCGTCGGCAATTGCGCCCGGCCGCCACCCAACTCGCGGAGAAATTCTGGGCCATCCTGCGCGATGAAAAGGCCGGCGCAGAGCGGCGGTTTCGCGCGGCATTGGCCCTGGCCGATTATGTTCCCGAGTCGCGGGCAGCAGCGTGGACCGAGCAGGACCTGAAACTTGTGGCCGAGCAACTGGTCACTTCCAATGCCGAGTTTCAGCCACTATTGCGCGACGCGCTCCGCCCGATTCGTGTGCGGTTGCAGGCGAATCTAGAGCGGATCTTTGCCGATCCGCAGGCAACCGACGGCCAGCGGCTGAGCGCCGCCAACGCCTTCGCGGATTATGCCGCCAGCGATATTGCCAAACTGTCGGTACTGCTGACGGTCGCGACCCCGGAACAGTTCGCGGTGCTGTATCCGCTCGTGGCGGCCAGTTCCGCACCCGCCACGGTCGAAGATCTCGGCAAAATCGCGGCTACGAGACCTCCGCCAGAACTCAGTTCGGTGGCGCGTGTGTTGTACGGTCAGCGCCGCGCGAACGCTGCCGTTACACTATTGCGGCTGGGTGAGCGCGAGAAAGTGCTGCCGGTTTTGGAAATGACCGACGACCCGGAAGCGCTCACGCAGTTCATCTTTCGATGCCGCGAGCGCGGCATCGAGGCGAATGCCCTTTTGGATTGCATGCAATTGGTCGGCGACGCGCTGCCAGATCGTTATCCAAAAAACAGTCGGTACGCTCTGCTGTTGGCGTTGGGGGAGTTTTCCCTGCAGGAGATTCCCGCATCTCGGCGCGAAGCACTGCTGACGCGATTGGCCGATTGGTACGGCCAGGATCAGAATTCCGGTGTCCATGGCGCGTCGGGTTGGTTGCTACGGCATTGGGGACAGGCGGAGGTTGCCTTGCAGGTGGATCAAACGCCGGTGCCCTATGCGCCCGGTCGTGAGTGGTTCACGGTGGCCATTACGGTGACGCCAACGCCACCGGGAAAACCGGCCGAAGACAAGTCCGCCACGGAACCCCCAGAAAAAGACACCGACAAGCCGGACGAGTCCGACAATCACGCTCCGCCGCAGGAAGAAGAAAACTCCCAGCCATTACCCGCGGCGCCGCCAAAAACCTTCTACTACACGTTCGTTGTGTTCCCAGCCGGTGACTTCGACATTGGCTCGGTCATTGACGAACCGGACCGGGACAAGATCGAGACTCGGCATCCAGTGAAACTGACGCGTCCCTTCGCGCTCTTGGATCGGGAAGTCACCTTTGAGGAGTTGATCGCATTTTCCCCAAGATACGCTGACTTCATGCAGGAGTTCGATGCCAAACCCGAAGACGCAGGTTTCACTCCAGACTGGTACGACTCGGTCGGCTATTGCCGTTGGCTGGGCCAGCAGTCGGGGTTGTCGGAGGCGGAACAGTGTTATACGAATCCGGAAGCGCTGAACACGGAGCAATATCCGCGTGAGCCGAATCCCGACGCGAACTGGGCTCCGCGCAACTGGCCGCTCTTACTGGCTCGACGCGGCTTTCGGTTGCCGACGGAAGCGGAGTGGGAGGTGGCCAGTCGCGCAGGAGCTCGGACGGCGTATGGTTTCGGAAGTGAGGTTCGCGTGCTGGGGCGATTTGGCTGGTTTGCGGAAAACAGCGGTAAACACGCCCACCCGCCGCGGGAGCTGCTGCCCAGCACCCGTGGTCTGTTCGACCTGCACGGTAATCTATTCGAATGGAGTCACGACTGGTATTCGGACTATGGCGTTGAAGCGATCACCGATCCGCTCGGGACCAAAGGGGGCTCGATTCGCGCGCGCCATGGCGGCAGTTGGTACGACATCGCGACCGTTTGCCGGGCGGCGGACCGCAGCCCGATTGCTCCGACGAACCGCTCGTCCGTCACTGGCTTTCGCCTCGCGCTAACTCTGTCCGGAGTCCCGCCGGATGGGGAGGCGGGCAAGTGAGCGAAGCCTGATGCCGTAGCGGTTGGGTCGCTAGTAGCAACGTAGCCGTCTTGATCGACCCCCGGCTCAGCGAGCAAGCGCAATAGAGAACGCGGGCTGCGCGAATCGCATCGGGTATGTCGATTTCCTTCAACAACCCGCCAAGAGTTCAGAATGATCTTGTGGGCAGATTTCCAACCTGCCGTAGATGCTTGTATGGCAGGTTGGAAACCTGCGCTTTACCACTGCCCGTGCCGATCGAGAATTCCTGTGCCGCCGCCTAGCCGTCTGCCAGCCCGAGGGAGGCGAGCCTGCCACGGAGTAACCACCTAGACGTCAACAGCGGCGCCGACAGGATGATCGACACCGTCACTGTCGCGTTCGAGCCGGTGGATCATCTCTTCGCTGGCGGGCCATTCTGGGCTACCGCGGCCTTCACGAGCGCCTTGAACGCGCCTGCGTCGACCTTTTCTCCTTCGTGGATGTCGATCGCCCTTCGCGTGTTGCCTTCCAAGCTGGAATTGAAGAGGCGCGATGGGTCTGGGATGCTGGCCCCCCGGGCGAACGTCAGCTTGACGACCTTCGCGTACGTCTCCCCGGTGCAAACGATCCCCGCGTGGCACCACACGGGCACGCCCAACGGGTTCGTGGGCTTGATCCATTTGCACTCCTCCACGATGTGCGGGTCCGCCTCGTGGATCAGTCGGCGAACCTCCGCCAGGGTCTCGGCGCGCCAGCCACCCAGAGATTCAATCCGCTCGTCGATGAGACGAGAGGCCGCATTCTCGTTCGCCCGCTTAGGTTCGGCACCGCGCTTGGCCTTCGCGCCTGCCTTCGGCCGCGACTTGGACCTGGTGACGGACTTGCGTGGCTTGCTTGCGAGCGACGCGCTCTCGGCCTTTGGCTTCGCCTTGCGCTCAGTCATCATTCGTTCCTGTTGCGAGACATTTCCCGGGTCGAGGCCGAACCAGTTGCGTCGCCATCTCAGCTCACCGCTTTGTTCACGAGCGCGCCGATCCTGGCCTCTTCGGCGGCGGTCAACTCCTTCAGCGCGAAGGCCGTCGGCCACATGGCGCCTTCGTCGAGGTTCGCCTCGTGCATGAAGCCCAACGTCGCGTACCTCGTCTTGAACTTCTGCGCGCTTTGGAAGAAGCAGACGACCTTGCCATCCTTGGAATAGGCGGGCATCCCGTACCAGAGCCTCGGCGCGAGGGCTGGCGCGCTGGCTTTGACGATCGCATGCAGCCGCTCGCCTAGGGCGCGATCCGGCTTCGGCATCGCGGCGATCGTCGCGAGCACGGCGCTTTCACCGTCGGCCTTGCCCGCGCGCGGGCCGCCGCGCGCGGCCTCCTTCTTCGCTACCCGCCTGGTGGTGCTCTTGGCCCCTCGTTTACTTTCAGACATTGTTGTTCCCTATCGTTTGCCAATATACGTAAGCAAACACTCACGCGCGCGTCAAGTTCCAAGTGGGCCTTGAACTCTTCAAGCACAGTATCGTCTCAAGGCTACGTTCTCGCCACCAGCAACTCCTCGGCACGGTTTGGCGGGCGTAGGCCATCGGTCCTGCCCGCGAAATAGCGCTCGGTAAGAGTGGCTGCCGACACGTGTTCGGTTTCCCTAAAGCCGGCTTCGCGGGCCAGTGTCAGCACTTCCGTCGGCGTGAAGAAGCTGATGAAAGGCGTTCCACTTGCTCGCGCCCCCTTCTCCGCCAACTGAAATCCGGGGCGCACTTCAGGAGCCATGAGCTCCAGCGGCAACAGGAATGTCATGGCGAGCGTGGATCCTGGGGCGCAGGCCGCGACCTGGCGCAGCGTGGCCGCGATCGCCCCCTTGGTGAGGTACATGCTGACGCCGGTGGAGGCCACGACGGCCGGCTGGGTGGCCTCGAAGCCCGCCGCCACCAGTGCCTCCCACCAAGGGTCGCCCAACTCGAAGTTGACCGGTACGAACCGCAGCCATTCAGGGATGCCATAGCCGACTTCGATCAGGCGCTGCCGCTTCCAGGCCTGGGGGCCAGGCTGATCGACCTCGAATACGCGCAGGTTTGAGGCGATTTTCGGCCTGCGTTGGGCGAAGGTATCCAGGCCGGCTCCGAGGATGACGTATTGGCCGACGCCTTGGCCCGCCTGTTCCGCGACCAGGTCCTCGATGAAGCGCGCGCGAGCCACGATCGATGCGCGGAAGAAGCTCGTGCCCTTGGGGTCCATGTCCCCGCGGCGACGCCAGCCTTCGTCGGGGGCTGCCAGTTGCAGGCCGATCTCGTCTGCGAGCACATGTGGCGGCGGATCGACCTGGACATGTATGGCCCGCCACAAGGCGACCCGCACCGCGGTGCTTTCCGGCGCCGCCATTTGCTCTTCACGCATGATGTTCTCCCACCCTTCGATTTGCATTATGTAATCGTGAGGAGTGTTTCTTGTAAAGCGGCCGCGCTTCCCGTTTCAGTAAGTTCACCGCCCACTCGCTGCCAAAGGCAGCGAGTGGGCGGAGGAAGATGATAGGAGTGGGCAAGGCGATTTTTCTTAGCTGCCAGCGTCACGGACCACCGGGCAAGCCGATCGCATGGTGAAGCAGAACACGTGAAACGCATTTGAACTGCCGCCCTGACACAGATACGATTGACCCATCGGCGCGGAAGGTTGAGCAGGCTCGACGAAGCAGCCGGCGCTTATTCCGCGGCGTGCGCGATGCCGACGGTTCTTGCCGTAATCCGAAACGAATCTGGATCCGGTCGGACCAAAAACGATCGTCCTTTGCTGCGACCAGGAAGCGATGTCAGAGCATCTGCCAGCGGCGGGATTCCCAACAACTCACTGGAGCCGTGTGCTTCGCGCCGGCGATCCGACCGATCGCGAAGGCCGCGAGGCATTGGAACGACTGTGCCGCGATTATTGGTATCCGCTTTATGCATTTGCGCGTCGCCAGGGGCTCGATCGAGAGCAGGCCGGCGACCTCGTTCAAGGTTTCCTTACCGATTTGATCGAGCGTCGCGACCTGGCGAAGGCAGACCCGTCTCGCGGCCGCTTCCGTTCGTTTCTCAGGACGGCTTGCGGCAACTACTTGTCTCATGCTCGGGATTATGACCGCGCTGTGAAACGGGGTGGAGGCCGAACTCCCGTTTCGATTGACTTGCGGGACGCCGAAGGGCGTTATATCAACGAACCGGCCCACGATCTGACCGCCGAACGTCTCTTCGAGCGACGTTGGGCGATGGTCCTGCTCGGGCACGTCTTGACTCGCCTGGAATCGGAGGCAATCCGTGCGGGCAAGTCCGATTTATTCGACCACCTGCGGCCACTGCTGGAGGGGGGAGACCTGGCGGAATCGTACAAGCAGATCGGCCAATCGCTGCAAATGAGCGAGGGATCAGTCAAAGTCGCCGCTCACCGGTTCCGCGGTCGTTATCGGCAACTGTTGCGTGAGGAAGTGGCTCGCACCATCGCCGATCCGGCGGATGTCGACGCTGAGATCGCCGACCTTTTGCGGGCATTAGCGTGATTCGAGCACCAGCAGAAGAATCGTTGTAACCTTTTTCGATTCGTCCGTCATGAGAGGGTAGATGCCACCGGCTTGCCCGGTGGAGTTTCACGTTGGCAGCTACAAATCACGGACCACCGGGCAAGCCGGCGGCATGGCATGCTGCACGCTGCGATGGAATAAAACTGAGAGAACCTCAAAACGACGGATGACAGTCCGCTTCTGGGAGTGTGCCTGATGGCTGATCGTGAGAACTGCCGGGTTTGCGGAGCCGAGCGGCCTGCCGATGCGCCTTCGGGGCTCTGCCCGGCGTGCCTGTTTAAGGCTGGAATCGCTGAGGAGAAAACCGCCGCGTATGTTGCCACGGCCGAACAACCCGGGAGTATCGTCGCGGGGCGGTACAAGCTGCTCGAACAGATTGGCGAAGGGGGCATGGGCGAGGTTTGGGTCGCGGACCAGCTCGAACCGATCAGGCGGCGCGTCGCGCTCAAGCTGATCAAGCCCGGCATGGACTCGCGAAGCGTGCTGGGCCGCTTCGAGGCCGAGCGGCAAGCTCTGGCGGTGATGGACCACCCGAATATCGCCAAGGTGCTCGACGCCGGCGCCACGGCGGACGGGCGGCCATACTTCGTGATGGAACTGGTGAAGGGGACGCCGATCACCGAGTTCTGCGACGCCCGCAAACTGACGCCGAAGCAGCGGCTCGAACTGTTCGTGCCGGTGTGCCAGGCGATCCAGCACGCCCACATGAAGGGGATTATCCACCGCGACATCAAACCGTCGAACGTGCTGGTGGCGCTGCACGACGAGACGCCGGTGGCGAAGGTCATCGACTTCGGCGTGGCGAAGGCGGTCGGCCAGCAACTCACCGAGAAGACGATTTACACCGGCTTCGGCGCGCTCGTGGGCACACCAGTGTACATGGCCCCGGAGCAGGCCACGTTCAACCAGCTCGACGTCGACACGCGGGCCGACGTTTACGCCTTGGGCGTGTTGCTGTATGAACTGCTCGCCGGCAGCCCGCCGATCGAGAAGGAGCGGTTGAAGCAGGCCGCGCTTGACGAGGTGCTGCGGATCGTCCGCGACGAGGAACCGCCCCGCCCGAGCCAGCGGCTTAGTACCTCGCAGGCGAAAGCGAGTATCGCCGCCACACGACAATCCGACCCGGCCAGGCTCTCGGCGCTCATGAAGGGCGAGATCGACTGGATCGTTATGAAGGCGCTGGAAAAGGACCGCACCCGGCGCTACGACACGGCCAACGGCCTGGCGCGTGACATCCAGCGCTACCTCGCCGGCGATTCGGTTGAGGCTTGCCCGCCGACGTTGGGATATCGGCTACGGAAAGCGTACCGCAAGAACCGGGTGGCCGTGCGCGTGGCGAGTGCTTTCGTGACGCTGCTGATTGCGGCCGTCGCCGTGAGCACCTGGCTGGCTGTGAAGGCGAAACAGGCCAAAGCAGTTGCGGATGCAAATGCGCTCCGTGCGAGTGGCAATGCAGGCGCCGCAATGGAAGCATTAGAGGCCAGTGAGCTTTCACGAATAGCGACTGAACTGTTGCTGGCAAGTCGCCAGGTTGACATCGATTTGTTGGAAATGCGGACCGATTCGCGTGTCGCATTTCTTTGTCTGGCACGTACCCTTCAAAATATCCCTGATCATCGAAAAGGCATTCAGATAGAATTAAGTTCAGGCGTCGAGGTGATGGGAACGGATAGACTACACCCCGAACCACATCCAGTCACCATGACGGGTTTTGGTAGTGACGCGCCAGACGATCTCCTTGTTGGGCAGCGGGCCCTTCGCGAGTTCGTCACCGCCGCGGTGATCGCCACGGGCCAGAACTATGCTCCGCTGTTGCCGCCGATCACGCACGACGGGCTGGCGGTGAACCGGCACCAGGTCAGCCCCGACCACAAAACACTGCTCACCGTCGGTGCCGATGGCACTGCCCGGCTCTGGGACATGCGAACCGGTCAGCAGACGACGATCCTTCGGCAGGGAGACGAGCGTGTCGTCAACGCCGGCTACAGCTCCGAGGGAAAGACCATTTTCACAGATGACCAAGCCAGCGTGGCGAGGTTCTGGGAATCGTCCGCAGGGCTTTATCAAGCGAAAACCGAACCTCGCGAGAACCGTTATGTTTATCCGGCGAGTTGGCCACTATCGCGGGTCGGAGAAAGCCTTGACCATAGATACTATGTCAATGGAGGCGCGTATACGACTTCCATGGTTGTGAAAGTCGTCAACGGTCGCGCCCTGACACGAAGGATATCTTTCGATCGTGTCGCCGACGTCGTCTTTCCAAGTTTTCAAGGTCCGGTCGAACTTTGGAATACTCATACGGGAGGGCGCGTGGTCGTGCTGGACAGCCCGAATTGCTCGGTCGATGAATTTCAGCTCCTGGGCGGGGGACGATGGGTGTCCGCCATCGAAAGAGACAACGATCACGGCGTTTCCGTCCTCGTCTTCTCAGCGGAGGACGGACAATTGCTTGCCCGGCTGAATCATGCACCGAAGGTGGAGAACGACGTCGGTAGCCCAGTTGAAAAAGTCTTCGCCAGTCCGTCCGGCCGTTGGATCGCCGCGATACTTCCCGGAAATAAGGAATATCAAAACCGCATTCACATTTGGGATACCCGTTCGTGGAAGGCGTTGCCTGTGACCTGCGACTGCTATGGCTATCCAAGATGTGGTTTCTTGACTGACGACCTGATCGCCAAGTTTGTTGAAGGATCGATGACAGTATACCGAACGGGGCACGCCGAAAATGTTTCCGACCCCTTCGTCGCCCCGCTGGTCATGTCTCGTAGCGGAGACAAGGCACTCTCGGGGGACGGTCGGATTTACGACACCCGGAATTGGCTGCAGGTTCGCCCGCCTGATGATCGGAAGTATCACCCGGACATCATTCATTTCGGATCGGACACGGGTTTTGTCGGCGGCGTCATCGATGGCAATGAAGTGCTGATCGACACTCAAACCGAGAAACATTTTCGTTTCGGTGTGAACTGGTCCACGGAAAACATGCTCGCTTTCGACTACCTGCCGAGTTTCGGGTTCGTCATGGCCGAACGCAGTTATGGAGTCGATATCCGCATTGTTCCCACGGCCCAGCGAGAATTTCCCCCAACCCTCCTCCAACTCTGGACCCAAGTCGTCGTTCGCGGTGAACTCGGCTCCGAAGGCGAGTTCGTGCCGTGGGACGAGCAGACTTGGGAGCAAAAGCGGCAGGAACTGGCCGCGATTCCGCCGCCTTACCCCGACCTGCCTTTCCCCGGCTATGTCGCCACCGACAAGCTCCACTGGCTGCGGGCCGAGTACGAAGCCGCCCCAGAGAAGGACAAGCTCCGCCTGGCGAGCGAACTCCTCAGCCGCGCCGAGGACGCAGGCGACAAGGCCGAAGCCGTCCGTTGGCGTGCCGTTCTTGCTCCTAAAGCCAGTCCGGCGGAGCCCGTGGCTCCGGAATGATCCGGCACCGGAATTGAGCTCACTCCCCCCGTCGTCCGTGTCGCCTCGCAGACCTCTAAAGGCGGCCTGCGAGGCGACACGGACGAGGGCAAGTAGGTTAAGGGGACTGCGTATCTAGAAGCCAGCGTGAATCTCCAGGGGGCAAGCCGCTGGCCTCAAAAGCCGGCTCAAAGATGAGGTGTCCGTACTCCGTTGAACGCAGCCCAATGGGCTACCTGCCTGTTCTTGCTTTCAGCAGTTTTTCGCAAGCGTCCCAGCCGGCCGTCGGCAAAGTAAAATTCAACAGTTTCTGCGGAAAGCCCGGCGGGAATTTGTCGACCATCGACTTCATCTGAGCCAAACGGTCCAGACTGGCGCGGCCGGCGGCAATGACTTGCAAGGCTGTTTGACCCTTGCCATTGCGCAGATTTACGTCGCCTCCACGATCAATGAGCAACTGAAGCAACTCGACCTCGCCTGCCCCGGTAGCGGCATGCACGGGCGTGCCAAAGAGCGCATGGACGCGGTTCGGATCAGCCCCTCCGTCGAGCAGCCGCTCGGTCGCCCGGCGGCGCTTATGGACGATGGCAGCCAGCAGGGGAGTCATCGCGATTTTCGGCGCACCGCCCGGCAAGAGATGTCCCAGGCCGGCAAGCAACTGGCCACCAGGAAGCGGTGCGGGCGCTTCCGCGTCGACGGCCGCACCCGCGGCCAGGAGACGCGCGATTTCGTCGGGGTCGTCATCCGCGGCGGCCTGCACCAGGGCCTGCGCTTGTGGATCGTCGGCAGTCGCGGGCGGACCGAAGCCGAGCATCTGGGCCAACGGGCCCGCCAAACTTGTCACACGGCGTGGGAAATTCAGGCCGCCGTTGGGATCATCATCGTCGCGATCATCATCGTCACCATCGTTGTCGGTTCCCTCATTTTCGGACCCGTCACCGTCGTCCGCTTCCTGGCCTCCGTCCCGGTAATCGGCAATCGCCCGATTGCGATCGATTCCCAGCGCCTGCGCGAGCCGGGCAATCACATCCTCGGCGAACAAAGCCTCTCCGCGGAGAATCGCCGCGAGTTTGTCCTCTTGGACGCCGGTCCGGCAATAACGCAGGAGGATCTTCGTTCGTCCCCCGGATGGGCTTGGCGGTCCGTCGGCGTCATCGAAGTAGTTGGGGTATGAGTTATATTCGTCGAGTAACTGGCCGTCGTCGAACAGCCAGTAACAGGCGATGTCGCTGTCGTGAACCAGGAAGGCGATGGCGGCGACGTGCAGATCTTCGGAGAGTCCACCGGCCAGATCGCGAATTCGCCCCTCGTCTTGTTCAGACGCCTGTTCTTCGTACAGCGAAGTCCAGCCATTCTTGGCGGGGATGACTCGATATCGGGCGACGCCCCGTTTGTTCAACGACGCCGACAAGGCTTGATCATCGGTCGTTCGGAAATGAAGGTTGACGCAGAAAAGGCCCATACGCACGTGCCATTACCCAGCGCTGAAACCAGTGCGCCTACCGGAAAGCATAGCATGCGGACCGGAAAGCATAGCATGCGGACGGCGCGGGGGGCGAATGCGGCGCCAACTAGCATTGAGCATCATTCGTAGGCATAATGTCCCCAACTGCTTCCCCTTTGAATTCATGGAAAAACACCGATGCGCACTACAAAAACTCGTCTGGTTCTCGGCGCGGCCGCAACGATCTGTTTGCTATTCGCTTCCCTGGCGACGGCCGACGATAGCCAGTGGATTACGCTGTTCGACGGCAAATCGCTCGATGGCTGGGAGAAAGTGGGCCTGGAAGCGAGCGTCTGGGAAGTGAAGGATGGGGCCCTCCGTGGGTCGGGACCGGCGTCGATGCTGGTTTGCACGAAGGGGCCGTTTAAAAACTTCCGCTACCGAGCCGAAATCAAGATCAACGACGGCGGTAACTCGGGGTTGTATTTCCGCACATCGGCGAAGCCCAGTTTTACGGACGGCTACGAGGCGCAGATCGACAGCACGCACAAGGACCCGATTCGCACGGGGTCGCTGTACGGGATGTGCCACGTCTACCGCCAGCTCGTCAAGCCCGACACCTGGTTCACGTACGAGCTGGAAGTCCGTGACGACACCTGGCGGGGTCGCAACATGACGCGGATCAAGGTCACCGTGGACGGAAACGAACTGTACGAGTACCTCGATTTCGCGCTGACCTTCAAGGCGGGACATTTTGCCTTTCAACAGCACGATCCCGGCAGCCGGGTCGAGATCCGCAAGGTCGAAGTCCTTCCGTTGGCCGATTGACCGTCGAGTACAATCAGGCGCGGTTTTGGGGGCAAATCTGATATGGCGTGGTCATCCTGGTCTTAGGCGGACGCAAGCCAAACGTGAACGACAAAAAACCGCAGGCAGAAACGGCTGCTTTCGCAGCCCAAGACGCGGACTCGCCCGCCGATGCCACGCCGCCAAGCCTGCCGGCCAGGATCGGGCGTTACAAAGTCGAACGGCTGCTCGGCCAAGGCGGCTTCGGCCTCGTGTATCTGGCCCACGACGACCAGTTGCAACGCCTCGTCGCCATCAAGGTTCCGCACCGCAACCTGGTGGATCGCCCCGAAGCAGCCGAAGCCTATCTGACGGAAGCCCGCACCGTCGCCAACCTCGACCACTCGAACATCGTGCCTGTACATGACGTGGGCGGCACTGAGGACTGCCCGTGCTATATCGTCTCGAAGTACATTGACGGCACCGACCTCGCCAGGCGGCTCAAGCAATCACGGCTGTCGATTCACGAATCGGTCGCACTCGTGGCGACGGTGGCTGAAGCGTTGCACTATGCCCACAAGCAGGGGTTGGTGCATCGAGACATTAAGCCGGGCAACATCTTGCTCGACAGGAGCGGTAAGCCCTTCGTTGCGGATTTCGGGCTTGCCTTGCGCGATCAGGACGTGGGCAGGGGGCCGCGCTATGCCGGGACGCCACCCTACATGAGTCCTGAGCAGGCCCGTGGCGAGGGGCACCGGGTTGATGGCCGTTCGGACATTTTTTGCCTTGGCGTGGTCTTCTACGAGTTGTTGGTCGGGCGGAGGCCCTTCACGGGAAACACCCAGGAAGAATTGCTGGAGCAGGTAACGACTTTCGATCCTCGCCCACCTCGACAGTACGACGACGACCTCCCTAAGGAGCTGGAGAGGATTTGCCTCAAGGCCCTGGCCAAGCGCGCGGCCGACCGGCATACCACCGCCTTCGACCTGGTCGATGACCTGCGGCACTGGCTATCGGGGCAGGCCGTCAGCCAGCAATCCGACGTTGTTGCAAAACGCACCAGCGTTGCTGCGATCACGCCGGTCGCGCTGCCGCCGTCGCCTTCGGTGGCCTCCGGTCCATCATCGCCAGCGACACCGACCTCCGACAGCCAGCCGATCAAGATCGTGCCCAAGGGCTTGCGGTCATTCGACGAGCATGACGCCGACTTCTTCTTGGAACTGCTGCCCGGCCCCCGTGACCGCGACGGTTTGCCCGACAGTCTGCGGTTCTGGAAAATTAAGATCGAGGAAGCCGACACCGACAAGACCTTTTTGGTGGCGTTGATCTACGGGCCGTCAGGGTGCGGCAAGTCATCGCTGATCAAGGCGGGGTTGCTGCCGCGCTTGTCCGAGCATGTGATCGTGGTTTATCTGGAAGCCACCGCTGCCGAGACGGAGTTGCGGTTGCTCCACGGCCTGCGGAAGCGTTGCCCCGCCCTTCCATGCAACCTGAATCTCAAGGATACGTTAGCCGTGCTGCGTCGAGGGCAAGGCATCCCGGCGGGTAAGAAGGTACTGATTGTGCTCGACCAATTCGAGCAATGGCTGCACGCCAAGAAGCACGAGGAAAACACCGACCTCGTGCAAGCCCTGCGGCAATGCGACGGTGTGCATCTGCAATGCGTCGTGATGGTACGGGACGATTTCTGGATGGCGGCGACCCGGTTCATGCGGGAGTTGGAAATTCGCCTTGTCGACGGCCAGAACTCGGCGGCGGTCGATCTCTTCCCCGTGCGTCACTCTAAGAAAGTGCTGGCGGCATTTGGGCGGGCCTTCGGCGCTTTTCCTGACAATTTCACCGATGCCAGCGACGAGCAGAAACAGTTTCTTGAACAGGCAGTGTCCGGGTTAGCCCAGGAAAACAAAGTCATCTCGGTGCGATTGGCCCTCTTTGCGGAGATGATGAAGAGCAAGTCGTGGACACCCGCCACGCTCAAAGAAGTCGGAGGCACGCAGGGAGTCGGAGTCACGTTCCTCGAAGAGACGTTCAGCGCGGCCACCGCCCCCCCCGAGCACCGCTTGCACCAGAAGGCCGCCCGTGCGGTCCTCAGGGCTCTGCTCCCCGAATCCGGCACGGACATCAAGGGGCACATGCGATCGTATGCGGAGTTACTGGAAGCCTCGGGCTATGGGAGTCGTCCGAAGGACTTCGATGACCTGATCCGCATTCTCGACAGCGAAATCCGCCTGATTACGCCGACCGACCCCGAAGGCAAGGAGGCGACGGAACCGTCCACCCAAATCCAGGCCGGCGGAAAATACTACCAACTGACGCACGACTACCTCGTGCATTCCCTGCGCGACTGGCTGAGCCGCAAGCAGCGTGAGACCCGCCGCGGCCGGGCTGAGCTGCGCCTTGCCGAGCGGTCGGCGGCGTGGAACGCGAAGCCGGACAACCGCTTCTTGCCTAGCTGGTGGGAATGGCCGAACATTCTGCTCTTCACACAGCGGGGCAAGTGGACCGCGCCTGAGCGGCGCGTGATGCGTGCAGCGGGGAAGTATCACGGCTTGATTTTGAGCGTTACTGTCGCGGTCGTGGCCGTCGCGGGTTTAATCGCTTTCGATACGCTTCGCCGGGTCGAACTGCAGCGGGCGGCAGATCTGGCCGAAGCCGAACGAACGCGTGCCGCAGACCTTGCCAGGAACGTCTTCACGGCGACGGCCGACGGCGTCCCGTATGCCCTCAGAGATCTGCGGCCCCTCGGCAGGCTCGCTGTGGGGAGCTTACGCGAGCACGTTGAGAACGAAACTGCAGACTTCGTGCAACGTCTCCACGCCGCCTACGCCTTGGCCGACGCGGGCCTACCGCCGCAGGAGTTTCTGCTTGGCGCCATATCGATCGCGCCCGCCTCCGAGTCCCAGAATATGTTTGCGGCGCTTACCCATATCAAAGCGAATCTCCTTCCCACCCTGTCACGGATGGCCGAATCTGCCACTGAGCCGGCGCATAAAGCACGCTATGCGATTGTGGCATTGCACCTGGGAGACTCCCAGCCCGCGCAAAACTTGCTCGATTTCCGAGAAGACCCGATTTACCGAACGACGCTGATCCATACCTATGCCAGTTGGCACGGCGACCTGAGCACCGCCGAGGAATTGCTGGCGATGAGACAAGACGCCGCGTTTCGTTCCGGCCTTTGTGCCGCATTGGGTGCGATCGCACCGGAATTGCTGCAACCTGCCGAGCGCGACGCGGCCACCAGAGCCTTCGTGGAACTCTTCCACAAAGCCCCCGACGGAGCGACGCATTCCAGCGCGGGCTGGGCGTTGCGTCAATGGAAACGCGATTTGCCGGCGATTGCGCCGGAAAGCCGACCATCATCCGATCGCCACTGGTTCGTCAATCGTGAGGGCATGACCATGGTCGAGGTCGCTCCGCACAAATTCACGATGGGAACCGCGGGAAAGTGGGGCAACGACTTCGACAAATCGGCCCACGAGGTCACATTGTCGCATGCATTTTACCTCGGCGACCGCGAGGTGACGATCGAACAGTTCCGGCGGTGTGTCGACGATTCCCGAAACCAGGACTCGGATGAGTTCCACGAGTGGCTGGAGAGGTACGAACAATACGGGCGGTTCAGCCCGGTTCTCGATTGCCCCGCAGTCAGCATGACATGGTTCGAAGCCCTGTTGTACTGCAACTGGTTGAGTGTCCGCGAGGGCCGACGTCCGTGCTACACCCCTTTGGGCGAAAAAAAGATCATCAAATGGGCTAACGAGGATTTCTACCTCGACGAATGGCATTGTGATTTCACGGCCGATGGCTACCGTTTGCCGACCGAGGCCGAATGGGAGTGCGCCGCTCGAGCGGGAAGCAACGGCGATTTCTGTTTCGGCAGTGACGAAGACCTGTTGCCGCAATACGCCTGGTTCATCGTCAATGGAAAATCGAGAACGTGGCCCGGCGGCGCGAAGCTGCCGAATGCCTGGGGCTTGTTCGACGTGCATGGGAACGTCTGGGAATGGTGCTGGGATTGGATGGGAGTCTACAGCGCCGGCTCAGCGACCGCCCCGACGGGACCAACCGAGGGGTTGGGCCGTGTCGTTCGCGGGGGTTCGTTCAACCACAGTGCAACCGACTGTCGAACGGCGAACCGCGTCGAGTACGTGCCCGCGTTTCGCAGCATCTTTTACGGATTTCGCGTTGTTTGTGGCCGTTAGACCGAGTGTTCCCGTGGTCGGAATGAACGCCGCCACGAGCGGTGTTATATTGGTCGGGATGAGTTGGTTGTACGAAGCTTGGGAGAAGCCTGACGAAGCAGCCCAATGGCGCAAGGAGCTGGAAGCATTTACGAAGTAGGTGGAACAGTCCAGACCGTCGCATGAGTTCGAGCGGACGCTGACGCACGCCCTGACCATGAAGAATCTGCTCATCGTCACAGCTCTGCTCGAAGCCGCCACCGGCGTTGCGCTGATTCTGTCGCCCACGCCGCTGGTTTCGCTGCTGGTGGGCGCGGCGCTCGATACGCCCGGCGGGCAGGTGGTGGCGCGCGTCGCCGGGGCGGCGCTGTTGGCGCTGGGCGTTGCCTGCTGGCTGGCGCGCGACGATGTCCGGAGCGGCGCCGCGCATGGATTGGTTGCCGCGATGTTGCTCTACAATGGGGCGGTGGTTGCCGTGCTCGTTTACGCGGGCCTCGGTTTGAAGCTGTCCGCCGTCGGCCTCTGGCCCGCCGTTGCATTGCATGTGGCGTTGGCGCTCTGTTGCGGCGTGTGCCTACGCCGCACGAAGGCGCAAAGCCCGACAGACACTTGACCACGAGGTTCCGTAGATCGCGAGGCGTTTGACGAACATCCTGAAACGCTCGATCTTCAGATTGGGCGAATACGATGGCAGAAACAGCAGGGTGATCCCAAGCGACGCAGCCGACGCCTGCACGACGGCGTTTCGCTGGTAGCGGGTCCCTCTGACGATCGCGCTTGTGGGGGTTGCGGCGTCAAGAAGCGTGTCGCAACCCCCTGGTTTGCCGTGGATGGGGTACGCTTGGTCGATTTGAAGGACTCAGTTGCGATGCAAAAACGACGCGGAACCAAGAGAGACCGTCCGCCCCCTCGAAGGAACAGCGACGATCGACGTTGGCACCGCTCGATGGTGATGGCGGAGAGGCGTGACGGTACGCGGCGCGCCGGCCATTTACGATTATCGTAGGCTTTGGTTGGCGGTCGGCGGGCCCGCGCCGTCATGTCGCCGGCCAATTCGTCGCGTGCGGGAGAACCGCGACAGCAGATAGCAAATCGGCGGGACTTTATTCTGATCGGCTGATCCGGTCAAAGGCGAAAGGGCGCGTAGCCGGGAGCGGTGCCTCTCTGGTCACGGCTCCAAAATCTCTTCCATCACGATAATCCGTGGCATCACCAGTAGCATCAGCGATTGTACGGGTTTGCCAATGTTCGAATGTGCCTGGGAGTTCTTGAACCATCGGCTCAGGTGGGGAGTCTTCGTCAGAATGGGGACTCCCTGGATGTTCTGTGCCGCGGCCGCTTCCGGTCCCACGTCGATCAACAAACTTTCGCCCATGGCCAGACGGAACGACCGGGCTCCCGCCAGGGCCTGTTCTCGATTTGTGGCGTTGCACGCCAGATTGAGCCGGACACCTTGTCGGTCGATGTCGACAGCGACTCCCATCGCAACCGCCAGTGATGCCAAAGACTTTTCGTCAGGATCGGAGAATGCAAATTCCACGACCTGTTCGTTGAACAATGTCACCTTGGGAGACGACGTCTGGCGGCCCTCGTTGACAACTTCGTCCAACCGTCGGAATGCTTCGGCCCGGTCGCGCGAGAGTATGATTCCATCGGCCAGCATTTCAGCAGTCTCCGGCCACTTGAGCCCCTTCATCCAACCTTTATCGGTAAGCCGCACCAGCTTCAGTTCGAGCGTGACCTGCACATCCTGCTCGCGACGCAGATCGGTGAGCAGCGCGGCGATCTGCTGATGCACTTGCGGCGTTTGCCGGATGATCAGCGATAAGGTTTCTGAATAGGGCTCTATTTGCCCGGCTCCCCCCGCCGAATCCCACGTTCCCGGTGCGACGGTAGTTTCAATTAGTTTTCGCACAGGATTCAAGTCGATCACCGGTTTGTCGGGCGTCCGCTTGTCTGCGTCCGCCCGATCCAAGGCACTTTTCCGGGGAGCTGTCGCCTCGTATTCAGTATGGTCCGCTTGAGGCTCAGGTGTCGTCAACAGGTCCCATTCGAGAAGTGGTATCGTCACCCAGTCAGGAAGAGGCACCGCGAGATCCGCGACGTGATACACCCGTGTTTGAAGCTCCACAGCGCCATTGTCATCCGCGGTTTGCCGTGGACCAGCGTTGGTGGCTGGCGTCGGTTGCGGCGGCGGCTGTACCTCGCGAGGCTCAGGAATTGCTTCACGTTCTGAATCGACCGCCGCACCTGGTTCGACAACGGCGACCAATGCCCGGCCAGGAAGCGTGGCGGCCAGCACCAGGGTCAGAGCGATCCAGCACCACCAGGGAGTACGGTTGCGACATCCTTGTCTGAGGGACATGATTCTCTCCAGTCGTTTTGACGTGATTTCGACCGGTTTCATTCCCGGGAACACGGGAACCGGCCTCAAAGTTTGTTTCAATTCCAGAACAGCCAAGAGAGTTCGGGCGTAGCGGGCCGGGTCGCAGTGCAACTCGGCGATCAGTTCTTCATCAACGCAACGTTCGGCCTCACGTGCCAGTGCGCGACCGGCTCCGCGCACCAGCGGATGAAACCACCACAGTCCGCAGATTAGCGTTTGCATGCAGCCGACCCACAGGTCGCCCCGACGCACGTGAATCAGCTCGTGGGCCAGGATCGGTTCGAGATCGCTTGCCGGCCGACGCGCCACGATGACTTCAGGCAGCACGATCGTCGGTCTGAACAATCCGACCACCGCCGGCCCAATACTTGTGGCCGAGACGACCAGCCGTGGGCGCCGGCGAATCCGCAGTTGCTGCGTCAGCCGCTCGAGCGCTTCGAGCAGCGCTGATGGCGCCGGGCGAATCGCCGCAGTGATCGAGCGCCAGCAACTGATCGACCGGGCCAGTGTAAACGTCATCCGCACGAGGTAACCGACCAGCCAAACTCCCGCCGCAAGGGGCACGAAGTATTTCCCGAACACCGAAGGGCTCCAGCGCGACCTCGCCTCCCTTGCTATGGCCGGCAAATCTTCGGCCTTGGGTGCGGCGGATTCAAGAGTGTTCGGGTAAACGTCGGGGAGTCGTTCCGAGACTTCGCCGATATCGACTCCCATGTTCTGGTTTGGAGCCATGCTGACGCGAGCCGAAGGTTTGAGCACTGGTTCCGAGTTGGTGACCGTCGCTACCGGCTGCAACCAACAGAATAGCCCCAGTGAGCTTGACCACAGCGGCGGCGTGAGGCATTTCAACAGCACGGCCAACCATAAGGCGTGCGCCAGATGCGGGCGATTTCTGCCGCACAAGGCCACCAGCGCGGCGATCGCCAACGCCAGTAGTGTGACCTGCCATATTTGTTTCCAGGCGAGTTCCAGAAGGTCAGCGGGCATCGCGCGGCTCCCCGTTTTCGAGGTGGTCGATGAGCAGCCGTAGCGAGGCCAGTTCTGATTCGCTGATGCTCCCTTCTTCAATGAGGTGTTGCATCAAGGGGAGTGCTTCGCCCCCAAACAACCGGTCCACCAGTTCATCGACCGCCTGGCCAATCACTTTGCGCGGCTCAACCCGGCCGGAATAGATGAGCGTGCGGCCATCGAGCTTGGCCTTCACGTACCCCTTGGTTTCGAGCCGCCGCAGGTAAGTCTGCACGGTGGTAAAGTCGATCTCTCGCTCCGCGGGAAATGCTTCATGCACCTGGCGAACGGTCGCGCGGCCCAATTGCCAGAGGACGCGAGCGACCTCCATTTCTCCTTTCGACAATGCCGGCCTGTCGCCCATGTCCCTTCCTCCGTATACAAGGACGTTTGTACGTGGCGGATTCTAATTACATTTGTCATTGAGTCAAGATGAAACCAAACAAGGCTCAAGATGGCTGCCCGCGAGGCGATTCTCCTACTGATGCCCCGAGACGCTTGGTCTCGCCCAAGTGGTGGCAAGCGATTCCGCTAAAATCTATAGAACAGTTTGCCCTCCTCGGCGGTCATACTGTTTGGACGGGCAGCTATCAGCCGCTTGGGCTGACCGTGCGATTCGTTCGACGAACACGGCGTTTGGCAGGAAGGACCTGGCTTGGGAGACGACCCCGAATATCGCGAGTTCATGGCGATGGTCGACGACCACGGCACGGCGCTATGGGCAATGCTGCGGCGGTTGTGCCGGCACGAGCAGGACGCCGAAGATGCGTTCCAAGAGACGGCAGTGCGAGTTTGGCGACATTTGGCCTCGCGGCCCCGACTGCGGAATCCGCGGGGTTGGCTCATGACCATCGGTTACCGCGTGTTCCTCAACCAGAAGGAGCGGGTCAGAGTCAACGAGGAATTGGCTGATCCGCCGGACCTGCGAATCGATCCGCCTCCGGAAGAGGCGGCGCGAAACGAAGACGCCGGTCGCGTACATTCGGCACTGGAGCAGCTTGCCGAGCCGGTGCGCGAGGTATTGACGCTCCATTACGTCGGCGGATTGAGCCTGCACGAGACGGCCGCGTCCATGGGAATCTCGGTAGGGACCGTCAAGAGCCGGTTGCACGCTGGGTTGAACCAGGTACGGAGGATGCTGCAATGAAGTGCGAAGACTTTCTCCCGTTGCTCGCGACCGGCGGCTATTTCGGGCGATGGCGAGCTCGGTGGCATGCCCGGCACTGTTCTGGTTGTGCGGCCGCTGCGCTAATGATGAATGAATTGACGGAGGATCGGTCGCTATCGGTGCCTTTGCCGACGCACCTGCGCCAACGGTGGCAGGCGGTGGTTCCGGACGAATATCACTCGGCAGCGCATCGTTCGGCCGCGACGCGACGCACGAGGTCGCATGCCCGGCTCAGTTGGGTGTACGCGGCGGCGGCTCTAGCGTCGTTCGCACTCCTGGCGCTGCCGCCCTTGATCGTCCGCCGGTGGAACGAGCCGGCAACTGCGCCGCCAGTGGCGAAGCAGGTGGTGCCCGGTAAAAGGGGTCCACAGCATGATCAACCCCTGCCGGAGACGGAAAATGTCGCAACACCGGCAAAGAGAGGCCCCGGTGAGATCGCCCTGACCTTGATTGACGCGGATGAGCAGTTTGCCTGGCTGGAACAACATGTCGTCGAGCTTGCGGGCGACGTCGAGCAGGTCGCTGAGGCATCGCAAAAGCTTGCCGTCGAGCAGGAAATCGACGAGCTGCTGAGGAGGCATGCGGACTGGTGAGGTGGAATTCCCGGTGCCCGCCGCGGGCGTGATCCAGATCAATATTTCGAAGCATTTTTTGGAGAGGCTGAACCATGATTTCATCGACATCGTTGATTGGCGGACATTCCCGTGGCCGACGCCCTTGGTCGCGATTCCTTCGCACCGTCGGGGCCATCGCTTTGGTGATTATCGTGGGCGGCATGGAAGGCGCCGCCGACGAACCCTTGCGGGTGGATGGAAAGGCACCGCCGGACCACGCTTTGCTGAAACATGTCCGTAATGGTGCGTTTTTTGTGGCCAAGGAACTTAAAGAGCGCTACGACGAGTTACTCACGAGGGTCCGCGGCTTGCAGGCCGCCGTGGCCGCCGACCAAATCGGCGGTGCCGAGGCGCTTGCCCAATTGCGCGAGCTTGAGCCACGACTCGACGCGCTGCGCACCGAAATCGAAGCCAGCAAGGTGCTGGTCGCGCCGGTCAAAGTGCAAACGCAAACCGAGGAGATTGCTTTCAACCTGGGTCCGGAGCGACGGCTCGTGGTCACCGCCGATCGAGTACGCGTTGTCGGCTGGGACGAGCCGCAGGTGAAATGCGTGCTCGAAAAAATCGTGCTCGGTGCCGGCGACGAACCGGAGAACGATGAATTCAACGCCATGCGCGTGGTGCATCGCCATGGACTGGCAGTCGAGCTTGTCGGCAAGACGGCCGCCGAGTACGCCGCCGAAGAAGAGGCCTTTCTGCCCAGTGATGACGGTCGAGCGCTTACCGATGCCCAGCGAATCGGTCGCCATGAGCTCGTGAATGAAATCCACGATAGCTGGATTCCCTATCGCGACTTTCAAGGCAAAGAGCTCGACGTCGTCGAGATCGAGGGCCTGACTCCCGAGCAAGGGAATCGGCAGATGACCATTGGATTACGCTCAGACGGCGGGGGTGGCTCTCTGAGCAGCGGTTGGCGGCGGCATGCCGAGCTCACCGTTTACGTGCCGCGATGCCAGGGCGTACTCCTTCGCGGTTGCCTGGCTGGGCTGGAAGTCGAAGAGCTCCAGGCGCCGCTCACGGTGACCGACGCGGGAGAGCACGACCGGGATTACGACGGTCGCTTTACGATCAAGGGGGTTGACGGAACACTCACAGTGTACAACATTCCGCTCGATCGATTGGAGCAGGTGAAAGGCGACGTGACCATCATGGCCACCGTGGAGTATTCGAACTCCGGCACGCACCACGAAGGCGGTTTACGGACCTCTTATGACGGGCCGCCTCGCGAGTGCGTCGTGAGCGAGATCGCCGGCGGGTTCACGGCATGGTTCACGCGGGTGAATCTGAACCTAAAAGGCATCACGGGTCGAATCGACGTCCAGAATGAGGCTGGCAACACCACCCTGGCGATCGCCGGGCCGCTGGCCGATGCAGCCCATCGGGTAGTTTCGGTATGTGGGCGGATCGAAATCCGCGTCGGTGCCCAATCGCTTGGATCGTTGCCGGTGTTGGCGGTCACTGAAAAGGGAAGCGTTCAAACCAATGCCGACGCCGAGTTTCTAGATGACGCCGATTTTACCACTGGGAACACCCTCGACGGCAGCCGCCGCACCTGGCGCGGGCTTAAAACAAAACGGGAATTCGATCCGGCCACGTTTCTCGATGCATTTCGCCGCCCGGCCGCTGTTTTGGCCGGCCAGGCCCGTTCCGCCGGGCTCGACATCATTAGCCGTTACGGCACGATCGTGCTGATGGTGGAAAAGTAGGTCAATTCGGGCGCGGGCTGTCGTCGGTTTGACTACATGTTCAATCGGCCTCTCCAGCGGCACGATAGCTTCTCAACAGCAAGCCGCTGGGCTATAGGCGTTTGCGACAATGCCTCGCCATTTGGCATGGGCCTTGCTCTTGTAGTCAAAGCGAATGAGGCCCATTCGGCAATCAACGAAACACGAATCAGAACTTGGGTAATTTTGAAAGGACACAATCATGCGACGCATCTTATTGGCATTGGCGGTCATGGCCACTTTGGCCTTCACAACCACCGCGGCCCAAGCCCATGGCCATCACGGTGGTTACGGACATCACGGTTATGGAGGATACGGCCACGGCGGCTACGGATACGGTGGGTACCGAGGCTTTGGCGGATACGGAGGGTACGGCGGATACCGGGGCTTCGGTGGATACGGCTACGGCGTACCGGCAGTCTATGGCTACGCGGCGCCGGTCTATCCACCGTACGCAAGCTACGGCTACAACCCCGGCTTTGGCATTAGCATTGGCGGTCGCGGCTTCGGCGCCTCGATCGGGGCCGGTGGTTACCCGGCCTACGGTTATGGCTATAACCCAGGCTTCGGCTGGTAATCGGGCCGCTTAGTGACCCGGTTCCAATCCACTCGGTCTGCGCTCTTTTGCGGCAGGCCGAGTTTTCGTTTGCGCGTTGCGGGGTAACTTCAAGTTGTCTGCTCGCGATAGCCGCCGCCGGCAGTTCGCAGCCTCTCTCTTGCGACTTCCGCCCAGGGGCTGTCGCCGGCCCGTTCGACGAAGGCGCGCCAATGGGGTTCGGCGTCGTCGCGGCGGCCCAATTCGTCCAAGGTGCGCGCCAGGTGATAGTGGGCGTCGGGGTAGTCGTGGTGAAAGGCCAAAGCGCCCTCGAAGGCCGCCGCGGCCAGTTCATGCTGCCCGAGCTCAGCCAAAACGCAACCGAGATTGGCCCGCGCCTCGACGTAATCTTCGTCCAACTCGATCGCCATGTAGTAGCGTTCCCGCGCCGCGGTGATGTCTCCCAGGCGGTAGAGCAATTCGGCCAGCAGAAAACAGACTTCGGCATTCGGGCCGCCCGCCGCCAGCGCGGCCCGGTACGTTTCGGTGGCCGATTCCAGGTCGCCATCGTCTTCGAAAGCGGCCGCCATTTCGCGCAGCTCGGCGGCGCCGGCGATTCCAGACGCGGCGGCAGGTGGATCGCCATGGCGACCTATGGAGTTCAGCGCGACGGATGGCTCGCAGGACTGGTCAGTATTGCGCGGTGCGCTTTCGAAATCGAAGCGATATTGCCCGCCCGGCTCGAGCAAGCCGTCGCCTTGGCGCAACAACAACTCTTTTCCCTCAACGATTACAGAGAGTTGGGCCAGCGGTCGGGCGACGCCTGGCAAAAGTCGGCTGACGGCAGCCAGTTTTTTCTCGATCGCGTGGGGAGAGATGCCCGCCGCCAATAATTCGGAAAGGCGCCGAGCCGTGGCCACTTCTTGAAAGTCAAAGTAGGCCAGCCGGCGGACCTCGCGCGCCGGTACGATCAGCCCGCGCCGCTGCCAGCGTCGCACCACGGCAATCGGCACGCCCGCGAGGTTGGCCAACATGGCGGGCGTGTATAGCCGGTGGATGCTCTGCTCGCCTTCGACGAAACCAAGCCGCTGCCAAAGCTGAGTTTCGGTCAGCACCGCCAACTCGCCGCGCTCGGCGGCCTGGCGCGCGCTCACGCCCAGCAGGTCAGTCAAATCGGCCAGCGGCAACTCGGCCTCGCCGACGACCACCCAATCGACGCCCGCTTCCGGACGTTCGACGCAGACGCCGCCATGCTCGCGGACGCGCTGCTGGGCTTCGCGTTTGGACATGCTGGCCAGTTTGCCCACGAATGCCAGTCGGACTCCGGAGAGGGAGGTTGACGGCGGGGTGGAAGAATTGGGCATATTTAACCAATGACCCGCTCAAAACCCCGTAACCTACGGCGACAGGTGATCGACCGGCGGCAAAGCAACGGCGCACGGTGTGAGCCTGATACGTTTGCCTTGCGAACGATACTAGCATTAGCGCGGGCGGTTGAAAAGAAATAGGGCATGGGCCAATCTTTGGCCCATGCCCCAGGCGCTGGCTCGCTTCGAAGCGCGACCTTGGTCAGGTCTCGCGTTCGTGTTTGAACTTGCCGACTTTGAACTTCCGCGGCGCGGTGCGCGTCGATGCTTCGTCCTCGGCCGAATCGTCGATGGGCCGCGGACTCTCATCAGGGTTGAGCTCTGGCTGAACGTCGGCGTCGTTATCGCTGGAATCGGCTTTTGGCTTGGCGGGAGTCGGCGCGTTGCCGTTACTTCCGCTGGTCGCGGGCCGCGGCGCGTCGAAGGTCGATGGGGCGGCCGAGGGCACGTACACGGCGGAGGGCTCGGTGACCACCATCGGGTTGCCGCACGGATCGAGCGGCACGCGATAGACCATCGTCCGCGGCACCCGGTAGGTGTACGTCACCGGCACCCGCTTCTCGACCAAACGGGCAACTCGTACCGTTTGTTCCGTCGCGACTTGCCGGCAAACTCGCACGGGTACTTCCTCGACGCGCTCTTCCTGCACCATGCGCATCGTCGTTACCGGCACCTTGCGAACCATCTGCTGGCGTTCCATGCGGCAAACCTTGACGGGCACCTTGTTCTCGATGTGTTCGGTCACCGGGCGGCAGACCGTGAAAGGGATCCGGCGGACCTGTTCCTCTTGCACCATGCGGCATACTTGCTGGGGCACTCGTTGCACGACCATTTCGTCCACGTACCGTGTCACTTGCACCGGCACCTTGCGAGTGACCAACTGCGGCTGCAGCGTGGTCTCGGGCACCTGCTGGGTTACGATGTTCGGTTGGTAAACGCGCTGCACCGTCACTGTGCCGGGTCGTTGCTCGGGCGTCCAAAACAGCCCTCCGCGCTGGTAGGCCGTGCGGCCCGTGAGCGGATCGGCCACGCACGTTCCCGACTGCCAACGCAAGCGGTTGCGAACCGGACCCGGTTGAAATGTCTGCTGTTCGACGAAGTAGCCTTGGTCCACCTGCACCTGCCGCATCGTCGTCACCGGCTGCATCACCGTGTAGTTCTCTTCGCGTTCCATGGTCTCGACCACGGGACGGCGAACCGTGTAGCGCACCTCGCGCTCTTCGGTTTCCCAGACCGGGCGGTTGACGACGTAGCGTTCCTCGCGCTCCTGAGTCTCATAGACATTCCGCACAACGTCGTACGAACGGTCCTCGATCCGTTCTTCCCAGACGGGCTGCTCGACGACGTACGATTCCTCGCGCTCGCTGGTCTCATACACGGGTTTGGCCACCATGTAACGACGCTGGCGAACCTCGGTTTCCCAGACCGGGCGGTAGCTGGTTACTTGTCGCTCGTCGTAGACGGTTTCATATTCCAGGCGGTAGGCATTCACCTGCCGCTCTTCGTAGACGGTTTGGCACTCGAGGCGATAAACTGTTTCGCAGCAGGTCGATTGCGCCTGCGCCGTTGCGGCTGCCAGCACGCCGGCGGCGAATGTGATTGCGGCTTTCATGATGACCCCATGACTCTTTCTTGACCGAAACGTCCCTTTAAGAGAATGTGGCGGAACAAACGCCGTCTTGCAAACAGAAAAGTTTACCAATTTCCGCGTTGGCACCCATAAACCGTCACGGCGGCATAGGTTACGGCGGGGGAAGAATTTCTAAAGATTTTTTGGCCCTGTTGCCGGCCTTTCGAGGTCGAAGTTACGGCTGGGATGGTTAGGTAAAATGTACGGAAAAATGGGGCGAATGGGCCGCCAGGCGCGGTCGAAAACCGTCTGATCCGAACTGATGCAACTCGACGATCCGCCACGCGAACCGTTTCAATTCAGTCTCAAGTTTTTGTTCGGGGCGACCGCGGCCGCGGCCATTCCACTGGGTATCATTTTCGGCTCGCCCTTCTTCATGGGCACGCTGCTGGCGGTACTGATTCTTTCGCTGCTATCGATCGCCGGCTGGTTGGTCGCCGCCGACGAATGGCGTTCGCCCAATCGGTCGAAGCTTAACCTTTCCGTCGCGCTTTGGTTGGCGCTGACGTCGCTTTCCGTTTCGGTGTTTCTGGCGATCGTCGCCTACGACCGATTGCGGGCGGCGCTGTGACTTCGCGGGCCCAACAACCATCGCCTGTGTCACCCGCGGGAGATGGGATGAGGAGCCCACACTCCGTTGAGGTGCATTTTTCACCGCCTGCTTGCGTTGCGCGCCGCGGACGTTATAGTCAAACGGTCGTCAGAATATAAAAGTTCGCCGGCCCCGATTCATGACGCAAACTTCGACAGCCCCATTAAAGCGATTTGCCCTGCGGCCCGATCGGCTCCGCGAGTACGAAGCGAACGGACACTTAACGCTGCGCGGGCTTTTCGCGCCGGGCGAAATCGCGGCGCTGGCTCACGAGGCCGAGTCGCTGGTCGCCCGGAACGAATTGATCAACGTCAACAACCTCCGCTGCCGCTACCAACCCAACGAGCGCGGTGGCGATTGCCTTTTCGAGACGTTCGACCCGGTGATCGACATCGCCCCGTTGTGCTCCCAGTTGGCCCGCGACCGGCGGATTCTCGATGCGTTGAGTTCGATCTATGATGATGAGCCGTGCCTGTTCAAGGACAAGCTGATCTTCAAACCGCCCGGAGCGCGGGGTTACGGCTTGCACCAGGACTTTATCGCCTGGCCTGATTTCCCCCGCAGCTTCGTCACGGTGCTGGTGGCCATCGACGCAACCGATGCCGAGAACGGCTGCACCGAGGTCTTTTCTGGATACCATCGCCAAGGATGTTTGACCGTCGAAGATGGCGAGTACCACGAGCTGCCCGGCGAACTGGTCGATCCGGGGCGGTCGGTGATGCTCGACTTGGCTCCAGGCGACGTGGCGATCTTCGGCTGTTTTACCCCGCACCGCTCAGCGCCGAACCTGGCGTCGCGCTGGCGGCGGCAGCTTTATCTGAGCTACACCGCGCACCGCGACGGTGGCGACCTGCGCGAACGGCACTATCGCCGGTTCCATCGTTGGCTACGAGAGAAGTACGCGGCTTATGGCAAGATGGACGTTTATTTTCAATGACCTATAATCGACCTCGACACTTGAATGCAGGAGACGCTTGAGATGTCCACCGTTGCCACGTCGACCGCGACACGGTTCCACCTTTCGCTCAACGTCAGCCGTTTGGCGCGTTCCGTCGAGTTCTTCAAGGCGCTGCTCGACGTGCCGCCGGCCAAATTGCACGACGATTACGCCAAGTTCGAGATCGACGATCCGCCGCTGGTGCTGTCGCTCGAACCGCACGGAGTCGGTAGCGGAGGGGCTCTCAATCATGTCGGCTTCCGCCTACCGGACTCGGCGACCCTGGTCGAAACGCAACGGCGCTTGGAAGCGGCCGGTATCTCTACCCAGCGCGAGGAAGGGGTCGAGTGCTGTTACGCGCGTCAGACGAAGTTCTGGGTGCATGACCCGGACGACACGCTTTGGGAGATCTACGTGCTGGAAGGGGACATCGAGCACCGCGGCGCCGGCCAATCGCGCGAAGCGATGGGCTTTGTCCCGCTTCAAGTCGCCGAGGCGACCGCCACGGAGCGCGTCACCCTCTCGCATCGCCTGGGCCAGCCCTTCCCCACGGCACTGGCCCCTGAAGCAGCCAGCGTTGACGAGGTGCTGCTGCAGGGCACGTTTAACGACAGGGTCGATGCCGCCGAGCGCGAGCGGATTCTACGCGAGGTTCATCGCGTGCTGCGGCCGGGTGGACAAGTGCTCCTGCACGTGCTCACGGGGAACCATGCCCTGACGGACGCTCCGAAATTGCCCGGCCCCGCGGCGGCGGTCCAGTACGTGCCGGTCGATCGTGAGCTGCTGGCCGAGGTCGAAGCGGCCGGTCTGGCGGGGATTTACCTCTCGAAATTCGGAGCGTCGCCGTGTTTTCACCATCAGGGCTGCGAAATGCGCGAGACCAAAATCGTGGCCTGGAAGCCGCGCCGGGGCGGCGCCGATTCGCCGAGTGGCGCGTCGCGCGGAACCGTGATCTACAAGGGGCCGTTCCGCGAAGTCTTGGACGATACTGGCCGGTCATTCCGCCGCGGCGAGCGCGTGGCCGTTGACGCCGTGACCTTGGACAGGCTCAAGTCCGGCCCAGCCGCCGAGCAGTTCTTATTCTTGCAGGGCGAGCGGCCCGAAAAGAGCGTCTCGTGTAGCTAAACCGATAGCCGTTGTCCGGCAGGCCGGATTTAGCGTATGATAGCAGGTCGTTGCCATGGTGCCCATTGACGGCGCCTCGCGGCAATTGCCGTTGACGAAGGAATTACCGGCGGGCTGTTGGCATGACAGAAGACCTCGAACCCGATCGCTGCGCCCGTTTGTTGAAGGCGATGGCCGATCCCGAGCGGCTGAAGATCGTGCAGTTTTTGCGCGCGGGCCCAAAAAATGTGGGCGAAATCGCGGCTGAATTGGGGGAAGAGATCGTCAATGTCTCGCACCATCTCGGCGTGTTGCGCAATGCCGGCATCGCTCTCGACGAGCGCCATGGCCGGTTCATCGTCTATCGCCTGCACCCCGAAGTATTCCAGTCGGGGCCAATCACCGGCAAGGCCGAGCACCTCGACTTCGGTTGTTGCCGGTTGGAGATCCCGGCAGCGGAGGCGAGAAAAAAAGGGAAGCGGGTCAAGGGGAAAGGTTGAGATATTCAGAGACGCGTAGACGAGCTGCGGCGACCACTCAACATTCACCACTCACTGCTCACCAACCATGCTCAAGATCACTTCACCCCATTCGCGTCGTGAATTGCTGCGGATCGGTGGCCTCGCCCTGGGCGGGCTGACGGTGCCCGGCTGGCTGACTTCCGAGTTAGCCGCGGCGCCGCGGGGGCACCTGAGTACGGGCAAGTCAGTGATCTTTCTGTTTATGCATGGCGGGCCGAGCCAGATCGAGACTTTCGATCCAAAAATGACCGCGCCGTCCGATATCCACAGCGCCACCGGCGAAATCGCCACGTCGCTGCCTGGTTTCACGTTTGGCGGCACGTTTCCCCGCCTCGCGGGCCTGGCGCACAAGCTGGCTGTGGTGCGCTCGTTCGTCACGGGCGACGGCAACCACGATATCAAACCGATCGTAGGGCGCCATACGTCAGGCGCGAACCTCGGCTCGCTCTACTCGGCAGTGGCCGGCGCGAACCACACCGGCACCGGCATGCCGACCAACGCCGCCCTGTTTCCACAGGCAGTCGATCCGACCACGGGACCGGCGATCAAGAGCTTCGGCCAGTTCGAGGCCACCGGAGCGCTGGGCGCCGGCTATGCTCCCTTTGTACCTGGCACCAGCGGCGACTTGCAACAAGACATGGAGCTGCGTCTGCCGTTAGAGCGGCTGGGAGATCGACGCGCTCTGTTGGACGAACTGGACCGAGTGCGTTTTTCGTTTGACGCCGACGGAAAGCGCGACGGGCGCGACCCACTGCGCGAGCAGGCTTTTGGCACGATCGTGGGGGGTGTCGCCGGCGCGTTCGACCTCTCGCGTGAAGACCCCGCCGTCGTAGCGCGCTACGACACCGCCTCGCTCGTACGGCCCGACCAGATCAGCCGGCAATGGAACAACTACAACCATTACGTCGACAACGCCAAGTCGCTGGGTAAACTGCTGCTCTTGGCGCGGAGGCTATGCGAAGCGGGGTGCGGCTTCGTAACCGTCACCACCAGCTTCGTCTGGGACATGCATGCCGACGTGAACAACGCCGGCGTCGAGGAGGGGATGCGATACATGGGTGTCCCCTTCGATCATGCCGTTTCAGCCTTCGTCGAGGACGTAAGCCAGCGAGGTCTCTCAGACCGCATTTTGCTGGTTTGCTGCGGTGAAATGGGGCGCAGCCCTCGGCTTAATCCACGTGGCGGGCGGGACCACTGGGGCAACTTGGCGCCCTTGTTGCTGTCGGGCGGCGGCCTGAAAATGGGCCAGGTCATCGGCCAATCGACTCGCGACGCCGGTGAGGCGCTTTCCGATCCGGTGCGAATCGACAACCTCGTCGCCACGGTGTTGCACACGCTCCTCGATTACTCGGAGCTGCGCGTGACTCGCGGCGTGCCCAACGAGGTCCTCCAGGCCGCCTCCGCCGATCCAATCGCACGGTTACTTTGAACTATGCCGCGCGGCGCGCGTCGTAGTGCCGTATCCGCTGACGGCCGATATCGGCCAACACCGATTGAATGACGCGGTCGCTGGCCAAGTTGTACACCGACGACCGACCTTGCTCGCCCAGACGCCCCGATCGCTCGATCAGGGCCGCGATCTCGGCCCGGATGACCGGGGCGGCCTTCGCCCGCACGTAGCCCCGCGCTTCCGCTCGGCTCATGGTCCAGGTGTGGCCTTCCACCAGTTCACGGACCAGGGCGTAACTCCGCTGGGCAACTTGCCGCGCCAGTTCGGCGGGCGACGGTGCGTTCCAGAAGCCGAACAAGGTTTCGAACCAGCTCATGGCGGCAGTCCTCAACGTGTCCTTGGCGAACGAAGGTTCCTCTGTAACGCATCGAGCGGCCGGACGCGGCTTCTTCAATCGAAGCCAGCTTGCCCGAAGAGTCAGCCTGGTCCTATGGACCGGCAATCTTCAGCCGGACCATCAATGAGGCAGCGACTCTTCGAGTTGATTGAGGTAAGTCTCGGTGTAGTCGGCCACTGGCGTGGTTCCAGGGTCGAATTTAAACTCGCCCGCATCCACCGGTTGGTCAAACACGACCGAGTCGAAGTTCATGGCCACCACGGTGCGCGATTCTCCGTTCACGTTGGGAGCGTCGCGACCGTACTTGATGCGGCAGGGAAACAGATCATCACGACCAAGTAACACGAACACATGGTCGGGTATCGGCGCTGGCAATTTGGTCAAGTTAGCCGGCTGGCCGGCGACGATCGCATCTTTCTGATCGGGCAGCCATCTCGCCAACCGATCAAGGCGCCATTCACCCCTCAGGGCGTAAACCGGTTGCCGCTCGAACGTTGCATTCGCAACCGTTTTGAACTCGAACGCCTGATCCAACGCGACCAACAACTTAGGTAAGCCGCCCATTCCCAGCAGAGAGGTTTGGCCCCATTGCGCCTGCCAAGCTTCGCGGCGATTGCGCAATCGTGCAATGTCGACTCGCGACACTTCGGTACGTTCCCCTCCCACCGAGCGGCATTGCCAATACGTCTCGCCGTCGCAGCGTTGTTGGATGGTCCAATCGTTTTCGTCCACTTTGATCTTCAAGTCCAATAGCATCCAACGGCTCTCGGGGGGGCCTTGTCGGTAGATGCCGTTGCCGATCAATTGCTGTCCAAATAAGTCGATCTCCTGATGGATCTTCGCAGAAACCGACCGGTGCGATTCAAGGGCGATGAGTGCCTCGCGAAGCAGCTTTTGCGCCGCAGTCTCCGCGGCGGGGGCCTCGGGTGCTGCCAATGCCAGCATGCCAAGGCCGTGAATTCCACACCAACGGGCAAAAGCCCAAGCTGCTGCGAACTTGGGGGAGTGGTAGCTCATCTTACGGTTCTGCCGGATTTGCCAAAGAATCGAGATCTACCAAACCGACCAATTACCTGGGGAATTATAGGGGGGCGTCGGCAAAGCAGCCACGCCAAAGTTTGCCACGGATGGCCGTCCGCACGGCCGCGGGAACTAACCACCAGAACCGGCTGCGGGCCTTGGGCCCCAAGCGAGTCTGAACGATCCGAGGGGGGATTCGATGAAGTATGTATTGACCCTACTGACCATGGTTGCGGCCGTCAGCGGCTGCAAATCGCCATTCAAAAACAACTTGCCGCCCGCGGAGCAAATCATGCACCCCGGCCCCGGAGTCGATGGCCCTGGGCCGGGCGTGATGATGCTGGGCGAACCCGGCGACGTGCAACCCACGCCGGGAGCCAAGTCGCAGGTCATCTTCGCGGGACCGGAAGGGATGGTCGTCGCTTGGGAAATCGGCCCAGGTCAATTCGACGTCGAACCGTTGATCTGCCCCGGCCGTTTCAACTTTCCTCAGGGCGCAATTTACCGGCTGAAGCTCACCAACATCCCGGGCCGTGAGGGTTCCGAGCTTTACCCAACACTCGAAATTGGACCCTCGTTGCCGCGCACCGAGGCTTACCTGGCACATAATGCCATCCCGCTGCAGTTCACCGAGGAAGATTTCGACCAGGTGCTGTCGGGCAATTTCGTAACCAAGGTCATTTACCTTCCCGATCCCGACTTCCAGGAACTGGCCCTGGCCGGAATCGATACGCTTGTCAGTACCAGGCTTGATCCGGGCGTCGATCCGATCATCGAAGCCGATCGCCGGGGAGCGATTCTGGCGATCGTTCGCGTGGGCAACAAGGATCTGCAAGTGGGTGGCGAGGAAGAAATGTTCGGCGAAGACGGGTATGCTGGTTACGGCGACGAAAACATCGCCGTGGGCTATTGCGGACCCGACGGCAATGGTGGCACCGTTATGCCGCCCGGCCTGGTCGCGGGCGCAACCGGCCCGCAGTACGGCATGCCCATTACCGGCACGCCCATCGGTCTGCCCGGCCCGCCACACCTCCCGCTGGGGATTCCCGCTGGATTGCAGAAGCACACCATCCGCAACCACACCCACGTGCACATTCCAAAGCCTATCGAAAAGATCGGTGTTCACGTGAAGCAGACGCCCGGCATGAGTTATCCTCGGCCGCCGCACAAGGTGTTCATCCACGAGCGGATTCGCACTCCGCGCCTGAAGTTCCGTGCTCCCTGGCGCAGCGCACATGCGAAAGTCGCGACGCCCAGTGAATGCGTCGATTGTCCGCAATGAGTGGGCGGAACCGATGGAATGGCCTCCGGACGTACGATCGACAACCTTGAATGACGCGATCCATGACAATGGTCCAAAACCACCGCAACCCGGCGTCCGCTTGCCCGCGGCGCCGGGTCAATGTCGCCCGCAGCATGGCGATGGCGTTCCTGGTGAGCTTGGGGGCAGCGTTGCCGCTGTCGGCCCAGTCTCCGAAGGTACACTATCGCTTTGACGGCACCGAGCCGCCGGGAGCGATTGGACGCGAGCGACTCCAGCGGGGCGGACCATTGCCTGGATATTTCCAACCAGTCGAGATTCGGGCGCCGAAGGGCGCCCAAATCTCGCTGGCGGTCCAAGGCGACTTCGACGAACCCCGATCCACGCCCATCGAAGTGGGTCTCTTGATCGCGCCCGTTTATCGACTGCGAGTGTCGAACATTCCCCTCTACGAAGGGCAGGAAGTCTATCCCACGATTGAAATCATCGACCGGCTTTATCCGCCGGATGGCGAAAGACGGCGATTTCCGATTCCCATTCAGCTCACCGAGGACGACCTGCAACTGGCCCTCGACGGCAAGTTCGTCACTCGCGTCATTTACATCGAAGACCCCAACCTCGCTCTGCCGGTAGCCGAGCGGGCTGAGGACCAGGACTGGTTCGAAGTGGGCCCAAGAGTTAATCCGCTTGAAGAAGCCGACCGCTGGGGACGGCCCGTGGCCATCGTGCGAATGGGCGGACGCCTGCCCGATATCGACGAAGGTCCGGACGATTGTTTCCTGCATGGCTCACCTCCCTTCACGGTGTTCCGGCCGCGCGTGCAAATCGAAACCATTCCCAAGGGATTGGAAGCTCGCGGCGTTTCGCGACCGCGGCAGAGCACTGCCCGGGGGGTTACCGTCCGATGAAAATCCCACAACGGAAATGTCCGAGGCCGCGCCCAAGGCGTGAGATCGGAACGGTGATCACGCTGCTCGCGGCCCTGATGCTCTGTTCTTGCCGGTCGGGCCCGCGCGCCTCGGCGCCGGCGCCCTCGACGATCGGACCCGATGGTTTGCCTGCGACAGCATGGACCGGGGGGCCGGAGCCATGCTTCGACGATGGGGTGCCGCCTGAAGCGCTCAGCCATGCACCGGTGCCGTACGAACCTGTCAATTCTTGGCAGCCGCCGGGACTTGAACGGCCGTGGCCATACGATGAATACCTGCGCGACGGCGGCGACCGCGAAGGCCCCGTGGCGGTTTCGCCCGATTGGCAAGTCGAAGGGCTCGACTTGGAAGACACGGTAGCTCATTACGACGCGCTCGACGGCCGCACTCTGGTCGAGCCATCGAACCGGGTGCATATCTATGCCCCGCGTTTCGGCGCCGTGCGGAGCGTGACGACGCAATTGGCGAGCGAGCAGATCGACCAACCAATCGGTGTGAAGCTCCGTGAGCAACTCGTGCATCACGACGACGTCGAACAGGCCACGACCAGCTTGCAGCGCGAGCAGGCCCGTGGTGACGTGGGCACCAAAATTGCCAGCGCCTACCGCACGCGGCAAGGTGACGGCGCCGTGTCGAACACGCTTTTATCTTTCAGTTTCCAGGATGCCTTCCTGCCCTTTGAGAACCTGCAAGTCATCAAGCTAGGATTGCATCACCAGGCTGAGAAAGCTCGCCTCGCTGAAGCCACCCAGGCGGCCATCATTTGGACCGGCGACCAGGCGGTGCAGGTGCTGCTCGACGGACGATCGGCCGTTGAAATGGCGAAGGATGAACGGACCGAGGTCGTTTACACCGACATCGACCTCCGCGTACCTCAATTGCGGATCATCAAGGTCGCCTCGACGCAAACCGCACTACCGGGCGAAACGATCGACTTTACACTCCGCTTCGACAACGTCGGTACTCAGCCCCTGGGCAACATCGTGATCATTGACAGCCTCACGACCCGTTTGGAGTACGTCGTCGAAAGCGCTCAATCGAGCCGCAAGGCCGAATTCTCCAACCAGCGAAACGAAGGCGAGTCGTTGATTCTGCGTTGGGAGATCAGCGACCCGCTCGAGCCGGGCGAGGGGGGCATCGTCCGCTTCCGCTGTCGCGTGCGATAATGCCGACGCCCCAAAACAGTTTTGCAATTTTCAATGTGCAATTTGCAATGGCGTTGCATTCGGTCAGCGCAGCGAGGCGGTAGGCTTTTGGAATAATTGGACCTTCCCCCCCTCGGTTCCTCCGAAAAGCCGAAGGCAGTCGCCCATCTTGGGTGGGCAGCCATCCAAGGTCGGTAAGCAGAAGACCTTCGTGGTACGGCGGATTTCACGACCCGTCCACATCGATCGCCTCGCGTGCCCCAGGTGCCATCGGCTTGCGCGACCAAGCCTGTCAAGCATCCGCAAGCTCAACCAACGCCCGATCGTATAGCGTGGCTTCATCGAACGTCGTTTGAGCTCGTCGACGCTGGCAGGAACTGATACAAACGGCCAGCACGCCGCCTGCCAAAGCGACTGAAACCGCCGCAACCGCCGTCGTGCTGGCAGAACCCCAATCGGACGACTCAAAGCAGGGTGTCGCCAATCCGCAGCTCCGATCCCATACGGCCGCTGAGGTGCCGGGCAAGGGCGTCAAGCCGGGCGTCAGCCATAATGGCGCGGTGGCGTCGCGGCGCTCCAGCGACTCGGTCCTCAACCGCTGGCCATTCATCTTCGCTGAGCGCATCGGGGCGGCCGACGGAAAATGGCCCGTGTCTGCATTCGACAACGTGTTCCCTCGTGTCAGCCGCAACAGCCAGGCCAAATCTTCGGCCGAGAGCCGTTCGCCAGCGGCCGCGTCGAAGGCCGCCTGCGCCTCGGCCGGCCCGGCAAGCGGGCCTCGCCCCAGCGCCCGGCCCAACAGGCGCAGCAATTCGTCAGAACCGTCGTGGTTTTCGTGATTGGCATTCATTGACTCACCGTCAGGTCGTAGTTCAAAATGTCAGATTGCCCGCTTCAACACACTGCCCGCTTCAATACGGGAGACTCTAACAGCTTCCGCCGGGCACGTGCGCGGGCTGCGTAGATCGATTGTTCGGTCGTCTTCAGTCGCCGGGCCAATACGTCGGCCGCGGCCTGTTTGCCGGCGTCGATATCAGCCTCGATCACGGCGCGTTCCAACTCCGAGAGGTGCTCCATCGCTCGCCGCACGGCTTCCCGGAGCTCGTCCGAGAGCAGACGGCTCGTGGGCGACGGTCGAAGGTCGTAGCAGTTGTCGTTGACCAGGGGAAACGTCCTGCGGCGCCGCTCGCGCTGGCCTCGTAATGAGTCGCACACCCGACGGCCGGCGATCAGCAGGAACCAACCGCCCAGGCTGACTCCTTTCGCCGGGTTGTAGCCCGTCAAGACCGTCCCGGCGGCGTCGTGAAGGGCCTGTAACAGGATGTGGTCGTCGTGGATCGATGGAAATCGCCTGCGTAGCGCCGCGCGAACCTGCCCCCCGTGCCGCTTGAACAACTGGCGCACCGCGTCAGCCTCGCGCCCATTGCGGAAATCCTGGAGGATGGCGCCGTCGGCAGCATTGCCGTCGGCACGGCCGAATTCGGGCCGACCTCCGTCGGAATCACCAGGCAATGTGGCGGCCATAGAGCTTTGTTGGGTTAAAAGGCGGCCGGCGGTGCGGTTCATCCAATCCTTCATTCGTGCTCAATCATCAGAATTTGACTCGAATTCCGATCATAATCCAGGCGAAATGGGCCGAGTTACGCGGACCCGGCGGCCCTAGAACTTGCCCGAACTCCCGCTGAAATCCGGCTCTTTGCCGCGGGCCCTGTTTCTCACGATTGTCGTTCTATTCAGTCTATCCAGACAACCGATCTTAAGTAACTGGAGCGCCTGTTTCGAATCGAAGTCGGCTGACGAGGAATCGATGAGCCGTCAACAAACTACGCCGACCTGGCCCTTTCTTGTCATCCTGGCCTGTCTCTTTGTGCTTTCCGTCGCCTCGCCGCGCGAGTGGGAAACCGTCGCCCGCCAGCGCCGAATGGAAGCGCGCTTGTCGCAACGTGGTCGGGAGACCGCAAGCGTCACCGCCCCGTCCAAGTCCTTGGCCCAACGTACGACAAGGCGCGAGAAGCCCGTTGGGAACGCCCCGGAACCTCGGCCAACGACCATCTCGCTGGCCGTGCCAAAGCTTGCACACGAAGAGGCGCCCGTGTTGATTTCGCCCGGCTCCAAGAGCGTCGCTCCCGAGCCATCGCACCAGGAAGCGGTGATCGATAGCGAGTTGCAGACTACATCGGAAGAACCATCGACGCCGGCGCAGTCGGTTCAGCGCAAACCGCTGCTTGGATTGGCGATGCGGCCCAGCCCCGTGTTGCCGCGGCACGATTGGAGGATGCCTACGGTGCCCGCCCGTGGGCGACGCCCGGCCCAGGTTGAGCGATCGCCTTCGCTTTGGGAGTCACCCGCGAAATTACTGGAAGCCCTGGAACCATTAACGTGGGAATGTGATACATGCGCGTGGGCCACCCGCGCCAGCGAATTGCTCCGCGAGTTAACGCGAATCGACGACGCTGATAGCGAACGCGCCGAGCCGATTCTCGCGGAATTGCGGTCTTTGGCTGGCGGAGTGGTTTCCCCAAATCGCTCGGCCGCGGCTCGTCAGCTCGAGCGGGCTCGCTTTGCCCTGGCGAGACGCTTGGAACTGTGGGAGCTGGTCGCCACGGCACCCGCGACCGTCGCAACCTCCGTCACCGTCGCCACCAAGGATCGGCTTGCCAACCCAAGGCAATTGCTTACCGACCTGGAGCGGTTCGAACAAACGGGCTTACCAAGCGACGGTGCACGCCTTGCACGCCACGCGCGGGCAACCACGGGGTGGCCCGGTTCGCCCAATGCGGGCAGGCGAATCGAGAGCTGGCTGGAGGTCAATTACCGCAACTCGAACCTTCGGTTGGCTGTTTCGGCCGAGTTGGTCAACCGCTTGGTTCCCAAGCAGCCGCCGATGGAAGCCCCGGTGCGCGACCGGATCCTGGGAGTTCCCACCCGTGGCACGAGCACTACCACAGCCGAGTTGGGTGTGCGGCTGATCCCCGACACGCGACACTTGCGCTTCGCGCTCGAAGCCAAGGGGCTGATCAACGCACGCACGACATCGAAAAGCGGTCCGGCGACCTTTTATAACCATAGCGACGCGAGCTTCCTGGCACGCAAAGTAGTCGAGATCAGCCCAAGCGGATTGCGCATCTGGCCGGCTGAGGCGGAGGCCACGAACTCGCCCAAGTTGCGCGGTGTGCGGACCGACTACGATGACGTGCCACTAGTGGGTTCGTTCGTCGAACGAATTGCTCGTCACAAGCACGCAGAAAGCCAGGGCGCGGTGCGACGGATAGCGAGGCAGAAGGTCACTTCACGGGTCGAACAGGAGATGGACGCGACGGTCGGCCCGCGCATCGAGGAGGCCAAGAGGCAGTTTCGCCGGCGCGTGCTTGAACCGCTGGAAGGAATGGCGCTCGCGCCGACAGTGATCGAAATGCAAACGGTGCCCGATCGGGTGACGGTACGGCTGCGATTGGCTTCGGACGAACAACTCGCCGCGTTTACCCCCCGCCCGCGAGCTCCGGGCGATAGCCTGGCCAGCGTTCAGGTTCATCAGTCGCTGTTGAACAACGTCGGCGAGCGCTTGGGGCTTGACGGCCATTCGTTCACACTGCCCCAATTGCAACAGCGACTTGCCGAATCGTTCCATCTGCCGCCCGAGACCTTTAGCGGCGAATTTCCTGAAGATCTGCGGATCAGCTTCGCGGCGGAGAACTCGGTGCTTGCGAGGTTCGTCGAGGGCAAGATCGAGCTCACGCTGGCCATCGCCGAGTTGCACAGGCACCCGGCCCATTGGCGCGACTTCACGGTTCGCGTGTACTACAAACCGCAGTACGATGGGCTCGATCTCCGGTTTGTGCGCGACGGCACGGTACAATTGCGCGGCGAACGGTTCGGTGCTCAGCCACAAATCGCACTGCGCGGCATATTCAGCAAAATCTTTTCGCAAGACCGCGGCTTGAACCTGATCGATTCCAAGCTCGCCGCCGATCCGCGCCTGGCCGATCTGGCGATCACACAATGCCTCGTGACCGACGGCTGGCTCGGCTTCGCTATCGGCCCACGGCCTTCCGCCCAACGGCCAAGCGTCGCGAGGGCAAAGCTGCAGCGCCTCCGTTGGACACTTCATCAATCTGGCAAACGTGGCTAGTGCTGGAAGAAAAGCGCGCGCATTCGGCGAAAGCACGATCTGACACGCTCACGCGCAATTCATCATTGCGCGAACGCAGGACTCCGACGAGGCGATTCGGATAAAATTCTTGCTGCCTGCGCGCTCACGAAAACCGTGCGAGCAATGCGCTCGCCCTTGAAGGCGATGACGAAGCATTTGCCGACATCGTACATGTATTGAAAATCGATCCAGTCAACGTGCATGTACTTGTGGTGCGCGGCGCCCTGCAAGCTGGTCGGAATGAATAGAGGTTCGAGTCGCCGAAGGCATGGATGTCGCTGGAACCGCGGAGTCCCTGGTGATGGACTACTAAAGGATGCGCTCAGCGCTAGCGAGTGCCAGGCGAAAACACCGCCTTTGGACGACTTGCGCGCCGTTTTTGGACGACTTATTGGACGACTTGCACCGACGAATTCGGCTTGGCGACGAAGGATGCGGAGTTCGCAAGTCAGGCATTAGAAACGGTTTGCGACACGCGCGGCAGACCCCCCTGTTAGTAGATGGACGACTTGGACGACTTGCACAGCCGATTCTCCACTTTTTGGTTTAGGAATACGACGGGCACGTTGTATCCGGCCGCCCGACCTGATGGTCCGTGGAGCCGACGAAGGAATTCAGACGTCGAGAGATGAAGGTTCACTAATGGACGCGGCAAGCGAAGCTGTCTAACCCACGCACCACGCACGCACGCACGAACGAAGGGAGTTCGAGCCCCGTTTGGCTGCCGAGGACAATCAACGAAATGCAGCCGGACAACCAGCGACATGCATACTTCGATCGCCACGTGTGGTCGAGTTGGGGCGCGGAGGCCGGCAATCGTCAGTCTTCAATCGTCCGGCACTTCCATCGGTACGGCCGCCAAAGGAGCAAGATGCTCAACTCACGGGGCAAGGTGCTCAACTCGCAGGGTAAGGCGCTCAACTCGCGTGCGCGAACCGACAGCGTTCGGCCCCCCAGGATGGGGCGCAGTGCGGACAGTCGCGGACAGTTGTGGGGCGGCAACTGTCCGCAGGGCCGATCTGACGCAAGTCGCAGTACCGCCACCCTTTGGGACGGAAGCCGAGGAGATGCGGACAGTGCGGACAATTTTTTACCCCCTTCAATTAAAATGTGTTTTCGAACCGCTCATCCACGCCAACTCCTACGTCGAGGCGCCCCGTGCATGTCTTGCGCCACGCAGCGCCGAGGTGATTCCAACTCAGGTTTCGCCCGGGGCCTCCGCGACGGCGCCGGATCGCCTGGTCGGTAACTTGCCGGTACGGTGGCGATGGCTCTCGCCTTGCGAATTTCGCTACGCATCGCCAGCTCGTATAATCTCTTTTGATCGCCAACCTGCCTCTACGCCCTTTGAGATGCCATGACTTCGTCACTTCGCCCCCACTTTTCGCTATCCGAACTGCTCGATAGTGGCGAGCCGGCCCTGTTCGACATTCGCACCAGCGCGGCCGGCCCGAAAGGCCGGCTCCCCTTGACCGAGGCGATGCTCCGCGATTCACCCAGCGGCGATTTGTTCGGACTGACGCAGAACGCCGGCATGGGTTGGCCCGTCCAGGAAATGCTTGGTCCGCAATTCGTCCTGCTCAGCACACAGGGGGGTATTCGGGCCGAAGACGGCACCCCGATCGCACTCGGCTACCACACCGGACATTGGGAGGTGGGGCTCCTGGTTCAAGAGGCGGCCCGCGTGCTCAAACAAGCCGGCGGCGTGCCCTTCGCCGCGTTTTGCTCCGATCCATGCGACGGTCGCACGCAGGGCACCACCGGTATGTACGACAGTCTCCCTTATCGCAACGACGCGGCCACGATCTTCCGCCGCTTGATTCGCTCGTTGCCCACTCGGCAAGGAGTGCTGGGTGTGGCCACCTGCGACAAGGGGTTGCCGGCCATGATGCTGGCCCTTGCAGGCTCCCGCGAGCTACCCTGCGTGCTTGTGCCCGGCGGCGTGACATTGCCGCCGACGGAGGGCGAAGACGCGGGCAAAATCCAGTCGATCGGCGCACGTTTCACCCACGGTGAGTTGAGCCTTGAAGAGGCGGCCGAGTTGAGTTGCCACGCTTGCGCCTCGCCGGGAGGTGGCTGCCAGTTTCTGGGCACCGCCGCTACGTCGCAGGTCGTGGGCGAGGCATTAGGAATGTCACTGGTCCATTCGGCGCTCGCTCCCTCGGGCCAGCCGATCTGGCTCGACATGGCGCGCCGCAGCGCCAAGGCACTTTGGTCACTACGCGCGCGGGGTATCAAGTTGGCCGAGATCCTGACCGACGCGGCAATCCACAATGCAATGGTCGTCCACGCCGCGTTCGGAGGCTCGACCAATTTACTCCTGCACGTGCCGGCGATCGCATACGCCGCGGGGTTGCGACGACCGACGGTCGAAGACTGGACCAGGGTCAACCGCGCCGTGCCGCGGCTGGTCGATGCGCTGCCCAACGGCCCCGTGGGCCATCCCACGGTCCGAGTTTTTCTGGCCGGCGGTGTACCGGAAGTCATGCTCCACTTGCGCGAAATGGGTTTATTGCGGCTCGACGCGCTCACGGTATCGGGTGAAAACCTAGGCGCTATGCTCGACTGGTGGCGGTCCAGCCTTCGACGGCAACGGCTGCGGCAGGCGCTCGCCGACCGCGACGGCGTCGATGCCGACGACGTCATCATGTCGCCCGGAAGGGCGCGCGAGCGCGGGTTGACCAGCACCGTTTGCTTCCCGCGCGGCAACCTGGCGCCTGAAGGGAGCGTGATCAAGAGCACGGCCATCGACCCGCGCGTGGTCGACACCGACGGCGTGTATCGAAAGACTGGCCCGGCGCGTGTTTTCGTCCGCGAGAAGGAGGCCACGGCGGCGATCAAGGGAAACTCCTTGCCACCCATCCGGCCTGGCGACGTGATCGTGCTCTGCTGCCGCGGCCCTCTAGGTACGGGCATGGAAGAGATTTACCAGATCACCTCGGCGCTCAAACATATCTCGTTCGGACGCGAAGTGGCGGTCGTTACCGACGCCAGGTTTTCCGGTGTTAGCACGGGGGCGTGCATCGGTCATGTGGGACCGGAGGCACTCGCCGGCGGGCCGATTGGCAAAGTGCGCGACGGCGACATGGTGCGTATCGTCGTTGATCGCAATACGCTGGTTGGGAGCGTCGATCTGGTGGGTGAAGCGGGCCGGGAATTCGGCCCCGACGAAGGGGCCCGTGTGCTGGCCGCCCGCGCGCCGCGGCCCGACCTCGCGCCCGATCCGGCATTGCCCGCCGACACGCGGCTTTGGGCCGCATTGCAAGCCGCCAGCGGAGGTACCTGGGGGGGCTGCGTTTACGACGTCGATCGGATCGTCGAGTTGCTGGCGGCGGGACAACGTTTTTGCGGAACTTGACCTCGGAGTTTATTCTCCCTCGGATGGTTCGCCGCGATCGTGAAGAGGTCCGTCGCTCAGGAGCTCGTCACGCGACGATCCACCTGCCCGAGGGCCATCGGCCAATGAGTTGGCGGCCAGGGCCAACAAAAGAACGACCAGGCCCAGCACCCAGAAGATTCCCATACCCAGCGCGGCGCGATTCAGAAAACAGGCCCCCGCGGCGTCTTGCATCGCGGAAAGCAGAGCGGCCAGTGCTACCGCCAGTAGGACTGCGATTGGCAGCAGGAGCAGGCAGACCAAGAGCCGGGCCAAGAGTGCTTTGGGGATCACGCGTTATCGCCGGTGGGGGGCCGAATCGCCGCTGAAAGCGCCAATTCTGCGGCTTATCGGACGAACTGTCAACCGGACACGCTGACGGAAACGTAAAGGCCAACATTGACTTACGCCGTCGACGGCTGACAATGGATGAGAGCGTTCCGAACCGTGGAGTGTGCCATCGATGCGACAGGCAAGACGGTCGTCAAGCCGTTGGTGGGCCGTATTGGGGCTTGTGGTGCTTAGCACGCCGGCGCACGCCTGGGGGGCGAAATTCATTCTCAAAGACGGCCGAGTCCTCGAAGGCCGCAAGGCGACGCTGGCGAGCCTCACCGAAAAGGCGCAGATCGCATCCGCCGATGACGCTCCCTCCCCCAAGCTGGTCGTCATGGTCGATGATTTCTTGCGGAGAATCTACTTTCCTAAGACCCGCCTCCAGTCGTCCGACGAAAGCGACGTAGGCACGAACCTGGAGCGATTCACGATTCGGCAGCGAACGACGCGCAACGGCGCCAAGGTCGCCCACGTGGGTCCGTTCCTGGCAGTCGATCCTTGGGATGAATGGGGGCGAAGGTCAATACGGATGGACACGAATCAGGGCGTGATCGACGTGATTCAGGGCATCACACAGATCACGCCCCAATGGACCAAGGTTGAAGCGATTGAATTCAGCGAGGGAAAGAATTACGTCTGGGACATGCGGCTCGCCACCAGCTCGATCCCGCCCGACACACTACGCCGCATTCTGGGGCACCAGATCCATCACGATAAGATCGAAGAACGCTTGCAATTGGCGAGACTGTTCCTGCTGAGCGAGCGGTACAAGGATGCCCAGCAGGAACTGGAAGAGGTCGTCCGCGATTTCCCGGAAAATGAGAAGCAATTTACCACGACCATACGCGAGCTGAAGCAGCAATACGCCCGCCGCGCGCTGGCCGAAGTCGAGTTACGCCGCGAGGCCGGCCAGCACCAATTGGCGGTCACCATGCTCCAGTCGTTTCCGGCCGAAGGGGTGGCGGGCGAAACGTTGCAAGCCGTCAAGCAGATGGGTGAAGAATATCGCGGCGAACTGAACGTCTACCTCGATATCCTCAATCGCCTCGAGGCCGACATCGCGACCGTGGTGGCGAAGGACTCGGTGCTCGACCTGCGCCTCAGGCCGATCCATGAGGAAATCAAGCGAGAGCTGTCGATCCATTCGATCGGTCGGATGGCGGCCTATCGCCAATCGTTGGATGACGGCGAAGTCGAACCTGAGCAGAAAGTGGCCTTGGCGGTCAGCGGTTGGTTGGTGGGAGGGAACGACGCCTTGCGAAAGTTGCCCGTCGCATTGTCTTTATTTGAAACCCGCAATCTGGTGCGCAGATATCTGACCGAACCGACCAAGCTGAATCGTGCTCAGATCCTCGAGGAATTCGAGTCACAGGAAGGCGCCGCTCCGGAAATGGTCGCCAAGCTTCTGGAACACATGCTGCCGCCGCTGCCGGCGCCGGAGCCGGACAAGGAACAGCCGGGCCTATTCAAACTGGAGGTCGACACCCTCGCCGGCGAGCCGCCTGTGACCTATTACGTTCAGGTTCCGCCGGAATACGATTCGCATCGTTTGTATCCGACCGTGGTCACGCTGCATGGGGCGGGCACGACTCCGCAGTTGCAAATCGACTGGTGGGCGGGAGCGCGGGCCGGAAATGGGCAGCGGCTGGGTCAGGCCACGAGGCATGGTTACATTGTCGTGGCGCCGGCGTGGGCCAAAGACGAGCAGGCCAGTTACAAGTATTCGGCCGCCGAGCACGCGGCCGTGCTCTGCACGCTGCGCGACGCCTGCCGCCGCTTTTCGATCGACACCGACCGGGTGTTCCTCAGCGGCCACTCAATGGGAGGCGACGCCGCTTGGGATGTGGGCCTGGCCCACCCCGACCTTTGGGCCGGCGTGATTCCCATCGTTGCGCGCGCCGACAAGTTCGTCACGCGACTGTGGGAAAACGCCCGCTACATGAACCTTTATTTCGTGGGGGGCGAATTGGACGGTGACAATTCGGTCCACAACGCCAGGGACTTCGACCGCTATATGAAACCTGGCTACAACGTAACCGTGGTCGAATTCCAGGGGCGGGGCCACGAGGATTTTTCGGACGAGATCTTGAGATTGTTCGACTGGATGGACCGTTACGCGCGCGATTTTTTCCCCAGGGAGTTCAAGTGCCACAGCATGCGTCCCTGGGACAATTACTTCTGGTGGGTCGAGCTCGACGGATTCGCCTCGAAGTCGATCTTCGATCCTGAAGACTGGCCGCCGCCGCGCGGCTCACGGCCGGCAAGCACGACGGCGACGGCGAATGTCAACAACGGTTTCAACGTCTCAACCGGTGCGGGCAAAGTGACGTTTTGGCTATCGCCTGGCATCATTAATTTCACGCAGCGGACGACGATCAACGTCAACGGCACGCGAGCCCGGCTAGGTGGTCCTTTCGTCGAGCCCGACCTGGCCGTGATGCTCGACGACGCTCGCACCCGAGGCGATCGGAGGCACCCGTTCTGGGCCAAGGTCGAAATGCCGTAGTTTGGAGTTTCCCGCCGATGGCTACAGTGCGCCGAACTCGAATAAATAGGGTCGCAGGAGCGCCATGATTGCCGCCGATTTGGTGTAACGCGACCAACGGTGCGCGCCGCCAAGATAGGGAGTCACCACGAACTGTTTCACTTTGGATTGAAGTTCGCCAAGTCGAGCGGTCTCGGGAATGCCGCTGGTTCCCAATGCGGGCGCGGACGTCAACCGAATGAATTGCCGCAGTAACCGGTCGCGCCGGTTGATGGTCACAAGCGCGCGTTCGACCTGCGTGAGGGCCAGGCCGTGCCGCTGGTCGGGCCAGAGCCAATTGTTTTCCTCGGCCGCCGCCAACAGCGCGGCTTGCACAGGCCGCCCGACGACGTGCTTGGTCTCGAACAATGGATGGCCGGCGACTGTGCCTCTGGCCAGCCCGTCGAGTGCCGCCGTAACCGAGACCGTACCAAGGCTGTACCCCACGAGGCTGAACCGGGTCATCGGGTCGATCTGGTCAATCAGCCAGGCCAGATAGTAGCCTTGCAATTCGCTGCGCGCCGATTTCACTCGGGCGTTGTCGGGGTAATTCATGCCGGGAATTCGATCCGCTGGCCACGACCAGAGGATGAAGCGATAGGGGGGCACGTGTGGGCCAATTCCGTCGATTAAGCCTTCGCCCGACGTGACGGCCTCTTCGGAGTCGAGAGAATTGCCGTGCACGTAGACTACGTTGGGCAACGATGGATCGATCGCCGCCATGAATTCGTCGCGGCCAACGTGAACCTGGCGGTGGTCGATTTTCCTTGAGAATTCGATACGGTTCACGCCGTCGACGAGGTCGCGGCACGTCGGCGCGCGACGGGTATTGACAATCCAGAATTCTTGCAGTCCATGACTCTCCACGCCGCAATCGCCAACTCGTTGGGCCGCCATCCCTCGTTGGCTGGCCCCTGAGAGCCAAACGCCGTGAAGGGCCAATAGGGCCATCGCCCGCCGACGATCGAGCTTCAAGCAACTGGTATCGGTCGTATCGGGTTGGTGGTGGTGCATGGCGGTTGGTTGGGTTGCGGCCGATCGTAACGAGGCCGCGCTATGGATCTCTTCGCCCATTCGAGGGCCAGAAAACGCGAGAAATGGCGAATTGCATCGGCGAGTTGCGAAAAAGCGAAACTTGGCGGCCAATGCGGCCTTCGAAAAAGCGTCAAGGTGTAACTAAAATGCCTGGCTGGCCAAGAATGGGTATCTTCTTGATCCGTTGTGTCTTTCCAGCGGACATATGCTGACTAGCTAGAACGGGGGGCATAGGCGATTCTTGATTGACTTGCGCCCGCCATTTTTTATGATGAAGTTGCTCGGGTCTTCGTACCAAACACATACAGAGGGGAATGCCATGTCGCGGAACATTGGCCGCCGGTGGTTCTTGGCGGGGGTCGGGTGCATTCTGGCGTGCGGCATTGCCGCGAACCATGCCGCCGGGCTGGAGGCCGAGGAGAAAAAGGACGACAGCAGCGCTTCTCCCTCGATTGAGGCAGTGCCTTCAAGCGCCGTGACGGACGACGACATCATCAAGTTCATCAACGAGCAGATTCGCAAAGGGTGGACGGACGCCGAAATCACTCCTTCGCCCCCCGCCACTGACAACGAATGGTGCAGGCGCCTGTTTCTCGACGTGCTTGGGCGCGTCCCCTCGGTCACCGAGTTGGAGAAATTCCTGACCGACAAAGCCAAGAACAAGCGCGCGTTGCTGGTGGACCGACTGGTCGACTCCGACGAATACGTTGAGGAGTACGCCCGCAACTGGACAACGATCTGGACCAACATTCTGATCGGCCGCCCAAAGTCGGACCGCGACGAGGCGCGCGACATGGTTGATCGTGACGGCATGCAACAGTATCTTCGCCGCTCGTTCCTGACGAACAAGCCCTACGACAAGCTGGTGTTCGAGCTGGTCAGCGCCACCGGTGCGAACAAGCCGGGCGAAGAGGGCTACAATGGCGCGGTCAACTTTCTGCTCGACAACCTGCAGGAGAACGCGGCCACCGCGACGGCCAAGACGGCCCGCTTTTTCCTTGGACTTCAAGTGCAATGCACGCAGTGCCATAACCATCCGTTCAACGATTGGAAGCAAGATCAGTTCTGGGGCATGAACGCATTCTTCCGGCAGACTAAGGCCCTGCGGACGTTTCAAGGCCGTGAGATCGCCTCAGTGCGATTGGAAAACGAAGACTTTGCCGGCGAAGGCAATAGTGGTGACGTGCGCGATGCCGAGATCTACTACGAGCTCCGTAACGGCGAGATGCGGGTGGCCTATCCGACGTTCGTCGACGGAACGGCGATCAACAAGAGCGGCTACGCCGACGAGGTGAATCGCCGCTTGGAATTGGCCAAGCTGGTAACGAAGTCGGAATACCTGGGCAAGTCGATCGCCAACCGTATGTGGGCGCATTTCCTCGGCTACGGATTCACGAAACCGATCGACGACTTGGGGCCCCACAACGCGCCATCCCACCCCGACCTGATCGAATACCTCGGCGTTCAGTTCTCGGGGCACGAGCACGACCTGCGGCGGTTGATCCGCTGGATTACGTTGAGCGAGGCCTATGGTCTGTCGAGCCGGTTCGGCGGCAAGACTGCCAAAAACAAGAGCGACGACCCGACCTTGGGTGTCAAGCCTCTATTCAGTCATTTCTACATCCGTCAGATGCAAGCCGAGCAACTGTACGAATCGCTGTTGGTAGCCACCGAGGCGCACAAAACTCGTGGGAGCTACGAAGATCAGGAAAAAACCAAGCGCGATTGGCTGCGGCAATTCACGCTCGCCTTCGGCACCGATGAAGGCGACGACGCCACGACGTTCAATGGCACCATTCCCCAGGCCCTGATGATGTTCAATGGTGAGCTGGTCAAGCAGGCAACCAGCACCGAAAAGGGGACGTTCCTCTATGAAATGGCGACGGGAAACTTGAAGCCTGGCGACCGGATCAATTATCTTTATCTGGCCGCACTGGCCCGCAAGGCCACAAACAACGAAATGGGGATCGCCAACCGACTGCTCGTGGCGCGTGGCGGCAACGTCGGCGCCGCGATGCAGGATATCTGGTGGGCGCTGTTGAACAGTAACGAATTCATCCTGATCCATTGATGTCCGCGCCGGGTGAACTCGACTTGGCGGAATTCGTCCGCGCGATTCCCGACTTTCCCAAGCCGGGAATTCAGTTTCGCGATATCACGCCGCTGTTGGCGTGCGCGCGGGCCTTTCGCGAGGCGATCCGCCTGATGGCTGACCATTATAGTGGCCAGCCGATCGACGTTGTGGCCGCCGCTGAAGCCCGTGGCTTCATCTTCGCCGCGCCCTTGGCATTGGAATTGAACGTGGGTTTCGTGCCTGTCCGAAAGCCGGGAAAACTCCCCTTTGACACGCACGCCTTTCATTACGAGCTGGAATACGGCACTGACACGCTCGAAATCCACACCGACGGTATTGCGCCGGGACAGCGTGTGCTGTTGGTCGATGACCTGTTGGCCACCGGGGGTACGGTTGATGCTTGCTGCAAACTGGTCGAACGCGCCCAAGGGATGGTGGCGGGGTGCGCTTTCTTAATTGAACTGACCAGCTTGGGAGGGGCTCAGCGTGTCGCCCCACACCCTACGTTCAGCCTGTTGAAGTATTAGTCGTCCCGAGACGACGTTTTGTCGGCGGACGGTACAGCAGGTACCGACTTACTTTCGTCCGGGGCGCGCGTCACATGGGCGAAGGCCGACAACTCCAGCGCAGCGTCGTCGCCCAGGTCGGTCTCGATTCGAATCTTGTACGTTATTTTGCCCGGTTTGTCGCCGGCCGTGAAGATCACCGGCAGCAAATGCACCTGTTTGGACTTGGCGTCTTCAGCGACGCCAAATTCGAATCGCTCGGGAACGTCGCTGGTCACACCCATGATGCGGAACGGCTTTTTGGCCTGTACCACGAGCTTCTTGGTGACCTTGTCGCCGGGCTTCAGCGCGCCCATGAACAGCGAGCCAGGGTGAACCGTGATCGCCGAAACAACGCGGGCCTCGATGTCGACGGGGACCTCGCTCGCGCGCCGGTCATTGGTCACCAGCATCAATTGCTCTTTGATGTAGCCTGCGGGGGCATCCGGCTTGAGGTTTACTTTCAATTCGTAACTTACCTGGCCGCCGCCCCGGCTGGTTTCGACAAAACTGGCGTCGATGTCGTCGCTGGCCGGCTTGACGCCGAGGATCGCCCAGTCGTTGCGACCGGCGTAGTTGATGCCTATCGTCTTGGTGGCGGGCGTACCCTGGTCGACCTGGCCGAATTCGACCCCGCCTGGGTTCAACACGACGTCGCTGCGAATGTATCCCTGCACACGCAGTTGCACCTCGGCGTAGAACGGCTGGTCGATCGTCACTGTTAGCGTGGCGCTGCGCTGTCCCAGGAAAGTACGCGTGTTGAACGTGGCGACGATGGCGCTTTTTTCGTAGGTCTTGAGCGCATCCTTGGTGATCGTCGGAGTCGTGCAGCCGCAACTCGAACGGACGCCTGAGATGTGAACGTCTTCTTCGTAGAGGTTCGAAAAATTGAAGCGGTACTCAACCTTGGCGCCCCGGGCGACCGCCCCGAAATCGTGGCTGGTCGACTCGAACATTTTCCGCGCCCATTCCTGGCCTGAGCATACCGCGCCCGAAGCCAGAAATGCCACCATCGCGCTCAATAGCAAGCGAGGCACGTACACACCTCCCAGAGAAGAAGTAGTCGTCACGCTAAGCGACGCAATTGGTCCTTAGTCAGTACCAGAGATCCTTCTCGACGGCAGGCGTGTCAACACGCACGCGGCGGTTCATCCCCCCGACGATCAATTGTACCGGACGGGAAAATACGCGGCACCTGTCAACGTGTCAACTTCGCTACACACCGGCAGTTGCGTTCCTGCGAACCGGCATCTTCACTCATTCGACCAGCTAAGGCTGAAACTGAAAAAATGTGGTCCTCCACAGTCAAACTGGCAAATTCAGGAAAACCCGTTAATTTACAGGGATTGCGCCCCAGTAGTCTAAACCGAATCGGGTAATGTAGGATAGCGGCCGTTGAATCCAACCCCCACTGGAATTGCTCATGTATTTAACATCTTGTTGGCCTCGCGGCTTCGGCCACCTGCTCACGCAAGGATCCATCGGTACTTTGCTTTTATTCGGGACGTGCGATTTTTTGGGTACGCAAACAGCACTTGCAGCGCGGGAGGCCGCGAAACCCGAGGAGGATAGTGACAAAGAATCGACTTCGGACGACAACGACAACCGCGAAGCCACCCCAGCCGACGAGGGGGATGCATTGCCGGAGAACCCGTTCCGCCAGCGGATCAAGGCGCCCGAATTGGCTGGCGGCGTGGCCTGGATCAACACGGCCGGACCGTTGGAACTTGCCGACCTGAAGGGAAAGTTCGTCATCCTGGATTTCTGGACTTTTTGCTGCATCAACTGCATGCACATCTTGCCGGAACTGAAAAAGCTGGAGTCGGCCTATCCGAACGATCTGGTTGTGATCGGCGTCCACTCGGCGAAGTTCGCTGGGGAGAAGAACTCGAAGAACATCACCGAGGCCGTATTGCGATATGAAATCCAGCACCCGGTGGTCAACGACGCGAACCACGCGATTTGGGACCGCTACGGCGTCGAGAGCTGGCCGACAGTGCTCATGATCGACCCCGAGGGGTACGCCGTTTGGATGCGAAATGGCGAGGTCCAGTTCGAAACGCTCGATCGAGTCCTCAAGCTTGCGGTACCGTACTACAAGAAGCGAGGCCTCATGGACGAAACAGCGCTGCGCTTCGACCTCGAAGCCTACCAGGCCGAGCCCACTCCGCTGCGTTTTCCAGGCAAGGTGCTCGCTGACGAGGCCGGTGCGAGGTTATTCATCGCCGATAGCAACCATAATCGAATCGTCGTTACCCAGCTCGACGGTCGCGTGTTGGAGACGATTGGTTCGGGCGCCATCGGCGCGGCCAACGGCGGCTATGCCGGGGCGTCATTTAACAAGCCTCAAGGAATGGCTCTGAACGGCAAAACGCTCTACGTGGCCGATACCGAGAACCATCTGCTTCGGAAGATCGACTTGGAACGAAAGCGAGTCGTTACGATCGCCGGCCTGGGCCATCAGGGCCGGATGGGCTGGCCGGGCATTGACGAGCGTGGGGCTGAGGAAACCGACCGCGCGCGGCTGCCCAAGCGTTTCGTCGGGCCGCCCAAAGAAACAGCCCTCAATAGCCCCTGGGACCTTTGCATCCATGATGAATCGCTCTATATCGCTATGGCAGGACCGCACCAGATTTGGAAGATGCCGCTCGACGAATCGGAAATCGGTCCCTACGCCGGTAACGGCCGTGAGGACATCGTCGACGGTCCGCTACTTCCCCCTGAACCGTACCAGGGCGGATTCTCCTCCTTCGCACAGCCTAGCGGTCTTTCGTCCGATGGCGAGTGGCTGTACGTGGCCGACAGCGAGGGGAGCTCGATTCGCGCAGTCCCGTTCGACACCGAGGGCGAAGTGCGCACCGTGATCGGCACCTCGCACTTGCCCGCCGGCCGGCTGTTCCACTTCGGCGACAAGGACGGAAAAGGCGCCAAGGTGCTCCTACAGCATGCTTTGGGTGTGGCTTGCTACAAGGACCAGCTTTACGTTGCCGACACCTACAACAACAAGATCAAGGTCATCGACCCCAAAGAGGAGACCTGCACGACGATCGCGGGTACCGGCAAACCAGGCGGCGACGACACACCTGCCGCTTTCGATGAGCCGGCGGGCATCGCCGCGGCCGGCGGCAAACTCTACATCGCCGATACGAACAACCACCGGATCCGAGTCATCGACCTCGAAAATGGCAATCGAGTGACCACGCTCGATCTTGTGGGTCTCAAGCCACCGGTCCCACTCGATGAGCCGCCGCCGTCGGAACTCAAGGGCGCCAAACCGCTCGATTTGCCACGGGCTACAGTCAGGTCCGATGGCGGCAAACTGAAGCTTGCGGTGGCGATCGAATTACCAGACGGATACAAGCTCAATCCCTTGGCCCCGCTTCGATACCGCATTGAAGTGGTTGGCGAGAGTGGACCGGTCGACCGCGATTCCATTGGCAAACCTGTCACGCTCGAAAAGCCATCCAACTCATTCACGATCGAATTGCCGTTGATCAATACCGCGGGTGATGAGAATATTCGGATATCGCTGACATACTACTACTGCCAGGAGGGGTCCGAAGGGCTTTGCAAGGCAGGAAGCGTCGTCTGGGCAGTACCCGTTACATTGGCCGCCGGCGCGGATGATTTCGTGGTTCCATTGAAACTGCAAGTCGAGTAGGGTCGGAAGGCTCAATTGCGACGCTGGACCACAAACTCGGTCAATTGCTTTAGCACGGTCCGCGCCGGGCTTGGCGCAAGGGCGCCCAGTTCAGCACGAGCTTTTTCAGCATAATCGTCGGCAGTTTGCCGAGCATATTCCAGTGCCTCGGCGTTTTCGAACCAGGGCTCCAGCGCTTCGCGGCGGTGATGGTCCGATCGCTCGATGATCGCGACGAGCTCACCACGCTGGGCCTCGTTGGACAGTTCCCAAAGGCGAATCAGGGGCAACGTCGGCTTCTGTTGGGCCAGATCGGTTCCCAGCGATTTGCCTGTTGTGGCCTCGTCCCCATCCAGATCCAGCAGGTCATCGACAATCTGAAAAGCGATACCCAGAAAGCGCCCGTAGCGCGAAAGTGCCTCCTCGGCGGCAGCGCCGGCGCCCGCGTAATGCGCTCCCAGTCGGCACGCGCAGGCGCACAATTCGGCGGTCTTCGCCTCGATGATGCCCAGGTACTCCGCCTCGCTGAGCGAGAGACGTCCTTGACTGTCGATTTGCCGTAATTCCCCCTCGCAAACCGTGTTCGTCGCGCGGCCGATCGTCCGGCAGGCAAAGGTCGATTCAAGTGTGCTGGCCAGGTAGAACGCATGGGTGAACAAATAATCGCCCAGGAGCACGCTCGTCTGGTTTCCCCAGCGTGCGTTGACCGTGTCGACGTGCCGGCGCAACGTGGCCTCATCAAGCACATCGTCGTGAACCAAGGTCGCCGTGTGGATCATCTCGACGACGGCCGCGAGTACAAAGTGCTCCTCTGTGACCGGGCCGACGGCTTTTGCGGATAGCAGCAGCAGCGCCGGCCGAAGCCGTTTTCCGCCCAGGCGAAAACCGTGTTTGACCAGCTCGTCGACGACGGGATAGTCGTTTCGCAACTCCGCCCTCAGGATCTCCTCGAAGCGGGCAAGTTCCTCGCGAATCGGCTCGTAAAGCGCGGCCATCCGGCGTTGGTTGGCTAATTGGAGCATTTGCGGGCTTTTCGGTTGTCTGTTGTCATGCCGTGTCCTTCCGCTGAAAGTGCCCACTCCGGCCTCCCGTCTTCTCCTCGAGACGGACCGCGTCGATGGTCATCGACCGATCGACCGATTTGCACATGTCATAAATGGTGAGAGCGGCGACGGTTACTGCCACGAGGGCCTCCATTTCGACACCTGTGCGCGCGGTGACTCGTGCAACGGCCTCTACGGCAACGGTCGTTTCGTCCGGAAAGTCGAATGTGACCTCGACGGATTCCAGGGGGAGTGGATGGCAAAGCGGGATCAGCGTGGATGTTTGCTTGGCCGCCATAATTCCGGCCAGTCGCGCGACAGCGAGCACGTCACCTTTGGCAAGGCCCCCTTGGCGCACCAATTCCAGCGTGGAGGGAGTCATCCGAACCCGGCCGCTGGCCCTCGCCAGGCGCAGGGTCGCATGTTTCGAGCTGACGTCAACCATGCGGCTGGCGCCCTGCTCGTCGAAATGGCTGAGTTCAGTCATGTTAACGCCCCATTCTAGGGCGCGATGCACGATCGTCGAGGGGAGGCGGCACTGAAAAGGCAACCGCATTCGGCCTGCGACATTAACCTTGGTTTATGGATTGCCGATTTTGGACTTCGAAAATCCAAGACGCCTCAGGACGCCTGCCAGAAGGCAGCACGACGTCGCTTGGCAGGCGAGAGAACGCCAACTGCCACAGGGGGGCGGAACTTTGAATCGAGCGTTCGCTACCGCATGGAATTGGCGGATGGCATCCAAGGAGACGAGGATGGGGGCTGCCGGGCCCGGGAAGCCCAGCAGGCATGCGGCCGACTCTTTCTGCCGCCCCACCTCGAACCTGAACCGCCGCGGGGGTCCTCCGCGGCGGGTTGTTGTTTCCGGCTTCGCCTTGGTACGAGCGGGCGCAAGGGCCTTAACGCACGAGCTCCTTGCGGGCGCCGATCAAGGTTTTCAACCGCTCGGCCAAGAGGGCAGCATCGAACGGCTTCTTGAACGTCTCGTTGATGCTCGAACGGTCGAAGCTGTTGGGGCTTCCATCGTCGGGCAGCAAGGCGATCAGGATCGTTTCGGCGTACTCGGTGTTGCGGCGCAGGTTTTGGCAGATCTGCAGCGCTTCGACGCGGCCAATCGAAAAATCGACGATGATGCAATCCGGATGGAAGCTCTCGGCTTGAATGCCCGCTTCAAACCCGCTCGCCGCAACGGCCAGCTTGAATGAGCGATCCAACGGCAATTCTCGCTTCAGGTTTTCGATCAGGACCTGATCCTGACCGACCACCAGTACTTTGGCCATGGCTTCGTCTTCCAAATCGCCCAGCGGCATGCCGTGCTCTTTCAGGAAACGAATCAGGTACTCGCGCGGAATGCGGCGGTCCTGGGATCCGGGGATACGATACCCCTTCAGCCGGCCGGAATCGAACCATTTGCTGACGGTGCGCGGGGCCACCTTACAGATCTTGGCGACCTGTCCAGTTGTGAAGACCTTCATCGCAGGCTCTCCATTTACGTTCGCGTTGGTTTGGAACTTCGTTCCGCTAGGGATGGTTTCCCTTCAAGCGGAACCGGTTTACCCCTTGTTCGTGGAAGCGCGGCTGTCTGCGCTCCTTCGTGCCGGCTGTGGGTTCAACCAGCCTTCCACAAACATCTGGGTCGGGGCGTTTACGTGCTTGTTTTCCTCGGTTCGGCGGTGGTTCAGCTCCTTCTGAGCCCGGCCTCTACGTCACTCATCGGCCTGCAGGTCATTCGGAAGTCAGTGAAAATCCGTAAACTGGGCACCAGCGACAAAACCGTCCCCAAACGGATAATCGGCCGAACTTCGCGCCGAAATGACTCGGCAAGTCGTGGGCAGGTGGGCAAACAAGCGGTGGGCAGCGTCGGCGCGGGCGCGTCGGCAACCAGTTCCAGGCGTGGCCTTTTGGCGAGCTTCCCCCCCTGCGGCTGGCTCCATGCCGGTGAGTTCGAGTGGAACAACCGTCACGATGCAAGCCTTCCGAAGGTTAGTTTCGATTCGTCATGGCCTGCGACTTTAGAAAGTTTTCCCAGTCTTAACGGCCACTCCGGTCAACCGACCCCTGCGGAAGCCGGTCGCCTTGTTGATCCGGCGAATTCTACGTGTCGCGACGATCGACCCAGCCCAGGGGCGAACGGGGGAAAAGGCGCCCTTGGTGCCGGTTGGGGTGATGATAGGGCGCAGTCACGAAAGAACGAGTTGCGTCCGGGCAATTCGCGGCGCTTTCAAGCTCACGCCGCCTGCTCGCCGGCCTCGCCATCTTTCACCGCACGGATCTCACCGTCGTCGCTGACGTCCTCGAAGCGCACGGAGACGCGCTTTGAGACCCCCGATTCTTCCATGGTGACGCCGTAGAGCGTGGTGGCGCAGGTCATAGTCTTTTTCGAATGGGTCACGACGATGAATTGGGTCCAAGCCAGGAATTCCTGTAGCACGGCGATAAACCGCTCGATGTTCGCTTCGTCGAGAGCGGCATCGACCTCGTCGAGCACGCAGAATGGACTTGGGCGGTATTGGAAGATCGCCAGCAACATGGCGACACAAGTGAGCGTCTTTTCGCCGCCACTCAAGAGCGATATGTTACGTGGTTCCTTGCCTGGCGGTCGCGCGATGATTTCAATGCCGCTGTCGAGGATGTCGACCCCTTCTTCGAGCACGATATCGGCGTGCCCGCCACCAAACAGCTTTCGAAACAGTGCTTGGAAATGCCCCTTGACGGTTTCCAGCGTTTCCGCGAATAACCGCCGGCTGTCGGCGTTGATTTTGCCGATGATCTGGGCCAGCGAGTCCTTGGCCCGCGTCAAGTCGTCGAACTGGTCCTTGAGCGTGGAATAGCGTGCTTCGAGGGCGTCGAGTTCGGCCAGCGCGTCGAGATTGACGTTTCCCAAGTGGTTGAGTTTTCGCCGCAGCTCGGCGATCTCTTGATCGAGTTGCTCGCGCTGGTGCAACTCTTCGATGGTAGGGGAGTCTTCGAGACTGGCGATCTCGATCTGATAGTCCTCCCGCAGACGGTCGGCCAACTTGGTGCGCTCGTGGCGGACTTCATTGGCCGCCAGGTCGTGGGTGTGCAATCGTTCGTCGAGCACCCTCGTGGCGGCGCGGTGTGCTTGCGCCTGTGTCATCCGCTCGGCCCGCGTCGAGCGATGGTTTTCGAGTCGTTCGAAGTCGGCGGCGGTCGCGGCGGCCAGGGCTTCCTTTCGGAGGAACAGCTCGGCGAGCTGTGATTCGGCGCAAAGAGCCTGCCACTCGGCCTCTCGCGACCGCTGGCGGGCGGCGTCGAGCTGTGCGCGACACTCGGCTGAAGAGCGTTGCCTTTCTAGCTGGTCGCGCTCAAGTTGCCGCAATCGCGATTGGAGATGGTTCAAGCGCTCTTCACTCTTTGCCGCCTCGACCTTGAACGCTGTCAGCTCGTGTTCGGCGCGTCGCCACAGGCTGTCGGCTTGTGACCAGCGCGAACCCCGAGCGGCGGCGACGGCGTGCGCTTCCGACAAAAGGGCCTCGGCCGCCTCGCGCCGCTCACGACAATCGGCAAGTTCACGCGAATCGGACTCCGATCTTTCGTGTGCCGCCGCCAACTCTTGTTCCAACGACGCGCGTCGCTCGATCAACTGCGCCAGCCGCGCCTCGGCGCTCCCCAAAAGCAAGCGGTGCTCGCCCAATCCGTCCGCGGCCCGCTGCCTCTCCGCCGCCAGATTCTGGGCGCGGCCGTTTTCAGTCGCGATTTCCACCTCCAGCGATGTCACCGCCGTGGCGGCGGATTCGATGGTCGCTGTCCACTCAGTGAGTTGTTGCTTCAGTACTCGCAGTTCGCTGCGGCGTGAAATCAGCCCGGTGGTTCCTTGACGCGGGCCGACGGATAGCGTTCCATCGGCCGCCAGGAGCTCGCAAGCTAAGGTCACGAATTCGAGCCCTCTCCCGTCGCCTTCGGCAAGGGCCAAGGCGTGTGCGAGCGTGTCCACGATCCATGTTCGGCCCAGCAGGCGCTGAGCCAAAGGGGCCAGCGCTGAAGCCGTATCGACGAAATGGTCGGCTCGACCGACCACCCCCAGCCGACCTTCCAAGTCAGGCATCGGTTCCCAGCCGCTGGCCGGCGATCCCCGCACGCGCAGAAATCCGACCCGGCCCGCGAAACGGTAGGTCTCCTGCTCCAAGTAAGTCAACAGTTCAGTGTCGTCGTCGACCACCAGGTGCTGCGCCCGCTCCCCGAGCGCTGCTTCGATCACGGGCGCCATCTCGACCTTCACATGGAACAGATCGGCCAGCAGGCCGCGGACGTGACGAAACGGACCGCCTGCCCCGCCGCGAACCTGGGCAAGCACCTCCTTGACCCCCGCGCCCAGGCCCTCTTGTCGATGTTGCAGTTCCTCCAACAAACTGGCACGTTCGCTGGCGCCGGCGTGCCGCTGACGCCATTCGCCCAACTCCCTCAGGCGCGCCACATGTTGGCGGCGAAGCTCACTTGCACGGGCTTGGGCCGCCAGGCACTCTCGCCCGCGTTCCTCAAGCGTCGATTCCAGTTCCTTTTGCTTGTGGCGAAGCTGTTCGAGTTCATCCGTCAAGACGGTCCGAGCCTGGTCCAATTCGGCGATCCGCCGGCCCGATCGGTCGCGCACCTCGTGTACTGTTGCGAGACGGGCTTCAATTGCCGCCGTTTCGGATTCCAAGGCCGACACGGCACGTGCCGCCGCGAGCGCCGCGGCCCGGCCGGCTTCGAGTTCCGCGCGTAGTGCCTCGATGCGCTCCAACATCCCGGCCAATCCGCGTTCGCTCTCGGCCAACCGGGTACTGTCGCCGGCGTACCGCTCGCCAGCCTGTGCCACCGCCGCCGAAGTCTCGGCAAATTGCTGCTCCAGGTCGCCGGCGCGAACGCCCATCGCCGCAAGCTGCCTCAGGCCACGCGCGAATTCGTCGTCCGCGTCGCGCGTGCGCGAACGATGGTGTTCCAACGCACCTTCCAAGGTGGCGATACGCTCGCGGCACTCGGCTAACCTCGCCTCATCGGTTCGGATGGTCTCGTGCAACTCGCCCAGGAGGGCTTCGAGTTCGAGCACGCGAGTTTCGAGAGCCTCCGCCCCGGAAGCGGCCGTGTCGCGCTCGGCTGCCAGTACTTGGCGCTCCTCCTCCAGCCGCGTCAGTTTTTCGGTCAGCTTACGCCAATCCGACAGACCCACCTGCGTGCGTAGCGCTTGCAAGCGGTCGGACTGTTCGCGGAAGCGCCGCGCCTTGGATGCCTGCGTACGGACGCTGCGCAGCCGGTTGTCGACTTCGTCGACGATATCGCTCAACCGCAGCAAGTTCTGCTCGACGCGTTCCAGTCGGCGCAGCGATTCGAGCTTTTTGGCCTTGAATCGGCTGATGCCGGCGGCTTCCTCGAATATCGCACGGCGATCGCGCGGCGAGGCTTGCAGCATGATGTCGACTTTGCCCTGCTCGATTACGCCGTAAGCTTCGGTCGCGACGCCCGTGCCCGAGATCAAGTCGCGAATGTCGCGTAGCCGGCAGGGCTGGCGGTTGATCAGGTACTCGCCCTCGCCGCTGCGGTAAACGCGGCGCGTGACTTGCAGCTCTGGAGCGTCGACGGGCAACTTGCGATGTGAGTTGTCGAACGTGAGCGTTGCCTCGGCGGCGTTCAATGGCACCCGGGCGCCGGAGCCGTTGAAAATGACGTCGGTCATTTCCTTGCCGCGGAGACTCTTGATGCTCTGCTCACCGAGCACCCACTTGATCGCATCGACGACGTTCGATTTACCCGACCCGTTTGGGCCGACAACCGCCGTGATCCCATGGGGAAACTCGAAACGGGTCTTGTCGGCGAAACTTTTGAAGCCGACGAGTTCCAGCGCCTTGAGCATGGCGAAGCAGGTGAGGAGTTAGGCGTTAGTTACGCCCGGTCAGTTTATCAAAAAACGACCGCTTGGGCGCGTCCTTTTCGTCGCTGGCGCCCCATTTCTTCTGGCCCTTACGGCGCGTCCCAACGTCGGACTTGCCGGGACCTCGTGAAAACAAGCCGGGAAGCGGATTGTAGACGGTCAATTGGTGGTCGTCGTCGTCCTCGGCGTCGTCGCCATCGGTGTCTGCACTGCGGTCGTAGGTCCGCCCCCCCTGCGGCAGGGCGTCGATTTCGAACCGGCCGGCCAGGGCGTGGGTTACCTTGGCCTGCTGCAGCGCCTGGAATACGTCGGGGTATGTGCCGCCCAGGGCCACGATCGCCTGAATCACATCGTCGAGCTTTGCCGAGGTCACACGCTTCTGGTCGGGTTCGTCTTTGGTGAAACGGCTGACCGTAACCTCATCACCACCGTGCGAGTTGACTTGAATTCGCTTGCCGGCGTCGAGCGCAAGCGGCGTGATCAGACGCTGTCCTGACCCAAACAGCACGACCTCGGGGCGCTTGCTGCGAGTCACATGCACCATGGGTGGACCTTGGGTGTCGAGCAGATGGTAACTGAATTGGTCGCCCAGGTTTTCGCCTCTGACCAGAGGATCCTGCGCGTTCATGGCCCAGAGGGCACGGAAGGCGCCGTAGCGGGTCTCCGCGCTTGGAACGTCGAGCAGCTCGCGCAGCGCCTCGTAGGCGGCGAAGTCGTCCATAGTGCATAAGGCTGCCATCGCGTAGGCGCGGAACGACCTCACCCTGGCCGCCTCGGCCAAGGGCGCCACCGCCGCCGTTTCGTCGAGGTAGGCCAAGGCTTCCGCGGCGTAGAATCTGACCTCCCGCTTCTTCGATTCGACCCCCTTCTTCAACGACTTAACACCGTCTTTGCCCAGAGCTTCCAATTTCAGGGCGGCATCGGCCGCCGTGATCGGGTCGAGCAACATACGTTCCAACAAAGCCACGCGGGCCAATTGTTCCGAGGCACTTTCGCGGAGTGGCAGGCTGCGCACGACGCGCATATAGCGTTCGATATTTTCCTTATAGCGCGGGAAGACCGTCAGCTCGATGTGCTTGTCATTCTCTGGAACGGCCACACCCTGCTTGATCCCGGCGCTAAAACTGTGGAATCGGCGGTTGATCGCATTGCCGATTTGCGCACTAGTCATCACGTTTTGGTACTCGGGATGGATCACCAATCCCAATTTGCGCGATTCCGTAACGACGCCGCCACCCAGGATTTGGCCCTGCGTGATCCTCGCCCGGTTGTCTTCGCCGTCGGCCAGCGGGTCGACCAGAATCGGACCGCTGGCTTGCCCCAGCGGCTTGCCGTCGTAATACGCGCCCTTGAGCAATTGAATCTCGCGAAGTCGACAATCCAGCAGCCATCCGTCCCGCAAACCGGTACACTCGCTCTTGGCCGGTACCCGCACTATGACGTCGAAATGGTCTCCTTTCTGCACGCCTGGCCAAAGGTAACCGATGACTTCGACTAACTCAGTTTCAGGCGACGCCAGCACCTGGTTTGGGTTTGCCACACCGCGCTTTTCCATCTCGGCAATCAAGGCCGCGCGCTGTGGCGACAGAGGGGGGTCGCTCCCCGTGCCGGGCAGGCCGGTGACCAGGCCGACCGCTTGAATCATTTGCGCGTACATGCCCGAAGGCGACGCCATGTCTCCGATCAAGCGGACATTGTTCGCGGGCGAGTCGGCGTCTTCGGGGCTTTGCGAGCGCACGAAGGGCGTGCCGGAACAACCTGCAGAGGCGCCCAGGCCGATCATGGCCATGCCCGCCGCAAGTCTCAGAAATTGGCGTCGGCCGTCTTCGTCGCCCCAAGTTTCCAGCCACGGTGGAGTCGGCATCATGCCTTTACTGCTCCTCAAGTTCCGGCGCAGTCGGTCCCGGCGCGCCCGTACGCGAGCGCCGGCCGGTGGGTTCGGCTGCCGCGGTCATGTGATTGGCCAAGAGAAAGGTAGTTGGCGAGGGGACGATAGAGTTTCGGTCGTTGAAGGTCAAGACCGAGTTTTTGTTCGCAGAGCCAAAGAGACGAAAAGAACCGCGTATAACGCGAATGGGAAAACCGCAAGTCGGCGACATGGATCAATCGCGAAGATACGCCAGCACCAAGCGGTCGCCGGTGGTCGTGCCGCCGTCGGTACGAAGCTCCAATGATTCCGTAAAATCGATCGGCACGAGCCAGAAATATCGCCAGGCCAGGCCGCCAAAGCGTCCCGTCAGACTACGACGAAATTCAATCGGTGCATCCGAGGTACCCGCCGCGCAGCCCCAATCGACCGCCTGCGAACCGTCGCGCGCCTCGTCGACCACCAGTGTGTCGAGCGGTGACAGCGCGTCGGCCTTCCATTGCCGCAGCAGTCCAACCAGTCGCCCGTGGCCGGTGAGCTTGACAGGATCGCGCGAATCGCCTCGTGCAAAGACGCCATGCAAAACGAAGGGGGGAGCTCCTTCCGATGAATCACCGGTCGACGGCTCATACGACACAGTGACCACGACGGAATTGAGCGTCTGCTTTCCCTGGTTGACGAGCGAAATGGACAGGCTGTCGCGGTACGGCAGAGCCAACATGCTGGTGAAACCGCCGCGATCGACGACCGCATAGTTCGGATAGTTGCCGCCGGCCAAACCCGGAAACAAATACCGGACTGGGGCCGCCATCGCTGGCCGCGGCTGGTTGCCGTAGCGTACTTCGAGCCATAAGTCGTCGTTGGTCAAAACGCCGGCATGGGCTTGGAGTTTGGTCCACTCGACGATGCCAGCCCCTTCGAGCCTCAACATTTCCTGCGTTTCACCCGGGGTGATCGTCTGCGGTTGCGAGCTCTTGCGCGGCAAGGGATCGGCCTCGCGGTGGGTACCCCAGCCCAGTTGCTCGTTGCGGTACGACAGGGCCGGCAGTAGGCCGCGCGCCACGCCGCTTTCGCCACCCTGAAATGTTTCCATCGGTGCGTCGGCTGGAAAAACGACATAATCCAGCCGATATTCGGCCGTATCCTTCACGGTGGCGACGATTTTCAACGAACGGCGAAACGGCAGGTAGGTCAAGAGCGGCTGCTGGTCCTGGCCCACCTGCGGCGCGTGCAGGTACAAATCAGCCGCCGCGCAATCGACGCGCGGTTTCGCTTCGCCATCAAAGTAGAAGGCTAGTTGGCTGGAGGCGCCGCAATGTGAGAATTCGACCACGGCGCCTGGACCGGCCAACTCGGCCAGCACGTGTTCGCCCGGCCGCATGATCGACTTGTGAATCGTGCGCGACCCAAGCCCGTCGTCGATCGCCAGCCGCTGGGGAGTCATCAGCCGCTCAAGCACCCATTGCGAAGGTTCGCTCGCTTTCTCGGCGCCCAGCACCGGTCCGATTCCATCGGAAATCTCGAGAACCTTGAGATCGCGAAATTCGATCCGGGCACCGTGGTCCTGCAAGCCGATCCACCCTTTGAGGTGCCGGCGGCGCAGTTCCGGCAGCTTCGCGGTATCGGCGAATTGCACGAGCTCGCCGTTGACCCAAGCCGAAATCACGCGATCTTCGGCCCGAATCACGACCTGGTTCCACTGGCGCGAGCGATCGGAACGCGCCAAAGGCTCCAGGTTGCCATAGATGGCCATGGTCGAATGTCGTGTCAACAACGCGGTCGTCGGTTCGTCGAGAAGCTGAAGCTCCATGCCGTCGCCCGACGGCCAACCGGCGCGAGGAGTGCGGATGCCGATCCCCGAGTTGCCACCCTGGGGCATGCGGTACTCGAAGGAAAGAACGAAATTGCCGAATTCGCGCTCGGTGCGAAGGTAGTTGCCATCCTTGTTGAGACAAACCAGATCGGCGCCTTCGACGATCCAACTGTCGCGGTTGCCCGGTGTCCACCACCCGGCCAGATCGCGGCCATTGAAAATCGCTTCACCGGCGGGTTCGACGACGCGAATCTCGGCCAGCGCAACGGGCCCACCATCGACGGCAAACCGCAGTCCAAGCCGCTCGGCGACGGAGGTCGCGACACGGTAGAAGGGTTGATCGTCCACCGTAAGGGACATCTCGCCTGCTCGGCGCCGCAATCGCGCCAGGTGCCAACCGTTGACCGACGTTTCGACGGAGCGGCCGTTGGCCAAGGGCTTGCCGTCATGGGTCAATATGCCGCAGTTCTCTCCCTCGGAAAGCGACAAGGTCAGAAGCTCGGTGCCGGCGCTTTCGCGCCGTACGTCGGTGAGGCTCAACTTCAATCGGCCGGGCTTATTCGCCGACCAGCGAAATGCCAACTCGAAATCGCTGAACGTCCAGCCCGCCGCAAGCGGTGTCGCATCGGCATCGGCATGCAATTCCCCCGCGCGGACCCGCCAGCCCTTGGAAGGGAGCAGATCCCAACCTGCGAGACGATCGGGGTGAAGCAGGTTCACACTCGGCGGATTGGCGGCGGGTAGTGGCGCACCTGATGCTGCCATGGCCCAGACGATTAGCAAATGGACGCTTCGGCGCGGCATAGTCTCTCCGTTTTTTTTCTCCCATCCGTCGTTTCTTGCGGCGAATGGTCCAATGCGCTACAGACCCAGGAACTCCTCCACCGCCTCGCGCATGATCGTTTTGTCTGGATCGACGCCAGTCCAGAGCTTAAAGCCAATCGCGCCCTGGTTGACGATCATTCCCAAGCCATCGAGCGTTGTCGCCCCATGCGCCTTGGCCTCCGCCAGAAACCGAGTATCGGGTGGGCTTACGACCACGTCGGCAACGACCAACCCTGGCGGGCACGCGTCGAGCTTCACTGGAATGCGAGCTTCGGGATCGTTCAGGCCGATACTCGTGGCGTTGACCAACACTTGCGTTTCGGCGGGCACCGGATATTCGCCCTCCCAAGCCGCCAGCGTGGCCGATACGGCGCCGTTGGCGTTGAGCATATCGACGAGTTGTTGCCCACGATCAACGGTTCGATTCACCACCGTAATCGCCGCTGCGCCCGCCAGCGCCAATTCGATGCCGATGGCCCGCGCCGCGCCGCCGGCGCCCAGGAGCACGACGCGTTTATCGGTGGGGTCGGTCACGCCTCGCAACGATTCGATGAAGCCCTTGCCATCGGTGTTTTCACCGACCAGCTCGTTTCCTTCGCGGACGATACAGTTCACAGCGCCCATCCGCGCGGCGGCATCGCTCAAACGATCGACGAGCTCAATGACGGCGACTTTGTGCGGTTTCGTGATATTGCCGCCCTGAAAACCCATCGCCCGCATTCCGCGCACCGCGTCGGCCAGGTCTGCCGGCGCGACTTCCAGCGTGAGGTAGCGCCACTCAAGGCCGTGGTGAACGAATGCCTTTTCGATCATGAACTGCGTCGGATTGCCGGCCACCGGTTGTCCGAACAGCGCACAGATTTCCTGCAGCGAGGAGCTAGGCACGGGCGTGGATGATGTCCTGGTGGGTTATCGAGGAGACGCCGCCACTTGGAAGCTCAGGGCCGAGACTCAGCATTTTGGCCGAGCCGATGGTCGGCTGCAAGGGTGCCGTTCCCCGCTACGTGGCGGTCTTGTTGAAATACTCGGGCGACGCGGCGATGATCGCGATCACCTGCTCATCGGTGGCGCCATGCGCCAGCAAGCCGGTATAGAAACCGAGGCCGGAGCTATCAGCCGGGCGGTCAAGGAATTGCTCGAAAAAAATCTGTACGAGGTCCTGCTTGTACTCAGCGCTGCCAAAGACCATGGTGGCCACTTGTTGACGTGTGCCACCGTTGGCCAAGAAATGCTCGAGAGACGTCTGGGTGCCGGCATCGACAGGTCGGCCGAGCGTGTCCTCGTAGAGGGCGTTGAGAAACCCATCGATCGTGCCGCCGCCGCGCACCTGCAAGTATTCAGACGAAGAGATCATGAGCGCCGCCGCTTGTTCATCGGTGCCACCGCCGGCGAGGAAGTTCTCGAAGCCCAAGAGGCCCTGCGAATCGGCCGCCCGGTGCAGGAATGTCTGGAAGAGCGTTTCGGCCACGTGTGTTCGGTATTCCACGTTGCCCTCGATTCCCACGATCACCGCGGTTCGCGAAGCGCCGACGTCGAGTTGGGCGCTCCAGTAAGCCAGCCCATTGGGATCGACCGAGCGGCCCAGCAGGTCGTGATACACTTCGGCGACGAACCGCTGGTTGGGCGTTCCCTGGCTGCCGTCGGGCAGCAAGGCTTCCAACACTTTGAGCGTCTGGGTATTCGACGGCCCGCCGCCAGGACTGGGGTTGACCACCACCAGGCTCGCCTGGCCCTCGTCGGTCAGAAGTGCGGCCGGCGCGATGGCCGTCAATTGGGAAGAATTGACGAAAGACGTGGCCAGCGGCGTGCCGTTGAGTTGTACCACCGAGCCAGTGAAGAAGTTGGTCCCGTTCACCGTCAGGTTCGCCGTGGCTCCCTCTGGAACTCCTGTTGGGACGACGCCGCTGACCGTGGCAAGTGGGAACGGCACTACAACCGCGGCCGAGAACTCTGAAGTGTTGTTATTGGGATCGGTCGCAGTGGCGGTGACTCCCTGGCCGGCCGTTGCTGTACCCGGCACGGTCACGCTGAAGGTGGCCACACCGCTTGCAATGGATGTCACGCTGGTGGAGCCCAGAAAAATTTGCCCCTCGGCAACACCGTGCGCCGGATCGGCGGCGTTGGCGAAGAACTCGATGCGATAGGTTGTATTTGGCGAGGCGGCTTGCGTTAGCGTGCCGGTGATTGTCATGCCGCCTCCGTTGGCAGGCACGGCGGATGTGATCACCGGGAAATTCTGGAAGTTATTGGGGTCGCCGACTGCGCCGTGCCCGTTGGCGTCATTCGGTGTCACGCCGTCGTCCTTGGGGAACACGAATTGGTTCGACAGGTCGATCCCCGGCAGAAATGTTGGATTGCTGCGGCCGTTCTGGGAGATCGAATTGCCAAGGATCGCGTTTCCCACGTTGGGCTGGCCGCTGAGCGACACCGGATTGCCGAACACGGCCACCCCGGCGGTGCCGTTGAATTCGACGAGGTTGCCCGCACCGGCCACTGTTCCGCCGATCTGGTTGTTGGAGGTGGCCGGCTCGTTGGCTTGCCCTGGTCCCGAGGGTGGGCTCAGGTTGTCGTCGCTGCGAATCGCGATGCCGTGAAGTGTGTTGCCCAGGGGTGTCACACCATCGGCGCCCACGCCGGAAAAGTTGCCTTGCACTGTGTTGTTCTGCGCGCCATTGTCAAGCTCGATTCCGTCGGAATTCAAACCGACGACGTTTCGGGCACCGGCCACGGTGCCGCCGATGGTATTTGAATTACCTCCCGAAACTTCGATACCGTACAAACCATTTCCCTCGGTCGTCCCGGCCGCGCCGCCACTGGTGCGATTTCCGACCGATCCGGTGCCCGCCGCGTTCGTGCCCACGAAGTCGCCTTCCACGACGTTGTTGGTCGCGGGGGCTGGGAGTGTGCCGACAATGTGAATGCCGTCCATGGCGTTGCCTGACACCAGGTTCCTCGTGTCGGGCGTTGTTCCTCCAATCGTATTCGTCGACGCATTCGAAATCCGAATGCCGTCGCCGCTGTTGGCCTCCGCCGCGGTCCCCGCCGGATTGGTGCCGACGAAATTGCCGCCGATCGTATTTCCATTGGACTGCAACTCGATACCATTGGCCGAGAAGCGATTGATCGCAAGTCCTTTGACGGTGCTGCCGCCGCTGCCCGCTCCGAACGACAATCCGTCCGCATTTGCGCCTGCATTCGCGCCGTTCAACTCGACGAGAATTACGGCGTTGTCGCCGTCGGCCAACGTATTGGCGCTGGCGCCGGCCTCGGTGTAGCCGTTGATGGTCACCGGTTTAGTGATGGCCGGCAAAGCCGAATTGCCTGTACTTCCGACGTTGATCGTTTGCAGGCCCGAACCGGCGATATTGAATTTGATGGTATCACCCGAACCGAACGTGCCGGGGTTCTGAGCGGTAATGTCGGGGTCGCCCACGTCATTGCCGGCATCGATGGCAGTGATTGCCTCGCGAAGCGAAACCGAACCATCGTTGGGAGTGAGGTCATCGGCGACGGTGGTCACCGTAATGACCGCCAGGACCTGCCGGGTTTCCAATGCTTCGAACCACGACATCCCCAGGCGTCGAGGATCGCCAAGTTGACGACGCGACCGCGATGATCCACGATTTCGCGAACCTCGTTTCCAGAAACTGGGCATTGCAATTGACTCCTCGGCCAATGACCTACCGACGATGAGGTGCCGGTACGCTCGGACAGACTCCCACGGAGAGAATTCACCCAACGTTCCGTGGGTAACGTGCCAGAGGCGATTATGGGTGTCGTCAAATGCGATTGCAAGCACCGAAAGTTGAGTTGGTTAGTGGTGCTTGGCTAACGGCAGTTCGACGCGTGGTTCCATCAGGCTGGAAAACCTGACTTAGGGCGTCCAAACCTTGGTCGCTGCCGATCCGATTCGGCGGGCTTTGATCCGCACATAGGGCGCCGCGTATTGGCTGCGGTGGGCGAACGTACCCGATTCGGCATCAACTTTGGCGTGCAGTGGTTCGACCAGATCTTCGATCACGAAGCCCGCCCGGCATAGCCCGCCCACCAGGTCCTCCCAACGGTGCAGAAACTCCAACGTTCCTTCCTCGCGATGCAAGCTCCCCACGACCGGCGGCAAGGGGCCGCTACGATAATATGGTTCGGTCAGTTCGTACCCATGGCGCGATGGCTCGACCGATGTCTGCAAGCTTGCCGGTTGCTTGTGTTGGCTGACGTAAACGCCGCCCGGCGCCGTGACGCGTGCCACTTCGCGGTACACGGTCAGGATGTCAGGCACGTAGCAGGTGCTCACCGGCTGGATCACGACCTCGAAGCCGGCCGGCTGAAGCGCGCTCAAATCGTCCATCGACGCTTCGACAATGCGGATGTCAAGTCCGCGCTCGGCGGCTACCTGGCGGTCGAGCGCCAACATCTCCGGGCTCAAGTCGACCACAGTTACCTGGGCCCCCGCGGCGGCATACATTGCGCTCTGCCTGCCGCCCCCGGCTGCCAGGCAGAGGAGCCGCTTGCCGGCCACACTGCCGCCGAGCCAACCGAGACCGTCGGTCTTCGTCAGAGGGTCGCGCAGGTCGTCATCCGGAGCGGGCGTGGTGAACCGCTGCTTCTTCAGGACCAGCGCATTCCATGCTCGGCGATTCTGTTCACGCGCCGCGGCGGAGAGGGGGGAGAGGGGATCGGGAGGCACAAATGACCAGCCTGTCATTTTCTCCCCAGCATTCGGTCCAGGGCATCAGACGTCTGGTAGATTAGCGCCTCGGGATAGTGCTGGAAAGGATGGAAGTACTCGAACGTCAGATAACCGCGATAGCCGACCTGGTCGAGTGCATCGATCACGGCGGGCCAGTTCGTCGTACCGTCGAGCAGCGTGCGGAACGTATGCAAGTTGAATTCGTGTGTCCGTTTGTCCCACTCCTTGAAGTGGATATTCTTCGTCCGTTCGCCCAGGATCGCGATCCAGTGCTCCGGGAACTGGTACTGCATGATATTTCCCGTATCGAAATGGACCTTGACAAAGTCGCTCTGAAAACTGTCGACGAATGCGACCATCTCCTGCGGACTGTAGAGATAACCGTTGGCGAAGATGTTCTCCATGTTCAAGTAGACGCCTGCTGCCTCGGCCTCGGGAATCAACTGCCGCACCGCGTCGCGAGCCCGGCGGTCGCAGACGTCGTTGGACACCGGTTCGATACCTTCGAGCCAGGGGATATAGACCGCACCGGGCACCACCAGCAAGTTCTCGGTGCCAAGGAGCTTCGCCGCCTGAATCATTTGGCGCGCCAGCTCGAGCCCCATCGCCCGCCGCTGACGGTCGTTTTGAGTCAGCGAGTAGGGCCAGTAGAGGAAGGAGCAGACGCCGCTGATGGCGATTCCGACGTCGGCGGCCAGCTTGCCGATGGCCTCGATTTCGCCGGGCTTGGAGTCGGCCGAGAACTCGCCTTCGAGCGCGAAGTTGATTTCCACGCCGTCGAAGCCGGCGTCCTTGGCGAGCTTGAAACAATCGGCCAGAGACATTTGCTGAGGATAGGGAAAGGCCCAAAGGTTAATCGACTTTTTCATGTCGTACCGTTTGGGCTCGGCCGGTGTGGTCTTGGCGGCCTTTGTCTTTGCGGCGTGCTTTTCGTCGTCGGAACCGTCGTCGTCGCCGCGTAGTAGCCCCTGTCCGGCCAGGAATGCGGCGCCGAAAGCCGAGGTGTAACCCAGTAGTTCACGGCGTCCCAAACGCGGTGTGCCGCTTTTCGACGGCAATTCTTCGGACATGACGGCTTCTCCTTGCAGAAAATCGGTGGGTTGACAACTACTGTAAGCGAGGAACGTAAGGGAAGCAATTGATGGATAATGCTCCCGTTTTCGCCGGTGGTTTGACTAAAGGCGGTTGGTCGTAGCCCCGCACCGTCGTATACTCTTGGAACGGTCCCCGCCGTCGTTCTTCTTCCAAGGTACGGAGCAGTTTCTGCAATGTCATTTCAACGCTCGTGGACGATGGTTTTGGTGGCATCTGTAGTTGGTCTCGCGAGCATGGCACAAGGTTGGGCAGGCCCGCCAACGGGCACGGAAGCAGAGTTTTCGCCCGATCCGGCCACAGTCGTCCGCAGAGGGCCAGCCTATCGCTATCCACAGCAGGGTTGGATCGTACTGCACATCGAGGGCGCACCCTACCAGCGAGGTTACCAGCACGGCCAGCTCCTCGCCGCCGAAATTGCCGACTATGTTCAGGCGCTTGCGATTCTCAAGAGTCCGCTAGCACCCACCGACGCATGGCGCGAAATGCGGACGCTTTCCAACGCATTGTTCCTTCGCCGCTACGATGCTGAGTACCTTGAGGAAATGAAGGGCATCGCCGACGGCGCCGCGGCGGCCGGGGCCAGATTTGACGGCCGCAAGCTCGACCTGGTCGATATCGTGGCCGTTAATTCGGCCATCGAAGTCGAATTCCTCGCCGCCGGACTCGAGGCCACCGCAACGGGCCTCGAAGGCAGCGCGTCTGGTGAACCAGCCGACGCCGAAGCGCCGCACGAACCCGACGACCATTGCAGCGCCTTCGCTGCCGTCGGGCCGGCGACGGCCGACGGCGGAATCGTCTTCGGCCACATCACGATGTTCAAACTCAACTATGTACGGCATTTCAACGTCTGGCTCGACATCCAGCCTACCGCCGGACATCGTGTACTGATGCAGACTTATCCCGGCGGCATCATGAGCGGGCTCGACTACTACATGAACGATGCCGGCCTGCTCGTGGCCGAAACGACGATCCGACAGACGAGTTTTGACGCGGCCGGCCAAACGGTTGCCTCGCGCATCCGTCGCGTCGTGCAGTACGGTAGCTCGATCGACGAGGCTGTGCGGATTTTAAAGGAAGCCAACAACGGACTTTATTCGAACGAATGGCTGTTCGGCGATATCAAGACGAACGAAATCGCCATGTTCGAGCTGGGAACTCGCGAGAGCAAGCTCTGGCGCAGCGGAAACGACGAGTGGCCCGGAGGCACCAAGGGCTTTTACTGGGGATGCAACAACGCCAAGGACTCGGCGGTTCGTCGCGAAACGCTGGCCAGCGTGGCCGACAAGCCCGCCAATCTCGTCTTCCGCCCCAGCGATCGCGACACCGTCTGGTTAGGGCTATTTGGACGCTGCGAAGGACGCATCGACGCGAGCTTCGGATTTGAGGCATTCACTACGCCCCCATTGGCCGCGTTTCCCTCCTGCGACGCAAAATTCACCACCACGGCGCTTGCCAAGGAGCTGAAGAGCTGGTGCCTTTTCGGGCCACCCTTGGGCCGCACGTGGGAGCCGACGGCCGACGAGATGCGCAAGTACCCCGACATCCAGCCGCTGGTACCCAACGATTGGACATTGCTCAGCGCGGCGGCGCCAGCCCAAGCTAACCCCCTCCCACCGGTCGCGGTCGACCTTAAGCCATTTCCCCTCTCCGCCACCCGACTCGCCGCACGGTCACCTCTCACTGGGTTAAATGACATCACGGACGCGGCCGACTTGGACCATGGCGCCCATCCGGCGGCCTGGCATGGCACGCTATTGCCCAAGACCGACGGCGACATCTGGCTGGCCGCCGCATTCGCCGACTACGAAAAGATCGTTGCACTTGAAAATGAGCTCAAGCGACGCTCGGCGGAAGGCAAGCTCAGCCGCGCGGCACACGACCGGCTCGAGCTGGCGCTCTTCGCGCCGCGTAGCCGCTGGCTTACGGCCGTGCGTCGATTGGGGCGCGACGTGCCTCTGACGTCGACTGAGTTCGACTGGCGCACGAATGAATGGTACGACGTCGCCGCCGGCAAGGGCGTGCTGCTGTTGGCGGCCCTGCGCGGTGAATTGGGGTCGGATGCGTTTGCGAGCATAATGGATGAATTCGGCCGCGCACACGCCGGCCAACCGACCTCAACGAGCGATTTTCTGGCCGCCGCCGAGCGTGTCGCCCCCAAACGAGCCGGCGGCCGCAACTTGGGTGGGCTGTTCGGCGCCTGGATCGAAAGCGATGCCACGCAAATGGCGCCTGCGGGCTGCTGGGGCATTGAATCGTTCGAGTTCGAGCCGGACAAGGCGATGATCATCTACGGCACACGAGCCGAATCGCAAGCGACTCGCGAGGCGGCCGAATTACTGCAACGTAAGATCCTGCGCCGTGGCAGTAATGTCCTGGTACCGCTCAAGGCCGATTCGGAAGCCACCGACGATGAGCTTAGGAACAGGCACTTGCTGCTTGTGGGCCGCCCGGCGGTGAATTCGGTTACCGCGCGATGTGCCAAGTCGCTAGCCGTCCGATTCGACGAGGGTTCATTTTCGTTGCGAGGCGAAAAGTATGCGCACGCCGACAGTGCGATCGTTGTGGCGGGCGACAGCACCTTCAGCCCACGTTGGTCGGTGGTGGTCTACGCGGGCCTGGGCGCCCGTGCCACGCGTCGCGCGGTCGAGTCGCTCCCCGACCGTGGCGGGCAGCCCGCCCAGGTGCTTTTGCTGCCACGTGGCCAGAAAGCCCGACGGATGTGTCTGGGCGAAAAGACCATGGACTGAGGAGATGACGTGCATCGTCGATTCCTCAAGTCCATGCGGTAATTCTACCTTCCCTCAGCCTCGGCAAACAAACTACAGGTTCTGGTACGGCCGCGATTGTTTTTTAGTTAGCCGCCCATCCTGAGGAGAATCGCACTTTTATTTCTTCCGCAAGAAGGTCTCGATCCGCTCTAATCCCGCGCGCAGGTTTTCGAGGCTGGTGGCGAACGAGAGCCGAGCGTAACCCTCTGCCCCGAAGGCCGAACCCATGACCGTGGCTACGTTCTGTTGTGCCAATAATTCCAGGCACCACTGGGTCGAGTTGTTGACCTCGCGGCCGGCGTACTTGCGGCCCAGGTGCTTTTGGATGTTGATAAACGCGTAGAAAGCGCCTCCCATTTCGGCGCAAGTCATGCCCGGCAGTTCTGCGATCCGCTGGCGCACGAACTCGCGCCGCTTGGCGAACTCGGTGAGCATTTCGTCGACGCAATTCTGCGGGCCGTCCAGGGCGGCCACTGCCGCGTACTGGCTGACGCTCGAAGGGTTCGAAGTTTCCTGGCTCTGTAAACTGTCCATCGCCTTGGCGATATAGGCTGGTGATAAGGTCCATCCGATCCGCCAGCCGGTCATGGCGTAGGCCTTGCTCACACCATTGATCGTGATCGTCCGTTCGGCGAGGCCCGGGCGCACCGTGGCAAAGCTGGCGAAACGGTTGCCTCCGTAAACCAGCCGCTCGTAAATCTCGTCGGCGACGATCAACAGGTCCTTCTCAGCCGCCACGTCGGCCAGAGCGCCCAGCTCGTCGGGCGAATACATGCTGCCGGTTGGATTCGATGGGGAACAGATCAGCAGGATTTTAGTCCGCGGCGTGACTGCGGCATGAAGTTGGGCCGGCGAGAGCTTGAAATCGTCGGCTTCTTGCGTGGGTACGATCAACGGCCGGGCCCCGGTGAGCTTGACCAATTCGGCATAACTCACCCAGTAGGGGGCTGGAATGATCACCTCGTCGCCCGGATCGCACAACACCGTGAAGACGTTGTGCAGCGAGTGTTTCGCGCCGTTGGAGACCACAACTTGCTGGGGAGAGTACTCCAGCCCGTGTCGCCGGTGGTACTGTTTTGCCACGGCCGCGCGCAGCTCGGGAATGCCGCCCACCGGGGTGTAATGGGTGTGACCGGCTTTCATGGCCGCGGTGGCGGCCTCGCAAATGTGGTTAGGTGTAGTGAAATCCGGTTCGCCGACGCTGAAATCGTAGACGATCTTGCCGGCGGCCTTGAGTTCCTTTGCCTTGGCGGCCATGGTTAGCGTCGCCGAAGGTTCCAGAGCTTGGACAATCTTGGAGATAGTTGCGGGCATGGAAGGGGTCGGATGGAGTGTGTTTTTGGCAGGTTGGAAACTTGCCACACGGAGCCGCTTGACGCGACCCCACGGCCGGACAATCATAGTACCTTCGAGGTTCGCTTCCAAGTAGCCCGCCGCTCGGATCGAATTAGCCAGGCGGGCCATTTTGTTTGGCTTCCCACTGCCCGCCCTAACGTCCCCTCCACACATACACCTTCCGCATGGCTCGTTCGAAGATCGGCATTTGGTTCGTCGGCGCCAAAGGGGGCGTGGCATCGACGGCCACAGTGGGCTTGATCGCTCTGAAAAAGGGGCTGATCACGAGCGCCGGCCTGGTTAGTGAATTGCCTCAGTTTCAAGACATTGGCCTGGCGGCGTGGAAAGACTTCACAATCGGCGGCCACGAAATTCGCGAGGTGCGGAGTTTCGACGAAGCCTGGAGGATGCACTCTGAAAGCCGGGCGATCGACCCGGGCGTGCTAACGAAGTGCAAAGGGGAGTTGGACAAGCTCGACAAACAAATCCAGACTGGGACAATTTTGAACGTCGGCTCGACGATCGAATGCTTGGCCGGGGCCGCCGCGCGCCGTCACAGCGAAAGTCCTCGCGAGGCGATCGAACGCGTACAAGCCGACCTGAAGACGTTCGCCGCCGACCAGCAATTGGCTCATGTGATCGTGGTCAACGTGGCCTCGACCGAACCAACCGTTTCGCTGGCGCCGTTACCCGATCGTTGGGCTGAGCTCAACAAGCTGATCGACAAACCCCGCCGCTGTGCACTGCCGGCCAGCTCGCTGTACGCGATTGCGGCCCTGGATCTTGGCTGCTCGTACATCAATTTCACGCCGTCGCTTGGTTCCGCGGCACCTGCCATCGACGAGTTGGCGCGCGAGCGCGGCACGCGGCACATGGGACACGACGGCAAGACGGGTGAGACACTTTTGAAAAGCGTCCTGGCGCCGATGTTCGCCAAACGCAACCTGCCGGTGATGAGCTGGGTGGGGCACAACATCTTTGGCAATATGGACGCCAAGGTGCTCGACGACCCCGCGAACAAACAGGCGAAAGTCACCAGCAAAGACCGCCTGCTTGGACAGATCCTGGGCTACACGCCGCAGACCTTGGTTTCGATCGAGCGGATTGAGAGCATGGGCGATTGGAAGACCGCCTGGGACCATGTCCATTTCACCGGATTTTTGGGTACGCCAATGACGTTTCAGTTCATCTGGCAAGGTTGCGACTCACTCTTGGCGGCCCCCTTGGTGCTCGATCTGATTCGTTTCACCGAGCGAGCTTGGCGTGCGGGCGATACGGGGTTGCTCAAGTTCCTCTGCAGCTTCTTCAAAAGCCCGTTGGGGGTCGCCGAACACGATTTCGGCGTCCAGTTCCAGATGCTCGAGGCCTGGGCGGCAGGACTGAAATGAGGCGAGTCGAATCGCTGCGCAGGTGCCCCGCGTTCGCACCTATTTGTCCCCCTCGCGTATTGGAAGATTCCCGGACTCCGAGATTGCGCAGCAGGAGAACCACGTCCAATTTGCATTTGCCCGCTGACGCTTCACGTGGCGAGGGAAAAACAAAGGGCTAACGCCCCCGCTCGCCACATGGTTCCTGTAGCAGGTTGCAATTCCACCCAAGACACTTAGCTGCCATGCACTCGATACTGTTCTTCCTGACAGCCATATTGCCAAGCGCAGACCCCGCGGCCATCGAAAGGCCTCGCATGCTGGATAACCGGCTGGTAATCGAGTTGTTCACCACGGAGCCGGACCTGGTCACGCCGACCGGAATCGCGATCGACTCGAAGGGGCGCGTGCTGGTGGTCGAATGCCATACGCACTTTCCACCCGAAGGGTACGCCGGTCCCAAGGCCGACCGTATTCGCGCGTTCGAGGACACCGACGGCAATGGCCTGGCAGACCGAATCACGACGTTTTTCGAGGGGACCCGCGCCACGATGAACCTGGCCATCTATCATGACGGCTCAGTCTTCGTCGCCACGCGCAACGAAATCTTCCGGCTACGTGACATCGATGGCGACGGCCACGCTGACCAGCGCACGCCGATTGCAAGGCTCGAGACGGCCGGTGACTATCCGCACAACGGACTTTCTGGCTTCGCTTTCGATTTCGCCGGTAACGTCTACTTCGGCATGGGTGAGAACTCGGGCACCGATTACAAGCTTGTCGGCAGCGACGGCACGGCGCTTGCTGGCGGCGGAGAAGGGGGAAATATCTACCGCTGCGGCGCCGATGGTGAGAAGCTCGTGCGGATTGCCACCGGTTTCTGGAACCCGTTCCATCTTTGCCTCGACTCCTTCGGTCGACTGTTCGCCGTCGACAACGATCCTGATAGTCGCCCACCCTGCCGTCTCTTGCACATCGTTCCAGAGGGCGATTACGGCTATCGCTATCGCAACGGCCGCAAGGGGTTGCACCCGTTCACCGCCTGGAACGGCGAATTGCCGGGTACGCTGCCGATGGTCGCGGGAACAGGAGAGGCCCCTTCGGGAATCGTGGCCTACGAATCCGGCGGGCTTCCGGACGACTACCTTGGCGACCTGCTCGTCACTTCTTGGGGCGACCATCGGCTCGACCGTTTCAAGCTGGTACCGCGCGGCGCGTCGTTTACATCCACCGCAAAGCCGTTTGTGACAGGGGGTGAGAACTTCCGGCCGGTAGGAATTGCCGTCGCCCCCGATGGCTCGCTCTATGTCAGCGATTGGGTCGACAAGTCGTACACGCTGCACGGCCAGGGCCGGATCTGGCGGGTGCGAAGCAAACAGCCGGTCGACTTATCCGAAACCACTGACCCCGCGACGGAAATGAAGTCGCCGTTCCGCGACCGTCGCGAACAGGCGGCGAGGGAATTACTGGCTGGCGGCGACGCCGGTCTGGAGACGTTACGTCAACTAAGGACGCACAACGACTTGCGCACTCAGGCACTCGTGTTAGAAGCCCTTGGTTCGGCAGGCGAAACGAAAGGGTTGGCACGAGGTTGGGACGGTAAACTAACCGGCGCACTGGAGAGGAGCGAAAATGTCGCCGCATTGGCGGTGCGATATGCCGAGCTTGACGAATTGGATCTTCAACGCTTGGCAGAGCGAGGGCAAGCTCCATTGATCCGTGCAGCGGTGCTCCGGCGATTTAACGGCCAATTTGCTCTGACGTCAATCGTGGATGCGTTTGCCGATCCGGACCCCTTTGTGCGACAAGCCGCTCTGGTGGGAATGAAGCAATCAGCAGGAGTGCATATATTCCTGGGGCTTGCCCAAGACGGGGAACCCGCAGTCCAGATGGCGGGACTGCTCTTGTTGCGGGATTCGAATGACCCGCGAGCATTAGTCGAAATACCTTCGCTCTTGCAGAGTGTCGATCACACGATCCTCTTCGCTGTCGTGCAATGGGTTGGCGAACACGCATTAAACGAATACCGGTCGAACGTCGAAGAAGTGTTAGCCAGGGCCAGCACGCGGCAGCTCTTTGAAGGATGTCTTGCGGCGCTGGAGTTACTTGATCGTGCGAGCCGACATGATCCTCGACCGCCGCCAAGTGACGAATTGGCGGGTGAAGAGTATGTCGCCCGTGTGCTCACTGACTCGAAAACGACACCGTACATACGACGATATGCCCTGCGGATGTTGAGGCCGGATCATCCACTTTTAACGTATCAGCGGCTTCAGGAACTATTCGCGATGGGCGACATGGCCTTGCGACTTGAAGTCGTCCGCACCGTGCGCGAAAGTCGGTTGATTGAAAGAACTCCATGGCTTTCAGCGTTGGTCGCCGATGCCGAGCAATCGACCGAATTACGGGCCGAAGCGATCGTAGGATTGGTGACTGACGAAGTGCCAATCGTCGATCAACTCCTGGAATTGGCGTCCGGCGATGACGATACACTTCGCGCAGAATCGCTACGATCTCTGCGCAATGCGCGATTGTCGGAAGAGCAGCGCAGAAAACTCGAGCAGAGCAAGAAGCTGCAGAGCCTTGCGGCGCGCGACGAAGACCTCGGCAACCTCGTAGCTCGGGTGCTACGACGGCCGTCGGCCACACCGGCGCTTGTTTCAAACAATATACAGGGCTGGCTGACACTGGCGGACAAAGGGGGAGATTCAACTGCGGGCGAGCGGATCTTCTTCCACCCGCGTGCCGCGGGTTGCTACCGGTGTCATCAGGTCGACGGCCGTGGCGGAAGGATAGGTCCTGAGCTCTCGACCACAGCCAGGCAGCTCGATCGCGTAAAGCTGGTCGAAGCCATCGTCGAGCCAAGCAAGGAAATTGCTCCTCGGTTCGTCCCCTGGTCGATTGTCACGACTGAAGGAAAGACTCTAACCGGCCTTTTGGTAAGCGAGGCCGTGAACGGCGAGCAGAGCTACGCCGACGCGGAGGGGCGGTTGTTCGTGCTGCGGCCCGAGCAGATTGAGCAGCGTGTCGCTCATGACAAATCGATCATGCCCGACAACCTGATCGAACAGCTCACGGCCCGCGAGTTCCGCGATTTACTGGCGTTTTTGCAGGGGCGATGAAGGCGCTGGGCGCGGCAATCACGGATTTGTCCGAATCAGGCCAAGCGCTTGCCCGTGGCCTCTTGATCGTCGGAGGTTTCGCTGCCTACGCGCATCAAGCAGTTAGGTGACGTGAAGCTCGAGATTCCGGCGGCTAGGCAACGTCTTGCAATCGGCCCGGTCCCGAATTACTGTTGCTCTGGGCGCACCCGCTGAAAGAGAAAGCACCTATGGCCAGCATCTCCCGACTTGGCCCGTTACGCCATCTGCGCGCCGAGCCAAACCAGTACATTTTGCACTACAAGAATGGCCGACTTGCGCGGCGCGGGCCGGGCCTGGCCTATTGGTTCAACCCCCTTTCCGCCGCCGTCGCCCAGTTGCCTGTTGAAGATTGCGAAGCCACGTTCCTCTTGCAAGAGCGTTCGAGCGATTTTCAGGAAGTGACGGTGCAGTGTACGCTCACCTACCGCGTCGCCGACCCTGAACGGGCGGCCGCGCGCGTGAACTTCTCGATCTCGATGCACAGCGGCCACTGGGCTGAGCAGCCGCTCGAACGCTTGACGAGCCTTTGGAGCCAGCGCGCATTACAGCCGGCTCGAAGCTACGTGACGAGTACTCCCCTGGCCGACGCGCTGAGGACCGGCGCCGATGCGATCCGCGGCCGGATCATCGAGACGCTCAACGCCGACACCGAGATCGCGGCCATGGGTTTGACGCTGGTCACGGTGCTGGTCAATCGCGTTTCACCCAGCGCCGATCTTGAAAAGGCCCTGCAAACACCCACCCGTGAGGCGATTCAACAGAAAGCCGACGAGGCCTCGTTCCAACGGCGCGCGCTTGCGGTCGAGAAAGAGCGGGCGATCAAGGAAAATGAACTTGCGACCGAAGTCGAGCTGGCAAAACGTCAGGAGCAGCTCATTGCCCAACAAGGTGCGAACCGGCTGCTTGAAGTGCGCCAGATGGCCGACGCCGAAAAGAACCGCACGCAGGCGGAAGCGGAGCGGCGAACGATCGAAGCCGAGGGGCTGGCGCGCGACGCGCGGATCGCCTTGGGCGCCAGGGTTGACGCACGCCGGTTGATGGCCGAAGCCCGATTGGCCGCCGAGGCACAGAAGCTGGGTATTTGGCGCGAAGCGCCGCGGCACGTGCTGATGGGCCTGGCATTACAGGAGTTTGCCGGCAAGGTGAGCGGCATCAACCACCTCAACCTCTCGCCCGACCTCCTGGGTCAATCGCTGCAACAGTTCCTGCGCGATCAGGCGGATCAATGATGCGCCCCCAACGCTCGCGAGTCGTGCTGGTCACCCGCAAGACCCCGTTGGAGTTGTTGATCGAACGCTACGGCACATTGGGCCAGGCGGCATTCGACATCCGCAGCCGAGGGCAGGACATGGGCCGGCAGGAGGAAATGCACGAGCTCTTCCAAGCCGGACTGAACGACGTCATTGAGGCGATCCCTCCCGACCGTCATCGAGCTAGGGTCGACCGCGACGCGCTCGACCGCTTCCTGTTCGCTCCCGACGACCTGGTGGTGATGATTGGTCAGGATGGCCTGGTGCCCAATACGGCTAAGTACCTTCAAGGACAGCTCGCCATCGGCATCAACCCCGATCCCACGCACTACGACGGCATCCTTTGCCCGCACCCGCCCTCGGCGGCCGGCGAACTATTCGCCTGGGCCGAAACGAGGCACACTCCGGGCTACCGCGTCGAGCGGCGAGTGATGGCCGAGGCGCAGCGCGAGGATGGTCAGAAGCTGTTGGCGCTCAACGAGGTGTTCATCGGCCACCGCAGCCACCAATCGGCCCGCTACCGCATTTGTCTCGGGAAGCGCGAGGAGCGGCAGAGCTCGTCGGGCGTGATCGTTTCGACGGGCACAGGGAGTACGGGCTGGGCCAGATCGATCAGCCTGCAGCGCGAGCTCGACGCGACGCCACCCGGCGTCGAGGAGCGACGATTGGCTTGTTTCGTCCGCGAGCCGTGGCCCTCCGTGGCGACGGGCACGGAGCTCACTTTCGAGTCGATCGGCCCTAAAGAGCAACTGGTAATCGTTTCGGAAATGGGGGAGGGAGGGGTCGTGTTCGCCGACGGTATCGAAAGCGACCGGATCGAGTTCCTCGATGGCCAGACGCTTGAGGTTCAGATCGCGTCGCAGGCGTTGAACCTGGTGATGCCGGAGGGCGACGCATCGTAAGAATTTACTCGTTCGCACGCTTTGCGTGGGAATGAGATTCAAGAATGATAGGCCGATCGCTTGCAAGAGGCTGCGCGACGGTTCACAATGAGCTGGCTGTTGAACCGCCAAGAAAGAATCATCCACAAATGTTACTTGATGGAGACCGCCACGATGTTGCGACGACGTAGCCTGCTATTCGCCGGACTCATTTTGGTTCATGCCGCCTTGGCCCAGGCCGCCGACGACGGCACGCCCGCCTACACCGACGCCAAAGCGGCCGGCCCCGATTTCGCCGTGCAGGGCGAATACGCAGGCGAGGTGAAGACCGACGAAGGTCAAAAGAAATTCGGTACGCAGGTCATCGCCCTTGGCAAGGGAAAATTCCGCGCGGTCATCTTCTTTGGCGGGCTGCCGGGCGACGGCTGGGAGAAAGGCCAGGAGAAGAAGATGCACGACGGCGAAGTCAAGGATGGCGTGGTGGTGATCCCCGGCGACAACGGGCACGTCGGAAAGATCAAGGACGGCGTGTTGACAGTAGCCGATTCGGGCGGGAATAAGCTGGGCGAGCTCAAAAAAGTCGAACGCAAGAGCTCGACGCTTGGCGCCAAGCCGCCTGTCGGTGCCGTTGTGCTTTTCGACGGCAAGAATGCCGATGCTTTCGAAGGGGGCAAAACCAGCCCCGACGGCCTGTTGGAGGTCGGCACGAAGAGCAAGCAATCCTTCGGCAGCTTTCAAATGCATCTGGAATTCCGCACCCCATTCATGCCTACGGCATCTGGCCAGGGCCGCGGCAACAGCGGAGTCTTCATTCACGATTGCTACGAGTTCCAAGTGCTCGACTCTTTTGGCCTGGAAGGAGAGAACAATGAGTGCGGCGGGCTCTACTCGATCAAGGAGCCGCGACTGAATATGTGCTTTCCGCCGTTGTCTTGGCAGACCTACGACTTCGACTTCACTGCCCCCAAGTTCGACGCCGCCGGCAAGAAAGTGGCGAACGCGCGCGTGACTTTGCTGCACAACGGTGTGGCGATTTACCAGGATTTCGAGCTACCCAAGTTGACTCCCGGTGGGCGCGACAAGGAAGGCGCGACCGGTCCGCTGCAATTGCAAAACCACGGCAACCCAGTGAACTATCGGAACATCTGGGTGGTCGAGCGGAAATAACGCGCGCATGGACATGAACAATCGGCGAAAACCTCTCGTCGCGGATCGACAGACGCGGATCGCGCAGATCCGGAGCGAAATCGCGGCGGGCACCTATGAAACGCCCGCACGGCTCGAGGCGGCAATCGATTCGTTCCTCGAGACCCAATTCGCGCAAGGGCGGCAAGTCCGTGGCGGAAAAACGTCCGCTGATGGTTCCAAGGTGGAATTCTTGGAGTAGAATAAACATATCGGGTTGCAGACCGGCCGGCGGTTCGGCGGAAAACATGGCGAACTTAAATCCATTTTTCCGCCGAACCCGCCCGGTAATTTTGCCGATTGTAAGTGTGCTTGAGCATTTGAAACAAGCCTTTTGCCTCGTATTCCGTCGGAGGTGCCAAACCCAATAGCGTGGACCCGGATCAATAACAGGGCTGTGCAAAGCACTACCCGATCCGCGTTCTTCTCGCAGCGACTCCACCGTCGCAATCGGCGAAAGGTTTGATCCATCGGGCTGCGGCGATCTTCGCAAGGAATCGCCGCGGCCCTTTTCTTTCCGTTATCGTGAGGCAAGTTTCCAAGATCGCCGTAGCGAACGGTTGTTCGGTGTCTTGGAACTGCCTCACGGAGCGACCGCCGCGAGCGCTGGCCAGGCGCCCCGCGGCCGGTCGGCACAGATCCCGCAGCGGATTCCACCTCCAAGGATGCAACGACTCACCCCGAGTCCGCCCTCAACCTGGAAACTGGAGAACCGTCAGGACCGCGCAAGCCGGCGAGTCTCTCCCACTCGCCGACCACACCCTGTTCATCGAACGCGGCAAGGTCCGGTCTCGCCAGAAAGGCCGACTAATCCGAAAATGCCTGCCAAGACTGTGCAGCTTGGCGCGAATTTGGCGATTGTAGTGTCGCAACGGACCACGTTTGCCGAATCCGCCCAATCAAATGCTGCAATGATGAAGTATCGCCCCGGGGCTGGTAATGTCACTCGACCTGGGGCGGATCGCCTGCTGCGATGAATCGATAGCCGGCCCCACGGACGCTCAAGAAGTGCCTCGGCTCGGTCGGATCGATCTCGAAGTACTTTCGTAGCCGCATCACGAAGTTGTCGACAGTCCGCGTCGTCTCGAGGTTTGGCTGCCGCCAGACGTGTTCCAATAGCTCCTCGCGGCTGATCACGCGTCCTTCGTTTTCGATGAAGTATCGCAATAGACTCATCTCAAGGGGGGTCAGCCGGACTTCTTCGCTGGCGACCGCCACCTCATAGGTGTCGAAATTGACTCTCGCACGGCCGAACTCAAACGTGTCTCCCGGAAGTTTCCCGCTCGTCGACGGCGCACCTCTCAGCCGCCTGTTGAGCAGGCTGCGGACCATTGCCAGTAGCTCGTCGAGCTCGAATGGCTTTTGCAGGTACTGGTCGGCCCCCACGTCGTAGCCGCGAATGCGGTCGTCAGCCAGCGTACGGGCACTCAGGATCAGCACCGGTACCGGGTTGGCGGCCTGGCGCAGCGCCTTGCAGACGGCATAGCCGCTCATGCCGGGGAGCATCAGGTCGAGAATCACCAGGTCGATCGCTTCGGGCGATTGTTCGAGCAACTTCAACGCAGTTGGGCCGTCGCCTGCCACGCTCGCGTGGTATCCCTCGGCTTCGAGGTTGTATTTGATCCCGATGGCCAGGTGCCCCTCGTCTTCGACCACTAGGATGTGCTTCGGATCGTCGGCCATGGATTCGGATCCCTCAGGCCTGGCCGGCGACGACCGCTCGCACCGATGCGGGGCTCGGTCGATGCGCGTGCCCGGGCAGCTCGACCTCGAACACCGTACCCGGTTGCGAGCCGCGACCGCGGACCATGATCTTACCCTTCATTCGCATGACCAGCGTCCGCACGATGAACAGACCCAGGCCGGTCCCAGTTTGGACGCGTTCCAGCTCGTTGCCGAGCCGCACGAAGCGGCCGAAGATCTTGCGTCGCAGCTTGGCGGGAATGCCAGGCCCGTTATCGCTGACGCGCGTGACCACCATCCCACGACCGTTCGCCCACGATTCGACGCTGACTTTGGCCTGTGTTCCCGAGTACTTGATGGCGTTGTCAATCAGGTTGCGAAACACCATTTCGATGTCGATCGGCCGGCCACGGACAACCGTCGGCGCCACCTCAAGCGATACGGTGTCAGAGGAAACGCGGTATCGAAGGCAAACGGTCTGAGCGCAACTCTCCAGGATTGGGGCCAACTCCAGGTCGAGCAGTTCGTCGTCGTGCGGCACCTGGTCGAGACGGGCGGCGTCGAGCATGTGATTGATAAGCGTGTCGAGCCGGTCGAGGTCGGTGAGCATGAAACGGTAAAAATCGGCCTGTTGCGCCTCGGGCACGTTGCGGCGGCTGAGCGTTTGTAAATAGAGTTTTAGCGAAGCGATCGGGCTTTTCAGCTCGTGCGTCACACTGTCGATGAAGTTCGACTGTCGCTGGTTAAGACTGATCTGCGTGACTGCAATCGTCAGGTAGAGCACCACTCCCACCAGCACCAAGACCAGGAAAATCGTGCCCACCGTCAACAGGGGCCACGTGCCCCTTTGAACCGATAGAACCACCCAACCGATCATCAGCGCGACCAGGAGCACGATCATGACCACACCGAGCGTGATCGGCCAACCTAACGATCTGCGTCGCAACATGGATCGGCTCTTGGGTGTGCGTGGTCCCTGGAATTGAGCCTATCCGGTTGGGACTGCGAGTCAAGCGACGTTTGGTCCTTTGTCAGGTGGGTTAGCGGGCGGCGGTGTCCGTGTCATTTTTCCAGCTATGATTGGTTGCGGCCCAACGCTGTGTCAGGGAATTCTCGCCCGCACCTAATCGCTCCCGATCGCATACAGGCGTTTCTCCGCCCGTAGATAGATCCGCCCCTGACTGATGGCGGGCGAAGCGTAACAAGCCTCGCCAAGATCATTGACGGCCACTTCATCGAAGGTCTGGCCCGGCCTCACCAGCGTGGTGACTCCCTCGTCGGAGAGGAAGTAGGCCAGCCCGCCGGCCGAGACCAGGCTAGCGCTATAGTGTGGGCCAATTCGCTGGCGCCACGTGCGATGGCCGTTGGCGGCCTCGAAGCAACTGGCGATGCCGTCATCGGAGACGACGAGGAAATGCTCGCCTACCGCGATGGGTGACGGAACATAGGAACAAGCCTCTTTGGTGCGCCAGGCGATGTGTGTGTCGGTAACATTACCGCTGCCATCGGGCCGGATGGCCAGCATGTGGTGCTCGGGATATCCGGCTGTCATGAACAGTAGTTCGCCATTATACACCATCGAAGCCACGAATTGCTCGGTAGGTCCGTCGATGATCCAGTGCCGCGATCCGTCGCGCGGGTCGTAACTGGCCACCGACATCGAGCCTGAGAGGATCATCTGCCAGCGGCCGTCGATATTGCGGATAATCGGCGTGGAATAACTGCGGGTCTTGTTCTCCCTGGGAACAACCCAAGCGGTCTTTCCAGTTTCGCGCTTGAGGGCCAGCAGGTAGGCATCACCGTCGTGGTCGCCGTTGACAATCACTTTGTCTTCGAACAGCACGGGACAACTACAGTAACCATGGACGCTGGAGAACGGTCCAGGGTGAACAAGCCATTGCCGGCGTCCTTCGAAATCGTAAGCGGCCACGGCCATTCGCGCGCCAGCGGCCTCGCCTGGAACCGCCCCTTCGAGAAATGTGACGTAAACCAACTTCCCATCGGTGGCCGGCGTACTGGATGCGTAGCTATTGAGCGAGTGTTTCTTTTCCAAAGGTGACTTAAGCACCGATGTCTGCCAGCGCATCTCGCCTGAGTCGCGGTCGAGGCAGATCAGCACTCGGTCGTTTTCTTCTTCCAGGCATGAGACAAGGAAGACGCAGTCGCCCCAAACGACGGGCGAGGCATGTCCTTTGCCGGGAACTTCCACCTTCCAGGCGACGTTTTCGCCTTTCGCTCCGTCCCATTGGGTCGGTATGTCGGTTTCCTCGCTGGTGCCATCGCCGCGCGGACCTCGCCAGCCGGGCCAGTTTTCGGCCCTGGCGAACGACAAGCTGAATACAACTGAACAGAACAACGATATAAACAGAACGGTGAAGGACGAAGATCGAAGACGTTGCGCGGGTGGAAATGAACGGATCATGGGGAGGGAATTCGCGGTGGGAAAGCGGGGCGGAACGTAGGGCACACGGGGCACCAACACTAGCTAACACTAAGGCCAGTTGCCGCGTCAAGCGGTAAATGGGCTCCTCGCCAGTTCCAGCAACTCGCGCAGTTCCCGGTGTAACGCCGGCGTGGCGGCGGCGATAAACTGGGGCCGCTCGAGAATGAGCGGGCCTCCGTCGATGGCCGTGATTTGACCACCTGCCTCGCGGACCAAGAGGGCCCCCGCCGCGATGTCCCAGATTTTGGTCGTCGTCGCCCAGTAGGCATCGAACCGCCCGGCCGCGACGTAACAGAGATTCAAGGCCGACGAACCCATTCGTCGCGTGGCTTGTGCCTTGAGCATTACTTCGATGAAATCTCCGATCTCCTGGTCGCCGCGGTCGACTTTGGCCGAGAAACTCACGGCGATCATGGCTTCCGATAATCGTCCAACATCGCTCACATGCAACGTCTTGCCGTTGCACGTCGCCCCGTGTCCGGCGGCGGCTGAAAAACATTCGTCGGCTGTTGGGTCGTAAACGGTGCCTACCAATGGGTCGCCGTTTCGTTCCAGGGCGATCGAAACTGCATAATTGGGAACACCGTGGACGTAATTCGTCGTGCCGTCCAAGGGATCGACAATCCATCGAAGGTCGTTTTTTTGGCCGGCGATTCGTGGACTTTCGTCCGCCACGAATCCTTCTTCGGCGAGGAACCCGTGATCCGGAAAAGCCCCTAAGACAATTTGGCGAATCGTGTCCTGGCTGGCCAAGTCCGCCTCCGTCACCAGGTCCGCCGGGCCTTTTTCACGGACGGCAAAGCGCCCTCTCCAATCGCGAAGGACATCGCCGCCGGCCCTTGCCGCCTTATCGCAAATCCTTTGGTAGTCTGCAATTGTGGCCAAGCATTGGTCTCCAGTGTAACGGGTGTGGGAAACACAGGTAATGATATACTTCGTCGCCTTGGCGCGCCAATCGACCCCAGGTTCCTAACGAGATTGAAATAATTCCGAACAAAATGCTGGACAAGGACACTGAAACTGGTATTATCAATTTCAGTCGAGGAGCGGGAGCCAAGCACGAGAGTGCGACTCGTCTTATCCGTCTTTTATCCCAGGAACCGGTTTCTTACCTGATTGGCCTCTTCTCTGTTCCGGCCCCGCCGTCTCGCCTTGCAGTGAGCGGCGGGGTTTTTTATTGCTGGCACTGTTTGCTTGAATGTCCGAAGTTGCTTGGCGGCTCGATGCGCGGTTTGCCAATCTGTCTTGTGGCCCACTGGCCGCAGGCATCGACTTGTTCACACCACTCCGGGGTCTGACGGGATTAAGTTGGTATCAACACCCGTTTGCCGGCTGGCAAGTCTTGGGCGTCGATATTGATTCTCCGAATGGTCAGGCGGCCGTAGCCCTCGTCGAAAAGTACGTGCGTGGCGGCGACCTCGTGGCTACGTATGAACCGACGCCGACGCGCCCATTTGCCGTGCAAATTTATTGGCGAGCCACGGTATTGCAACTGAATGGGCAAGCCTTGCCCCTCGTCACCCTGCAAGTTTCGATAAACACGAAGTTGCAGGAATGTCAGCCGGCCCTGGCCCTGGCCGGCCTGTTGCCTGAGTGCGAAACCGTCGATTTCGCTGGTGCGCTAGGTCGCGTCAGCACACCGGTGGGCCGACTCTTTCGGCCGTCCGAATTGAAAGTCAGTTACGCCCAATGGATTGACCCCGCCGGTTCGGATACGAGCGAATCGACGACGTTCACACACGGTACAATGTATCTGGCGACGCGGCTATTCAGCGGCGATCTCGAAAAGGGCGTCATCCTGCGCGCAAGCGTTCGGGGCGTATTTCTGCCGCGGGATGACGATGAACGGCTGGCCACACTCGCCTTCGAGGACTCAGCGAGGCAGCCGCCGTCATTGACCACATGATTTACATACGGCTTTCTGTGGCGAGGGCTGGCCGCAAACTGCTGGCGGCCGGAAACTCTAAGTGGTTGTTCCACGAGTTGTTGGGGTCGTGATATCGGCTAGAATGGGCCGAAATGGACCGACCTCGCTATTCATTGTTCGCTTTGTTTGGATTCATCAGTTTCACGGCGTTTTTTTGCGCCGCAATGGCCTATCCATCGCCATTCTGGTGGGGACTGGTGATGGCGATGTTCTTAGCGTCGCTATTTGTTTCAATCCTCACGGCCATTTATGGAGCCACGCATTCTCGGCCGTTTTGGATCGGATATGCCATTGTTGGCTGCACCACCGCATTCTTGCATGGCACCGATACCCGCGATTTTGGCGGAAGAACAACTCCGCACCTCCCCACGACTCTGCTGATGGAAGTCGCCGCCGATTATCACGGCTTCAGATTGAACCAAGACAGATGGACGCAGAGAATTGGGGAGGCACGAGAGCGCCTGATCGACATCGGTCATGCTGCCTTTTCGATCATATTCGGATTGCTCGGAGGGGCGTTTGGGCGATACCTGTCACATCGCCCGAGATGTGCATTGCCCGAAGAGCAGGCACCGCGTAACTCGCCGGCCGGTCGCTAATAGCGTTTCGCCCCATTTTTCCCGGCGATTTTTCAAACGCCATCATTACCGGCGCCGGATGTTGCTTACGCTGCCTATAACATATATGATATGCTATAGGATCAAACCGGCAATCCAGTTTAGGCTTCCGTATGAATCACGCTGTCCAAACTCTAAAGCCCCGTCGTCGGCCCTCCAGGGGCCTCGTGCGGCTTGATCGGCCCGATATGGTGGCGGAAGTGCTTTCGCGATTGAGCGAGAGAATCATCGCGGGCGTCTACAGCCCTGGCGGGGTGCTGCCGCCCGAAGGGGCGCTGGCGCAATCGTTCGGCGTTTCGCGGACCGTGATTCGGGAAGCGATGCGCACACTTCGCACCCAAGGACTCGTTGAGGTATCGCAGGGCCGTGCGCCGCGCGTCAAGCCGGCCGACACGCGCACCGTGATCGCCAGCCTCGATTTGATGCTGCGCCGCGGTTCAGGCACTCTGTTGCACCTGGTCGAAGCGAGGCGGCCGCTCGAAAGTGAGATCGCGGCCTTGGCCGCCGAACGCGCCACTGCCGAACACCTGGCCGGAATGCAAGCGGCCATCGACCAACTCGTAGCCGCCAGCTCGCAGGAAGAGCGGGCCGAAGCTGACGTGCAATTCCACCGTGTCCTGGCCGAATCAACCGGGAACCCGGTCTTCGGGCTTTTGCTGGAGACATTGTCAGCGCTGTTGCGCGAGTCGCGGCGGAAGACGATTGCGACGTCGGGTGTCGAAATCGCGCTGGCCGGACATCGCGCCGTGTTGACGGCGGTGCGGTGTAATGATCCGATTGCCGCGAGGCAGGCGATGCTCGATCACCTCACACTGGCCGAGCGCGACCTTCGTACCGCGGAGCAGCCCTTGCGGAATGCAAGGGAGGGAGCGGCATGAAGAGGCGGAAGCAATCGATCGCTCTGCTCGCCGTCTTTGGCCTGATTGCGGCCTCGGTTCAGGCCGACGATGCCTTTTTCCGAGAACAGATTGCCCCGATATTCGAGGCCCAATGCGTCCGTTGCCACCAAGATGCGGATCCCAAAGGCGGACTGTCGCTCGTCACCGGTGCAACGGCACAGGCCGGAGGGGACAGCGGCGCCGTCATCGAGCAGAGTAAGCCCGACGAGAGTCTATTGCTGAAGTACGTTTCGGGCGACAGGCCCGAGATGCCCAAGGGAGCGGCGCCCTTAACGGCGGAGCAAGTTTCCGCGATTCGCCAATGGATTGAGTCTGGCGCGAAATGGCCAGCGGGCTTGATGCTTGCGGACAAGCGCGCGATCGACGCGAAATGGTGGTCGCTTGCGCCGCTTGCGCACTCTGCCGTTCCCCAGACGAAATCGGCGTGGGCCCGCACGGCCATTGATGCCTTCATTCTCGCCAAACTCGAAAGCCAGCAGCTCGCGGCGTCGCCCGAAGCCGACCGCCGAACGTTGATTCGCCGGCTGAGCTACGACCTGCACGCATTGCCGCCCACGCCCGAGGAGATCGAGGAGTTCATCTCCGACACGTCGCCGGACGCCTATGAGCGGCTAGTCGACCGTTTGCTCGCCTCGCCCCGCTACGGCGAGCGCTGGGGGCGGCACTGGCTCGACGTAGTCCACTACGGCGAATCGCATGGCTACGACAAAGACAAGCCCCGGCTCAACGCCTGGCCCTATCGCGATTGGGTCATCGACGCCTTGAACGATGATCTTCCGTATCCGCGGTTCGTCGAGATGCAGCTTGCCGGCGACGTGTTGTTTCCTACGGACCCGCGAGGCGTGGTCGCGACAGGTTTCATATCGGCCGGTCCCTGGGACTTTGTCGGGCATGTCGAGCTGCGCGAGGGGACCGTCGACAAGGATATTGCTCGCGACAACGACCGCGACGACATGGTGGCCAGCACGGCCTCGACATTCCTCAGCCTGACGGCACACTGCGCCCGCTGCCATGATCACAAGTTCGACCCCATCAAGCAGCAAGATTATTACAGGATGCAAGCCGTGTTTGCCGGGGTCGACCGCGCCGAGCGACCCTATGACCCCGACCCACAGGTGGCCGCCACTCGGCGTGATTTGGAAATTCAACGAGAGTCGCTTGCGGCTCGGCAAACGCTGCTAAACGATGCCATAAACCGCGTGAGCAGCCCGCGAATCGTCGAGATCGACAGCATGCTAGCCGAATTGAATGGCCGTCTTGCCGCCTTGCCGATCGAACCCTCCGTCGCCAGCCCAACGCTTGGATATCATAGCCAGATCATGCCCACGCGCGACGCAATCAAGTGGGTACAGGTTGATCTGGGGCGGTCGTTGGCGATCGACCAGGTGGTGTTGGTGCCAGCGCACGTAGCGTATGGCGGGCACCCGGGGCCGGGCTTTGGCTTTCCTTCGCGCTTCAGGGTCGAGCTCTCAGACGACACCGATTTTGCGACCTCGCAGGTGCTGGCCGATGAAACTGCCGCCGAATTCCCACACCCGGGCGACGCTGCATACCGAATCAATGCCCCGGGCAAAATCGGCCGCTTTGTCCGCGTCACGGCCACCGGGCTGTGGAAGCGGACCGACGATTGGATATTCGCGATTTCCGAACTGCTCGTCTTGTCTGGCAAAATCAACGTCGCGGCCGGTGCGACGGTCACATCACTCGATTCGATCGAAGCCCCTCCCGGTTGGGCGATGAAGAACCTGGTCGACGGCTTCAGCAGCCGCGAAAAACTGGCCGAAGCCGCTCAGGGCAGTCCTTCGCCGAGGCAGCAAGTACAGCTTGAGATCGAACAGGTTACGGCCCGGCGGCGAATGCTGGCACTAGCGGATAGTGACCCGGCGATCGGCCGCGAGCTGTCCCAGATTGCACGACAGCTTGAAATTCTCGACCGAAAGCTGGCCAGATTGCCACAACAGATGATGGTCTACGCACCGGCCCATTCATTCATTCCCGCCGGCGGATTTACGCCCGCGAAAACGCCACGCCCTGTTTATTTGCTGCAACGTGGCGATGTTCGTAGCCCGCGTGAGCTGATGCAACCGGGGGGCCTTGCCTGCGTTCCTGGTCCTGATTCCAACTTTCAGCTCGTGGACGCTGACGACGAAGGCCAGCGGCGAGCCGCCCTGGCTCGCTGGCTGTCTGATCCAAGTAACGTGCTTACGCGGCGTTCGATCGTGAACCGCGTCTGGCAGTACCATTTCGGCCAGGGGATCGTCGATTCGCCTAACGATTTCGGTCGCATGGGGGCCCTGCCGACACACCCCGAACTGCTCGATTGGCTGGTCGGTTGGTTTTTGGAGAACGGCGAATCGCTTAAGGCACTGCACAAGTTGATCCTCATGAGCGCCGTCTATCGCCAGGCATCGGTCGATGACCCCAATTCGACGCAAATCGACTCGGGCAATCGATACCTATGGCGGATGAACCGTCGGCGGCTCGACGCCGAGTGTGTTCGCGACGCGATGCTGTTCGTCAGCGGACGGCTCGATGGCCGGATGGGTGGCCCTTCGGCTCGCCAATTCTTCTTCAAGGATGACCACTCCCCCGTATACGATTACGAGCGCTTCGACGTCGATGATCCGAATGGTCTGCGGCGAAGTGTCTATCGCTTTATCGTACGCAGCGTGCCCGATCCGTTCATGGACTGCCTTGACTGCGCCGACCCGTCGATCCTCACGCCAAAGCGGAACACGACGCTCACGTCGCTGCAGGCGCTGGCATTGCTCAACAATCCGTTCTGCGTGCGGCAGTCGCAGCACCTGGCTGAGCGAGTCACTGGGCTGACTTCCGATCATGCTGGTCAAATCGACGCGGCATACCGGTTGGCCCTTGGACGGCGGCCCACACCCAACGAGAGCGAGCTCTTAATGTCGTATGTTGTGAGATTCGGAGTGGCGAACGCCTGCCGCATTATTCTGAATAGCAACGAATTCATCTTCGTAGATTGACGTACCAAAATGACACCAAGAGTGGCCACCTCCACCCGTCGCGATTTTCTCTGGCGCTTCGGCGGCGGATTGGGCGGCATTGCGCTGGCCCAATTACTGGGCGAAAACGGACTTCTCGCCGACACCGGGGCCTCCGCGCGCCTTGCCGAGTTCAACGGCGGCCTGCACCACCCGGCCAAAGCTAAGCGAGTCGTGCAACTCTTCATGTCCGGCGCCGCCAGCCAGTGCGACTTGTTCGATTACAAGCCCGAACTCATCAAACGCCACGGCCAGCCCTGGGACCCCGGCGAAAAAGTCGAACTATTCCAAAGCGCGCCTGGGGCCTGTATGAAGAGCCCCTGGGAGTGGAAACAGTTCGGCCAATGCGGCAAATGGATGAGTGGTCTGGTGCCCGAACTGGCCACCTGCGTCGATCGGATGGCCTTCATCCATTCGCTGGTTTCCAAGTCGAACGTCCACGGGCCTGCGACGTTCATGCAGAACAGTGGATTTGTGTTGCCAGGTTTTCCGAGCATGGGGGCCTGGGTTTCCTACGGACTGGGAAGCGTCAACGACAACCTGCCAACGTTCGTCGTACTGCCGGACATGCGAGGATTCGCGCCCAACGGGCCAGGCAACTGGAGCGCGGGCTTTCTACCGGCGGCCCACCAGGGAACGCTGGTCCGACCAGGCAGCAAGAACCCGATCGCCGACCTGTTCCCTCCCGAAGGAGCAGACTTCATTACTTCGGAGAGTGAGCGGACGGGTCTCGACGTGCTGGCTCGCCTGAATGCCGAACACCTCGCCTGCGGTCGCCAGGGCGATTCGCGGCTCGACGCCCGCATCGCCTCGTACGAGTTGGCCGCGAAGCTGCAACTCAGCGCTCCGGAAGTGCTTGACATGTCGCGCGAAACAGAGGCCACGCGACGATTGTATGGCCTTGATCTTCCGGAGACGACCGATTTTGGTCGCAACTGCCTGGTAGCCCGGCGGCTACTAGAACGCGGAGTGCGGTTTGTCCAGGTCTGGAGTGGCGCCGACAACGGTTTCCCTCGCCGAAATTGGGACAGTCACGAGGACATCGCCAAGGACCACGGCGACATGGGTCGGAGCATGGACCGACCGGCCGCGGCGTTGGTCCATGATCTGGAATCCCGCGGGTTATTGGAGGACACGATCGTAATTTGGACCACTGAGTTCGGTCGCATGCCGTGCAGCCAGGGAAGCAAGGGCCGCGATCATAATCCTTTTACGTTCACTTCCTGGATGGCCGGCGGCGGGATCAAGGGGGGTGTCAGTTACGGCGAGAGCGACGAATGGTCATTTAAGGCGGTGGTCAACCCGGTCTACTGCTACGATCAGCATGCCACCGTTCTGCATCTGCTTGGGATCGACCACGAGAAACTCACCTTCCGTCACAATGGTATCGATCGCCGGCTGACAGACGTGCATGGGAAAGTGATCGGTGAACTTTTGGCCGATCGTTAGGCCTACAGGTACGGTGATAAGAGCCGGGCCACGCTATCGCGGACCTTAAACGGAAGCTTGCGCCCTTTGACGTCGGCCATGGTAACTCTCCGGGCAACACGACGCTTCCCATCGATGTGCGACTCCAGCCGACGGGCCAGATCTTCGTCATAGCATTCGACGTCGAATTCGAAATTCAGGCTCAGGCTGCGCGGGTCCCAGTTGCCTGAACCGACGAGGCTCCACATTCCGTCGACCACCATTAATTTTGTATGGTCGAAAGGCGGTGGCGACAACCAGATTCGGCAGCCGTGTTCGAGGATCTGCGGCCAAAGCGACGCCGAGGCCCATTCGACAAGCACCAGGTTGTTTCGTTCCGGGAGAAGCACGTCGACCTCGACCCCGCGCAGCACCGCAATGTTCAAGGCAGTGATCAACCCCTCGTCAGGTAGAAAGTAAGGAGTCACGATTGCGACCCGTGACCGCGCGCACGCCAGCCCGCCCAGGAGCGCCAACCGGAGCTTGTCGTGATCCTCGTCGGGACCATCGACGATGCCGCGTGCCGCGACCTTGCCGCGCGACTCCAGATTTGGGAACCAGATCTCGCCGCTGAGAGTCTCGTTCGAGGCGAATTCCCAGTCGTCCGCGAAGGTTTGTGCCATATGCCCCACCACGGGGCCCTCGAAGCGAAAGTGCAAATCGGTGATCGACGTTGTGCCCCTGATGTGGACGTGGGCTGCGTCCAGAATGTTCATTCCGCCGGTGAAGCCGGTTCGGCCGTCGATTACCAGCAGCTTGCGGTGGTTGCGCAGGTTCGAATAGGCGAACCGTCGGCGCAAAAACGTCGGCAGGAAACGGGCAAGCGGCACTTGCCGCCGCCGTAGTGCCCGTGCGATCGACGGAAACGAGTAACGGGCGCCGATGTCGTCGATCAATACCCGTACCTCGACCTTGCGCTCAACGGCCCGCGCCAGGGCTTCAACGAACTTCAAACCTTGGTCATCGTGATTGAAGAGGTACGTGCTCAAAGCAACCGACCGCTGCGCCGCGTCGATTGCCGCGAGCATGGCGGGGTAGGCCGACTCGCCGTTGACCAACGGCTCGATCCGGTTTCCATCGACCAAGGGAATTCCGGTCGCGCTATCGACCAGGCGGACCAACGAGCGAAGATGAAGGTGGGAAGGGGAGAACATTTCGTCGAGGCGCTGGGGAGTGCATGCCGCCTCGGTCGGGCTGCGCAGCGTGGCCGACGGTTCGCCGCGCAGCCTGCGGGCGCGGCGCGCTATGCGGTTGATACCCAAGAGTATGTAGAGCAGCGTGCCCAACAAGGGAGTGAGCCAGATCAGGCCGACCCAGGCGGTCGCGGCGCGGGTGTCGCGCTTGTGTAACACGCAATGCAGCGATGCCGGCACTGCCAGCGCCACCGAGATCACGGCCAACAGATGGGGCCAGAAGTTCCAGAGATCGTCCAGGGTCATTTCTTGGGGCCATGAGAAGTGTGTTCACCATGGTACAAAAAAAGTCATAGTCGTTCCAATTGGAACTGCGCCTTCTGATTTGACTCAGTCGGCGACGAGAGCTAACGTTGCATACCAGGGTGCCCCCATGCCACATTTAAACACCATGTCCTCCGACCGAAAATCAGTGCGGAGCACCATTGCCTGGCTCAGTATCTGCCTGCTGGCTGCCGGATGGGGGCCAATGTGCGATCCGGAGGTCAGGCGGTTGTGGGCCATCTTCGGATCGTTCGGATTGTCGGCAGCGTTGGGTCTGGATGTGGTTCAGCGGGCGCGAGCAGTCTTTCGCCGCCGGGACCAGCGAAAGTTGGTTCAACAACGCATCACACGCAACCTGGAGACGATCGTCGCGCAAGGCGATTCGCCCACGGCCCAAGGTGTGCCGGTCGGCTATTATGTCGACGACATCTACCTGCAAGACGCGATTCCGCTACACTAGACCAAGTGCCTAGTGGGGAAACCCGTCAGGGTTCAGGTCCCGGCACTCGCAATCCCAATTTCTCCAGGGACTTACGAAAACAGCTTGTCCGCCGGCGACATCTATAATATGTCGCCGGTGCCTCAGGAGTGCCTCATCGGGCGATCGTGTTGCAACGTGTGGCAAACGGCTGGGACGTTCCCAGGCGTTTCACAAAGACCAAAGTGTCCAGCCACACGGAGTCTCGAAATGGCCAATCTCGTCAAGAAGGGCAACACCTTCGTCGTTCGGTTTCGGTTTGGGGGCAAGGAGTACAAGAAGTCGCTGAAGACGGCGTGCCAGAAGGATGCCGCCGCGGCTCAGCGGATCGTCGAGGTGACGATCCACCGCCTCCTCACCGGTCAACTCACATTGCCTGACGGCATCAACCCTGGTGATTTCATCTTGAGCGGCGGTACGCTCAAGCCTGTGATCGACGTGCCCGTAGCGATCTTCCCGACGACCCAGACGTTGATCGAGTCCTACCTCGACGGCAAAAGCAAAACGATCTCCGAGGCGTACCACGCCTGTCAGAGAATTCACCTGCGGCATCTGACACGATTCCTGGGAGAGAAGGCCAACCTACCCTGCAACCAAGTGACGCAACAGCTCCTGGAGAAGTACCTTTATGGCCGGCTAGAAATTCGTGACCCCGAGACAGTCACCAGGGAACGGGTCACTCTTCTGCAATTCTACAAGTGGGTTGATTCGCGGCAGGACGTCCCGAAGTTCCCTTCACCCATCGTCGGCCTGCCGACGTTCAAGAGCGAGAAAGACCGCGACCGCTTTCGCACCGTCGCGGAGATCGAGTCAATCATCGAGCGGGGTGGGCTGACCGACGTGCAAGCAGCAGATGCTTGGGAGTGTCTGTACCTGAACCCGGCGGAGATCGGCGGGCTGCTGGAGTTGGTGCGACAGAACGCTCGCGACCCGATGTCCTTCTTGCTGCACGCGATCCCTGCCTACACGGGTATGCGTCGGGGCGAGATCCTGCGCCTCCAATGGCTCGACGTGGACCTCGATCGGGGCTATATCATCGCCCGCAGCCGAAAGCAGTCGCGTAAGAAAACTGAAACGCAGCGGCAGATTGACCTCCACCCCGAGCTAAAGCTTCACCTTCAGGGATGGCGGACTCAGCGGCCCAAGGGGCAGTGGGTCATTAGCGATCCCAAAACGTTGGAACAGATCTCCCCCGACGATGCTAATCGTCTGTTTTGGAAACCGATGCGGGGCACGACCTGGTGCTTGAACAACTCGCGGAATTGGTTCAAAGTGGGGTATCATTCGTACCGGCACAGCTTTGCGTCGAACCTCGCCTGCCTGGGCGTTGATCAACGGGTCATCGACCGATTCCTGGGGCACACAACGGAGCAGATGCGACGGCGTTACCAGCACCTGCTTCCACAGATTCGGCGATCGGCGATCGAGTGCTTTTCGCTCGCTGCGACAAGCGGTACGCTGGTGGTCGAAACTTGAAACTGCGGGATTCCCAATGACCCACGCGGAACCAACGCTCTGGACCGATTCGTCGCTCGGCCCAGGCCCACTGGGCATCGTGGTCATCGACACCGTGCCCGGTCAGAGCGGCGATCGGGCCCAATTGATGTTCGGCGCCGCCAGCGACGGCGAGACCCATTGCGGCGTGTTACGAGAACAATGGGGGTTATTTCTTCGGAAGCATGCTTCCGCGACGCTGGTGTGCTTCGACGCCGCCAAGACCCATTGGCTGCTGCACGAGTTTTTTGCGATGCGCCATGACGAGCAGGCGATCGCGGCGCTATGGGCCTTTTCGCGCGAATGTCGTCTGATCGACGTCGGCCTGCTCGACCAGGAGCTTCGGCGGGTCGAGGGGGATGGGTTTCCGCCAGTCCGCCATCCGCCGGTATGGCTTGCGGAAATACATGCGAGAGAACGCATTCCCAACCAAGACGAAATTCGCCAGCGAGTCGGGATGGACCTGCCCGCGAAAATGGCCGAGCTCAAACTCGATCGGTTAGAGCCGCTGATCCAAATCGCTAGCGTCCTGTTGCCGATCGAGAAATCGTTAAGGGCTGATGCCGAAAAGCTCGTCACAAGACAAATAGACGATGATACCAAGCCGGTCGAGGAACCGCCCCCCGGCGTATCGCGCGGAGTAATCGAAGACGGATTTTCGGAGGCGTTTAACTGCGGCCTGCTAGGTTCGGGCATCGACGTCAAGGGCTCGATCGCTTTGGCTGCGGCAGGAAACCGGGGACTACGGATCAATGCCGATGTACTTGATAGTGTAAAAACCGGTGCCGAGCGGACCTTTCGACATGCGTCTGCTTCGCTTCGCCAGATCGAGAGAATCGAGAAGCATCTCGAATGGAAGGGGAAATGCGTTCGCCGCTCGGGACCTGGTGAGCCAGCGGAGGGACGGAAAGCATTAGAGGCGATGCTCACTCAAAAGAAAGGCGTCTTCCTCGATCGGATGTTTCTCCCCGTCCGTCGTCCGTCGCTAGGAGCAAACTCCGCAGAGGCCACCATTAATGCGCTGGGGATCTGGTCGCGTCTCGACGGTGACTTGGCAGTGCTTGCTGATCTGGTCAAGGCCGGCGGCACCCTGCGTTGGCTGGAATCGAAAGTCCATGTAACAGCACATCCTGTATACGATGCTGTCGGTCCGGTCCACAGTCGATCGCCGGATCTCGTTTTCCTCAGTGATCTCGGCTACTCCCTATTCACGCCCCGCGACGGCCATAGCTTCCTCGTCGTGGAACTGGAAGACCTTGGGGCACGTTGTTTGGCCGCGCTTTGTCGATCCTGGTATTTTAGGCTGGCCATTCGGCTCTACACCATCTTCGCTGGTAGGCGGCCAATGGATAAGCTCGCAGGCGCCTTGCGCGAAGCAGCCGGGAATCACGCATTTGGGCGAAGAAAGTGGACCCCTTTCAAGCCACGATCGACAGGACCCGAATTCAACAGGTCTGACACCTTTGATCTTTCGGACGATCGAGACTGGTGGCTCCTAATCACTAACCACTTGTTGGAAACGATGGCGCTAGGTCTGCCGAAGTCACGTCAGTTAGAATTGGTCCGAGAGGTACCCTCCCTTGCTGGTCTGGATGACCAGAGTTGGGATGACTTGCAACAAGCCTTCATCGAGCATGTTGGGTCTGAATTGCGGTTCTATCTCGGCGAAGACTTGCTCGACCCCCTTTCGATTAACCTAGGCGTCGAAAAAGATATCGTTCGAAAGGTGCTCAACATTGAAGGTTGGCGTAACCCGGTTAAACGTCCACACGACCGCCGCAACCTTGCGATCCGAAAAGAATTTGACGGCGAAGCGCGTGAGTCGCTATTGGCACTCGCCGCGGCATCGGATGCGGGTTCCCGGCCATTCGCAGGCAGCCAGCAAAGACAGATCCAGAAATTGGACTGGTTCAAGATGCGAGCGAACTCACCAGGCGGGCGGTTGACGTCACGCTGGTTTCCGGCCGACGTCCGCAAGCAGGCTCGGGAATCGTTGATAAACGACGTACTGAAGAGCGTGGCGTTTGCCGTGGTCGCGAATGGCTATCACCTGGTTGCTGTCGCCGGCCACAAGCTGATCGTCGAGGTGGCCGACTCCGAGGCTCGACTAGAAGTGGAAGAAACCGTGGCGCAAGTCTGCAAGAGGTCCGCCACGGAGTTGCTCGGCGCCGCTGCGCCGCCGTGCCGGTTCTCTTGGCCGTCCTTGTGGCCGCCAGCTCCAGTGCGTGAAAATCACATGTCGTGATATCTGATCGTCTTGCCAGGACCCATCGTAAACGGTAAACTCGGGGTGCGGTGGTAGGATGTTTTGGCGATTTGTAGCCATGACGACCGAAAACGCGGCCGGCGCTTCCCGCAATTCACGCTCAGCGAGTTCTAGCTCGCGGCGTCTCCATCCGGTCAGTTTTTGAATTCGGAAGTCGATCGTTGATCGACTCCACGGAGACGCTTTTCGCCTGCATCCCTTCGGTGTAGCAGCCCGTCCCGTTTCGTCGCCATAGTCGGCTTCCGTCAACTGTCTTGTCTTGGGTTCGGCCCACATAAGCGTGTGGCTCACCCGCGGTGACCTGCGTGCATCACGTGGGCTGTGACGAAACGAGGAGGCCTATGACTAACGCGACTGCTTTATCCAAGTTCGAAACCGTATCGAGCGCCCCAAATGGTGGCCACGATGATGTGCTCAGCCTGCTGCGAAGCCTTGATGTAAGGCTGGTAAGGCTGGAAGACCTGCTACAGAACCTTTGCCAGCGGAAGAAGGATTTTTATACGGTCCAGGAGGTCGGGGAGGCTGCTGGGAGAACTGCGTATACGGTGCGACGCTGGGTTCGGGACGGCTTGATTTCGGCAACTCGGATCGACGGTACCGGTCCGCACGGACGCCTTCTTATTGCACGTCAAGAACTCGAAAGGCTGATCGCGAGTGGCCTGGGCGAGAGCGTGCCGACCGCGGCCCTCGATTGATCTTCAAAAAGGTGGGCACCCACCGGTGAGCGCCGGCGGGTGCCCGATGTCCCCAGTTTTGCTTTGTGTAACACGAGTTCCGGGTCCACCATGAACCGCAATTGTAACGCGCACGTGCGTTCACTGCAACAGCTCGTGCCTCAAAGGGCATTCAAGATCAACGGGCAGATCGGCTCGATTCCGCCCGGTGAGCTACATGCCGACGAGTTCGCAGATGCCCTGCGCGAACACCTACAGCCGGCCTACGAGTTGCCGCTGATCAATCTGGCGCCCTTCGCGATCTCGGTAATTCGGATCGACTTCGAGCTAAGCGCCGACGGCGTTGTCAATCCTTCTACTACCAGCTGTCTCCGGTACCCGTGTTCGGGTATCGGTTCTTTTTCGAGGCGACCCGGTGGGTGTTCAAACACGCTGGCCGCCACAACCTTCAGGAGAGTCCGATGAAGACTAAGACCTTGGATACCGACCACGACTACCTGATCCGGTTCGGTACAAATGGGCATGATCCTGGCGATGAGTTTGTTCGTCAGTGGATGCACGAGGACGTGGCGGGCGACGCTGCGTTTTTCCGGGCGAACCCGGAAATCGACATCCGCGTTCGCACAATTTGCGAACGCGAGCGGATCGGTTTCAAACTGCCCAGCGATGCGGTCGCCTACGTGCTTAAGTCGGAGGTCGGTTTGGAGATTTATTTCGTTCGGTGAATTTCAGTGGGAGCGCCCGGCACCGTGGACAGCGGTGCCCGGGCGCCTCTTACCTATCTCGCACGGCGCGACACCAAGGCCTAGTTGCACCGCCACAACAAATGGAAGTCTCATGGTAGAATTTGACACTATTGCTGGCAACGGCAAACACGCCAACGGCAAGGGTGCCCGATCAAGCACCCCGTCAACCAATGGTCGGAAGCGCCCCAAGTACGCGCCGTCGCTGACCATCGAAGCCGAGGGCGAAGCGTCGCGCCATCTCGCGCCACCAGACCTGGGGCCGGAGGAGCTTGACGCGATCCGCAAGTTCACCGAGGGCGTCGAAGGCCCCGTCAACTTTTCGATCGTTGCCCTGCCCCAATGGGCCCCAGAGAATCGCTACAGCCTCTATGCGATTGTCGCTGAGCTCAAGCAACGCTGCCGGCTGAAACTGAATGGCGTGGTGTACGCAGATGCTTTCGATGCGGCACTTGCCTCGCTGGTCGGGAGCGATCGACTCGACCAGCACGACCTTGCCTTAAAAGCCGCGATCGAAACAGCCGCGTTCTTCCATGGCGCGGTGCCGGAGGCCGCCGCGGCCAAGATCAACGAGCGACTGAGCGAGCTCAAGTCGCCGAAGATCAATAGCCAACGGCTTTGCAAGCAGATTCGCGATTTGGCTATGGCTGCACGGAGGGCGTCATCGACGGCCGACTCCCTCTCCGCGGCCCAGGCCTATATGGCACATCTCGAAACGCAACTTCCCCCTTGCGACGGCCCGGTTCTGCACTACTTCGCACAGGACTTCTATATGTGGACTGGCCGCAATTGGCAGTCTGTCGAAGACGCCAACTTCACGGCCCAGGTGATGCGTTTCCTCCAGACGCTCGACCTGCCGCAGCTTACGGAGCGGTTCGCCAAGGACGCTGTTGCCCATTTACGAGCGCGGGCCCTGATCGACTGCTGGGAAGCCACGATGCCGTTCCTGATCCTCGACGATTCCCCCATGACGCTCGACGACCCTCCCTGGATCGTGTTCCCGAACGGCGTGATCGACCTCGACCATGTTACGGCCGCCGATGCCCAAGGTGCAAACCTATTCAAGATTCACAGCGACTTCTTCAACGAGATCGTGATGCCTTTCGAATTCGATGCCACGGCCAAGTGCCGGCTCTGGCTCGAAACGTTGGATGCGATCTTGCCCGTAACCGCTGACGACGACCATCGCCAAATGGTCTTGCAGGAGTTCTTCGGCTATGGCTTGATCCACACGTGCCGCTTTCAGAAGTTCTTGGTGCTGGTCGGGGACGGCGGCAACGGCAAGA